>Ga0256410_1001459_pt1 | contig 18030 bp, 19 predicted proteins | sample PhyWR1_FD_185983 | JGI IMG/M metagenome (GOLD analysis project Ga0256410, IMG submission 185983) | Leaf surface microbial communities from wheat plants in UC Gill Tract Community Farm, Albany, California, United States - DLSL W.R1 | ecosystem: Host-associated > Plants > Phyllosphere >... | reverse complement strand
CCTACCTGGAACCGACTTTCGCCGGGCTGCGCTCGATTCCGAGCCTGGCCTGGGTGCCGCTGTTGCTGCTGTGGCTGGGCATCGACGAGACCTCGAAGATCGTGCTGATCGCCATCGGCGCGTTCTTCCCGGTGTACCTCAATGGTGTCGCCGCCATCCGCGACATCGATCGCAAGCTGGTGGAAGTCGGGCAAATGTACGGCTTCGGTCGGTGGCGCCTGGTGCGTCGCATCCTGTTGCCGGCCGCCCTGCCCGGCCTGTTCACCGGGTTGCGCAGTGGTTTGAGCCTGGCGTGGATGTTTCTGGTGGCGGCCGAACTGATCGCGGCCACCAAGGGCCTGGGTTACTTGCTCAGCGACGGGCGCGAGACCTCGCGGCCGGATATCGTGTTGGCGGCAATCATCGTGTTGGCGTTGCTGGGCAAGGTCAGCGATGGCCTGCTCGCCGCGCTGGAAAAGCGCTGCCTGGCCTGGCGCGATACGTTCCAGGGAGCAGGACAATGAGCGTGCAGCCACTGTTGGACATTCACGTAGCGCGTAAAAGCTTCGCCAGCACCACCGTGCTCAAAGACGTGCGCCTGGCCCTGCAACCTCGGGAGGCCGTGAGCCTGCTGGGCCCCAGCGGTTGTGGCAAAAGCACCCTGCTGCGAATCGTTGCCGGCCTGGAAAAGGACTTCCAGGGCGAACTGCGCAGCCCCGATGGCGAAGTCGCCTTTGTGTTCCAGGAACCCCGGCTGATGCCCTGGCTCACGGTGGAACAGAACATCGGTTTCAGTGATGACAAGCACTACGACAAGGCCTGGGTCACGCAACTGATCGAAGAAGTCGGCCTCAAGGGATTTGCCCAGGCGTTGCCCAAGGCATTGTCCGGTGGCATGGCGCAACGGGTGGCGATTGCACGAGGCCTGTACTCACGCCCGCAGGTGTTGCTGCTGGACGAACCCTTCAGTGCGGTGGATGCATTCACCCGCATGAAGCTGCAGGACCTGCTGTTGCAACTGGCCAAACACCACGAAATCGCCTTGCTGCTGGTGACCCATGATGTGGACGAGGCGCTGTACCTGAGTGACCGTGTGCTGGTGATGGACAATCGTCCGAGCAGCATTCGCCAGGAACTCGCCGTGGACTTGCCGCACCCCAGGGACCGGCGTGATCCGGTACTGGCGCAACTCAAGGCACTGTCCTTGACCGAACTGCAACGCGCCCACGTTATCTGATATCGCCTTTTTTGCCCCCCCTTGAAGGGAGGTGTCAGGTCAGGGATTTGCGCGGTGTGAGGGTGACCCAATACCGCGTGCGTGCGTGCAGCTCCAGCCCCAACGTCGAGGCCAGCAGGTTGAGGATGCGGTCGGTGTCGTCCAGGCGAAAACTGCCGGTAACCCGCAACGTCTCCAGGCTCGGTTCCCAACGCAACACGCCTGGCCGATAACGCTCGAGGTCCCGCAGGAAGTCGCCCAGCGCCTGGTTCTGCGCCGTCAGCACACCGTCGCGCCAGCCCAGCTGCAATACATCGAACGGCACCCAGGCCCCCAGCCCGCTGGCTTTGAGCGACGCTTGCTGCCCCCCCTGCAGGGTCGTCATTTGGCCGCTCAGGTCCCGCACCGGGACTGAGCCCTTGAGCACAGACACCAGACAACCGCTGGCCTGCTGCCGTACGCACACGTCGGCCTGGCTGACGCTCAACTCGCCGTAACGCGTACGGACGGTCATCGCCGCTGCGCCGGGTACATTCAACGCCAACTCGCCGTCCACCAACGTGATGCGTCGCTGCGCCAGGTCCACGTCGACCGCCGTCGCGGTATTGAGCTGCAAGCTACCGCCGTCGGCCAACGGCATGCGCTTGCGCTCGCCGGTGGCGGTGTGCAGGTCGGCACGCCAAGCCTCGATGGGCAGTTGACGGCTGACCAGCCAGGCGGTCGGTACCAATGCTGCAATTCCCAGGGCGCGCTTGAGCACGGCGCGGCGCCCAGGTTGCGGGCGGTCGAGGCTGGCCATTGCCAGAGCGTGGGGCAAGTCGCTGAAACGCTGGCGCAGGGCCTGGGCCTTTTGCCAGGTCTGTTCATGCTGGGGATGGCTGTCACGCCAGTGCTGCAGCGCGGCGTGATCACGCTCGGTGGCCGCGCCGGACTCCAGCAGCGCCAGCCACTGCGCGGCCGCACGGGCAACGTCGCGACTCACAGGTCCACCAGCAAGCAGTGTTCGTAGGCCTGGGCCATGTATCGTTTGACGGTGCGCTCGCAGACGTCGAGGCGCTCGGCGATTTCCCGATAACCCAGGCCCTCCAACTGGCTCCACAGAAACGCGCGACGCACCAGCACCGGCAAGCCATCGAGCAACTCATCCAGGGCTTGCAGGGTTTCCAGCACCAGCCAGCGTTGTTCGGGCGACGGCACGCAGGCTTCCGGCAGACTGGCCAAGGCATTCAGATAAGCCTGTTCAAGACTGCGACGCTGATGGAAATTCACCAGCAGGCGCTTGCCGACCGTCACCAGATAGGCCCGAGGCTCCTGCATCTGCGCGATCGGCTGAGCGCTGGCGAGTACGCGCAAGAACGTATCCTGGCTCAGGTCCGCCGCATCCCAGGCATTGCCCAGGCGCCGACGCAGCCAGCTTTCCAGCCAACTGCGGTGGTCGCGGTACAGGTTCGACAAGGTCAGTTCGGGGGCGTGGGTCGGAACAACAGCATCATTCATGGCTAGCGACCTGCGCGGCGCGAGTGAGTCTCAAATGAGATTCATTCTATTTAATATCGCGTCGACACACCATGCCCTTTACACATCTCGTTCACAGCATCGCCGCCTTCTGTCGCAGCAAGTCGATAAACAACCCCAACTCGCGGCTGACCCCTTCGCCTTTGCGCAACAAGATGCCAAACGGTGCCAGCCGCACCTCCAGGGCCACCGGCAGCGCCACCACCAGACCCATTTTCAGGTAGTCGCGCAGGGCACTTTCCGACAGCACCATCACGGCATCGGTGAGCTGGATCAACTGCTGCATGGAATACACCGAGCTGCATTCGATGATGTCGGCCGGGCTCGGCAGCGCGAGATCCTGCAGGGCCTGGTCGAAACCGATGCGTGCCGGGCTGGTTTGCGGTTGCAGGATCCACGGCCAGTCACGCACCAGTTCATCCAGCGGCAAGTGCTCACGCTGGGCCAGCGGATGGCCTGCATGCACGACCACCAGCAAGCGTTCGTTGCCCAGGGGTTCGAAGCTGTAGTGCTCGCTATCGGTGGCCGCGTTGCGCCGCGAGATCGCCAGGTCGATGCGTCCCTGCTCAAGCAACTGAATCACCTGGTCGCTGGTATCGCCCATGATGCGGATACGCAATTGCGGGTTCAGCGACTTGATCTGCGCGATGCAGTCCATCACCAAGTCCGGCGCGGCGCCCATGATGGTGCCGATCGACAGGTAGCCGTAACCGCCCTGCTGGCGCGCCACCAAGTCTTCGGCGCAACGGTCCAGGCCACTCAAGGCCGATTCGGCGAAGCGGATCAATTCCTGGCCAAGGGCCGTAGGGCGCATGCCCCTCGGCAAACGTTCGAAGAGGTCGCAGGCGAACATGTCCTCGATCTCGCGCAGCATGCGCGTAGCCGCTGGTTGCGACATGTTCAGCGCCTGGGACGCGCGGTGCAGGTTCTGGCTGGAACTCAGCGCTACGAGCATGTGCAGATGCTTGTAGCGCAGGCGGTTGAACAGGCTGGGAGAGATCGCGGGACTACGCATTTTTTTCCTCGAAACCGATACCCTGAGGTTATCACTTGTAAGCGAGATTCGATTTGTAGCGCATTGCTCGGCCGCCGTACAGTCCGTCCCATAAGAACAAAACAACGGACGCCACTATGAACACCCTGCCCGCGCCCCTGCTCGCCAAGATTTCCTGGCGGCTCCTGCCCTTCCTGCTGTTGATGTACATCATGGCCTTTCTCGACCGCGCCAACGTCGGGTTCGCCAAGCAAGCCTTCCAGGCCGATACCGGCTTGAGCGACGCCGCCTTCGCGTTCGGCGCAGGCGTGTTCTTTGTGGGTTACGCGCTGCTGGAAGTGCCCAGCAACCTGATCCTGCACCGCGTCGGTGCCCGCCTGTGGATGTGTCGCATCATGGTCAGTTGGGGCCTGATTTCTGCCGCCATGGTATTTGCCCATAACGAAACCAGCTTCTATGTCCTGCGCTTTTTACTCGGCGTTGCCGAAGCCGGGTTCTTCCCCGGCGTCATCCTCTACCTCACCTATTGGTTCCCCCAGGCCGTACGCGGCAAGGCCATGGGCTTCTTCTACTTTGGCGCGCCCCTGGCGTTCATCTTCGGCAGCCCGTTGTCCGGGTTGCTGTTGGAGCTGGATGGCTTCGGCGGCATACACGGCTGGCAATGGCTGTTCGCGGTGGAAGGCCTGATGGCAACGGCGGTGGGCATCTGGGCCTATTGGTACCTGGACAACCGCCCCGCCGACGCCAAGTGGCTGACCACGGCAGAGCGCGAGCAGGTGCAGCGCCTGCTGGATCAAGAAGACCAGCGCAAAACCTCCCACGGCCGCAGCCTGCTCACTGTGCTGTGCCAACCCTCGGTGTTGTACCTGTGCCTGGTGTACCTGCTGATCCAGGCCAGCGTATACGGTGTGGTGTTTTACCTGCCAACCCAGGTGGGTGACCTGCTCGGCACCAAGGTCGGGTTGCTGGTCGGGCTGGTCTCGGCCATCCCCTGGCTCTGCGCGTTGTTCGCCGCTTGGTGGATCCCCGCCTATTCCGACCGCACCGGCCTGCGTCGCCAGACCGCCTGCCTGACCCTGTTGATGGCCGCCGCCGGCATTGCCTGCTCGGTGACCTTCGCCAACCCGCTGCTGGGCATGCTCGCCCTGTGTTTCGCCGCCTCAGGCTTTATCGCCGTGCAACCGGTGTTCTGGACCTTCCCGTCCAGCTACCTGGCGGGCAGCGCTGCCGCAGCGGGTATTGCGCTGATCAACTCCTTCGGTGCACTCGGTGGCTTTATCGCCCCGGTCATCAAGCACTGGGCCGAAGGCGCCCTCGATTCCCCGGCAGCCGGCCTGTACCTGCTGTCCGCCACCACGGTACTGGCTGCGTTGCTGGTGCTGGGCATCCATTCACCCGGTCGCAGCGTGTCAAAAACGCCGGCCGCTGTTTAACGCCAGGAGTCATACCATGGGTCATCTCACCATCAAACATGTCCGCGCCTTTGTACTGCGAGGCGGCGGCGCCGATTACCACGACCAGGCCGATGGCCATTGGATCGACGACCATATCGCCACGCCCATGAGCAAGTACCCCGAGTACCGTCAGAGCCGTCGTAGCTTCGGTATCAACGTGCTTGGCACCCTGGTGGTGGAGATCGAGGCCAGCGACGGCACCGTTGGTTTCGCCGTGACCACCGGCGGCGAACCGGCCGCCTACATCGTCGAGAAGCACCTGGCACGTTTTATCGAAGGTGCCCGCGTCACCGACCTCGAAAAAATCTGGGACCAGATGTACCAGTCCACCCTCTATTACGGGCGCAAGGGCCTGGTGATCAACACGATTTCCGGTGTCGACCTGGCGCTGTGGGACCTGCTCGGCAAAGTCCGCCAGGAGCCTGTGCACCAACTGCTGGGCGGCGCGGTGCGTGACGAGTTGCAGTTCTATGCCACCGGCGCCCGTCCGGACCTCGCGCAGAAAATGGGTTTCATCGGCGGCAAAATGCCCCTGCATCACGGTCCCTGCGAGGGTGAGGAAGGCCTGCGCAAGAACCTCGAACAGTTGGCAACCATGCGCGAACGCGTCGGGCCGGACTTCTGGCTGATGCTCGATTGCTGGATGAGCCTGGACCTGAACTACGCCACCAAACTGGCGATCGGCGCCCATGAGCACGGGTTGAAGTGGATCGAGGAAGCGCTGTCACCGGACGACTACTGGGGCTATGCCGCACTGCGCGACAACGTGCCCAAGGGCATGCTGGTCACCACCGGCGAACACGAAGCCACCCGCTGGGGCTTTCGCATGCTGCTGGAAATGGGCTGCTGCGACATCATCCAGCCCGATGTCGGCTGGTGCGGCGGCCTTACCGAACTGGTAAAAATCTCGGCACTGGCCGACGCCCATAACGCGCTGGTGGTCCCCCACGGTTCGTCGGTGTACAGCTACCATTTTGTCGCCACCCGCCACAACAGCCCGTTCGCCGAGTTCCTGATGATGGCGCCCAAGGCGGATGAAGTGGTGCCAATGTTCCACCCGCAGCTGCTGGGCGAGCCGGTGCCAGTCAATGGCCGCATGCGTTTGTCGGCGTTGGATAAACCCGGCTTCGGCGTAGACCTGAACCCCGACTGCCAGCTGCACCGCCCGTACAACCGCTGAGGAAACCGCCATGAACATGCCCCGCAATGGCTTCAAGGCAGCCCTCGCCAAGGACGCCACCCACTATGGTATCTGGGCCGGTTTCGCCACCGGCTACGCCGCCGAGATCGTTGCCAGCCTCGGCTATGACTGGATGCTGATAGACGGCGAACACGCGCCCAATACCGTGCCCAGCGTGCTCAATCAATTGCAGGCGGTAGCGCCCTACACCACCGCGCCGGTGGTGCGCGCGGTCAACGGTGACGCCAGCCTGATCAAGCAGCTGCTCGATGTCGGTGCCCAGACCTTGATGATCCCCATGGTGGAAACCGCCGAGCAAGCCCACGCCCTGGTGCGCGCCATGCGTTATCCGCCCCATGGCATCCGAGGGGTCGGCGGCGGTTTGACCCGCGCCACACGCTGGGACGGTGTGCACGACTACCTGAACACTGCCCATGAGCAGCTGTGCCTGATCGTGCAGGTGGAATCGCGCCTTGGCGTCGAAAACGTCGCTGCGATTGCCGCCGTGGAAGGTGTCGACGCCGTGTTCATCGGCCCCGCCGACCTCTCCATCGGCCTCGGGCATGCTGGCAATCCCGGCCATCCCGACGTGCAGGAACGCATCAAGCACGCGGTCGACGCCACACTGGCCGCCGGCAAGGTCAGCGGCATCCTGGCGCCCAACGAAGACGACGCACGCCGCTACCAGGCCTGGGGGTGCCGCTTCATCGCGGTGGCCATCGACATCAGCCTGCTGCGCCAGAGCGCCCTGGCCACCCTCGCCCGCTATCGACCGGCTGCCGACACCCAAGCGCCTTCGCGCACTTACTGAGGAACCTGCCCATGTCATCCGTTCCCGTTTACCAAAATTTCATCAATGGCCGCTTCACCCCAAGCGAAGCGCACATCGACGTCCTCAACCCGGCGACTGGCGCGCTGCTGTCCAAGGTGCCGGCGTCCAGCGCCGCCGAGGTCGACCAGGCCCTTGCCGCCGCGCGCCAGGCGCACAAGGCCTGGGCGCGCAAACCCGCCATCGAGCGTGCCGGGCACCTGCGCCGCATCGCCGCCAAGCTGCGCGAGAACGTCGCGCACCTGGCGCGTACCATTACCCTCGAACAAGGCAAAGTCAGCGGCTTGGCGGAGGTGGAAGTGAACTTCACCGCCGACTACCTCGACTACATGGCCGAGTGGGCCCGGCGCATCGAAGGCGAGATCATTACCAGCGACCGCGCCAACGAAAATATCTTCCTGTTCCGCAAGCCCTTGGGCGTGGTGGCGGGCATCCTGCCGTGGAATTTCCCGTTCTTCCTGATCGCGCGCAAGATGGCCCCGGCGTTGCTCACCGGCAACACCATCGTGATCAAGCCCAGCGAAGAAACCCCGAACAACTGTTTTGAGTTTGCCAAGCTCGTCGCCGAGACCGACCTGCCGGCCGGCGTGTTCAACGTTGTGTGCGGTGACGGCCAGGTCGGCGGCGCGCTCACGGCGCACAAGGGCGTAGACATGATCAGCTTCACCGGCAGCGTCGCCACCGGTTCGCGGATCATGGCGGCCGCCGCACCGAACATCACCAAGCTCAACCTCGAATTGGGCGGCAAGGCACCGGCCATCGTGCTGGCGGATGCCGACCTGGAGCTGGCGGTCAAAGCCATCCGCGACTCGCGCATCATCAACACCGGCCAGGTGTGCAACTGCGCCGAGAGGGTGTACGTGGAGCGCAAGGTCGCCGACTCATTCATTGAGCGCATCAGCGCAGCCATGTCCGCCACCCGCTACGGCGACCCCATCGCCCAGGCCGACGTGGAAATGGGCCCGCTGATCAATCGCCAGGGCCTGGACAGCGTCAACCGCAAGGTCCGCACGGCCCTGAGCCAGGGCGCGAGTCTGATCAGCGGCGGGCAAATTGCCGACCTGGGCGCCGGCTTCCACTTCCAGCCGACGGTATTGGCCGGCTGCCGCGCCGACATGGAGATCATGCGCGAAGAGATCTTCGGCCCGGTGCTGCCGATCCAGATTGTCGACGACCTCGAAGAAGCCATCGCCCTGGCCAATGACTGCGAATACGGCCTGACATCGTCGATCTACACCCGTGACCTGGGCAAGGCCATGCACGCGGTGCGCGAGATCGACTTCGGCGAAACTTACGTGAACCGAGAAAACTTCGAGGCCATGCAAGGCTTCCATGCGGGTGTGCGCAAATCCGGCATCGGCGGCGCCGACGGCAAGCACGGCCTGTACGAGTACACCCACACACATGTGGTGTACATGCAAAGCTGAGCGGGTTAAACGGGGCTGGGCACGCTAGCGTGCCGGCCCTTCCGAATTTGCTTTTGATAAGGACGGCGTCATGCCCCTGACTCCCTATAGCGGCCCGATCATCGACAGTCATTTGCACCTGTTCGACCCGCACCGCCCCCAGGGCATTCCATGGCCCGAGCCGGGTAATCGACTGTACGCCGCGCACCTGCCGGCAGATTACTGGGCCGTGGCGGGCCAACACAACGTGGTCGGGGCTATCGCCGTTGAAGCCAGCCCGTGGCGCGACGACAACCGCTGGCTGCTCGACGCCCTGCGCAGCGACCCGCGCATGCTGGGCTTCGTCGGCAACCTCGACCCCCTGCACGCAAGCTTTGCCAACGACCTTGATGCCCTGGCAGGCGAGCCACTGTTCCTTGGCCTGCGCTACGGCAACCTGTGGGACCGCGACCTGCTATTGGACCAGACCCGCCCTGGGTTTCTCGACGGCCTGCGCCAGCTCGCCGCCACAGGGCGAAGCCTGGACAGCGCCAACCCGGACCCGCGACTGATCAAGGGCCTGCTGCACCTGAGCGATGCGCTGCCAGAGCTGCGCATTATCGTCGACCACCTGCCCAACGCCCAAGTCCCTGCGGCTCAAGAAGCTGCGTTTAACGCCGACCTGCTGCGCCTCGCCGAGCGCCCGAATGTATTCGCCAAGCTCGCGGAAATCCCCCAGCTCGGCCCCCAGGGCTTGATCACCGACACGGCGTTCTACAACGACCGCCTGGCCGTGCTGTGGGAAGCCTTTGGTGAAGACCGCTGCTTCTTCGGCAGCGACTGGCCCAATAGCGATCACCTGGCGGATTTCGCCACCACATTGGGGCTGGTCAAGCGCTGCATGGCCGGCAAGCCCGAGGCGAAGCAAGCCAAGTTCTTCCTGCACAACGCAGTGCGCATCTACACGCCGACGCCACCCCATGGAGACCACTGATGCAAACCCGTGCCTTTCGCATGAACCTCAACCCGGGGCAGGCCATCGAGTACCAGCGACGTCACGACGACCTCTGGCCGGAACTGGCCCAGGCACTGCTGGAAGCGGGCGTGGTGGATTACCGGATTTTCCTCGACGAACCCACCAACGCGCTGTTCGCTGTGCTGACCCACGAGGACGTCCACGGCCTGGATGAACTGCCCGGCACGGCGCTGATGCAGCGCTGGTGGACGTACATGCAGGACATCATGCCCAGCCATGCGGACGCCTCGCCGGTCAGTGTCGACTTGCTGCCGATGTTCCAACTGACACGCCCCTGATCCAACCGACGCACAACAACAATAAAAAGGATTCGACTACGTGGAAATCATTCTCCTTGGTGTGATTCTGCACTTTATCGGCGGCTTCGCTTCCGGCAGTTTCTACATCCCCTACAAAAAAGTCCGCGGCTGGGCCTGGGAAAGCTACTGGATCACTGGCGGCCTGGTGTCCTGGTTGATCGTGCCGCTCATCGCCGCGCAGCTGACGGTGCCCGGCTGGGCGCAGATCCTGCGCAATGCCGACACCAGCACCCTGCTCTGGACTTACCTGTTCGGCGTGTTGTGGGGTATCGGCGGGCTGACGTTCGGGCTGACCATGCGCTACCTTGGCTTGTCCCTGGGCATGTCGCTGATCATGGGCCTTACCTCGGCCCTTGGCGCTTTGATGCCGGCGCTGTACCGCGACCTGTTTACCACGCAAACCGAGGGCACGCTGACCTCGATGCTGGCCTCTCAAGGTGGGCATTGGGTGCTGTGGGGCGTGGCCGTGTCGCTGATCGGCATCGCGGTGTGCGGCAAGGCCGGGCTGATCAAGGAACGCGAAGTCTCCCAGGCGGTGAAGTTCGCCAGTGTCAGCGAGTTCTCCCTGGCCAAGGGCATGCTGGTGGCGGTGATCTCCGGGGTGCTGAGCGCTTGTTTCAGCTACGGCATTTCCGCCGGTCGGCCACTGGCTGCAGCGGCTGTGGAGCATGGTGCGAACAGCCTGTTCCAGAACAACGTGACCTTCATGGTGATCATGTGGGGCGGCCTGACCACCAATGGCATCTGGTGCCTGTGGCTGAACTGGCGCAACCGCACCTTCCATGACTACACCGACCGCAGCACCCCGCTGCTGGGTAACTACTTGCTGGTGGCCATCGCTGGCACCCTGTGGTTCCTGCAATTTTTCTTCTACGGCATGGGCGAAAGCCGCCTGCAGAACGACGCCAGTTCCTGGGTGCTGCACATGTCTTTCATCATCATCGTGTCCAACTGCTGGGGCCTGTATTTCCGCGAATGGCACGGCACCAGCGCCGCCAATAAAGGCGTGCTGGTAGCCGGTATCGCTGTGATCCTCGGCGCGATCGCCATGGTCGGCTACGGCAATTACCTCGGCTGATGCCGCTTATTTTCTGAAGGAGAGTCTTTATGTTGCTTGCAGACAAAACCGTGATCATCACCGGTGCCTCCCGTGGCATCGGCCGCGCCGCCGCTCGTGAATGCGCGCGCCAGGGCGCCCGCGTGGTGATCGGCCACAGTGGCAGCGGCCAGGGTACCGAGGCCGCGTACTCGTTGATCGAAGAGATCAAGGCCTTCGGCGGCCAGGCCATTGAAGTCGGTGGCGACGCGGCCGACCCGGACACGGGCGACAAACTGGTGGCGGGAGCCGTGAAGGCCTTCGGCAGCGTGGATGTGTTCGTCAATAATGCCGGCATCTGCCCGTTCCACTCGTTCCTCGACATGCCTCGCGAGGTCTACCTGAAAACCGTCAACACCAACCTGAACGGCGCCTACTTCGCCGTACAGGCGGCCGCCAACCAGATGAAGAACCAGGGGCGTGGCGGCGCGATCATCGCCGTCAGCTCCATCAGTGCGCTGGTGGGCGGCGGCATGCAAACCCACTACACGCCGACCAAGGCCGGGCTGCATTCGTTGATGCAATCCTGCGCCATTGCCCTGGGGCCTTACGGCATTCGTTGCAACTCGGTACTGCCGGGCACCATCGCCACCGACATCAACAAGGACGACCTGGCCGACGAGGAAAAGCTCGCCTACATGACCTCGCGCACGCCGCTGGGGCGCCTGGGCGAACCGGACGATGTGGCCGGGCCAATCGTATTCCTCGCCTCGGACATGGCGCGTTATGTCACCGGCGCGTCGTTGCTGGTGGATGGCGGGTTGTTCGTTAACCTGCAGTAACAACCCCCGCCCACACAAACACCACAGTGCCAACGTGGGAGCGGGCCTGCTCGCGAATGCAGGGCGTCAGTCAACCGACTCATGCCTGAACCACCGCGTTCGCGAGCAAGCCCGCTCCCACAGGGGGCTCCTGTGTGCCTGAGTTTTGCGCTGCACCCCATAAAAACAACAATCCAAGGAACCTCCCATGCGCACTACCCTCCCCCTGGCCCTGTTCTGCAGCGCCATGTCCACCTGCGCCCTCAGCGCCGGCCTGCTCGACCCTGCCTCACCTGCCATGCTCGGCGATTGGAACGGCCTGCGCCCGCAACTGGCCGAGCAAGGGTATGACTTCACACTCAAATATGTCGGCGAAGTCGGCTCCAACCTCGGCGGTGGCTACGACTCGCACACTACCGCGCGCTGGAGCGATCAGTTGATCCTCGGCGTGAACATGGACCTGCAAAAGCTTATGGGTTGGCAGGACGCGACCTTTCGCATCGGTATCGGCGAGCGTCATGGCAAGGACATCACCAACGACCGCGTACACCAGCCTAACGCCACCGGCCTGACCTCCACCATGGAAGTGTTCGGCGGCGGCAATGCCTGGCGACTTTCGCAGTTCTGGTACGAGCAAAAATTCTTCGAACGCAAATTCGCACTCAAACTCGGCCGCTTCGGCCACGGCGAAGACTTCGACCAGTTCCCCTGCGAATTCCAGAACGTGACCCTGTGTGGCTCCCAGGAAGGCAACTGGAACGGCGTGTGGAACAGCTTCCCCATCAGCCAGTGGGCGGTGCGCGCCAAGTACCAGTTCACCGAAGAGCTCGCGGTGCAGGTCGGTGCCTACGACAAGAACCCTGGCAACGCCGAGGCCAGCAATGGTTTCAAACCGTTTATCAGTGGCTCCCAAGGCACCAGCTTCCCCATCGAGGCCATTTGGAAGGGCCAGGTTGCCGGGCTGAATGCCGAGTACCACGCCGGGTACTACTACACCAACGCCGATACCAAGGACATGCTCAAGGACGCCGACGGCAACTATGCCGCCAGCTCGCAAAAGCCGTATCGGATGTACTCCAGCAACGACGGCTGGTGGCTGTCGGGCCAACAGCAATTGACTACCGTCGATGGCAACAGCAAGCGTGGCCTCACTGTATTCGCCAACCTGACGATGAATGACCCGGACAAGAGCGTGATCAAAAACCTGATCCAGGTTGGCCTGATCTACCGTGGCCCGTTCGATTCACGCCCGGATGACACCTTTGGCATCGGCGCGTCGAAACTGCAGGTCAGTGACCGCTACACCCGCAATACGCAACTGCTCAACACGGCCAATGGCGTGAGTGCAATCGACGACCCGCTGTACGTGCCCGAGCAGCGTCGCGAATACAGTTACGAGATCAACTACGGCGTGCAAGCCACGAAGTGGCTGATGGTGCGGCCCAACCTGCAATATGTGAAATACCCCGGTGGGCTCACGCAAACCAACGGCGCGGTGGTCGGCGGCGTGCAGTTCATTGCCGACTTCTAGTCTTGCTCGTCATCCAATACCTGCCCGCGTCCCACCACGCTGGCAGGCTTGAGCACTGCACCCGGCGCCAATACCGCATTGGCGCCGATGCGGCACTGGTCACCGAGCAACGCGCCAAACTTGTCGCAACCCGTGCGCTGCAAGGTCCCGTCAACCCGCACCAGCACGTCCTTGTCATCGCGCTCGTTGCGGTAGTTGGCAACGATGCTCCCCGCCTCCAGGTTAACCCCATGCCCCAATACCGAATCGCCGACAAAATTGAAGTGCGCCAGCTTGCTGCCACTGAACATGAACGAGGTCTTCAACTCGGCACCGGGGCCGATGATGCAATGCTCATCCAGCCAGCACCCGCCACGTAGCAGTGAACCGCTGGCGATAAAGCAGTGGGCGCCGATGATCACGGGCGGCTTGAGCAAAGCGCCAGCCTCGACGGTGGCGGTACGGTGGATGGCGATTTCATCCTGGATGATGTACTCGTCGGCCGGGAGTCTGGCCAACAACTGGCGAACGACCGCAGGCGCCTGGGTTGCCAGTGCCCAGGGTGTAAGGTCTGCCCAAGGCGCAAGGGCAGATCGGGAGAACTGGGCGATGTAGTCGGTGAGTCGAATCAACGTCGAATCCTCTAACGGTCGGAGAAGTTCGAAACGCTAGCATGGACAGACGAAACTTTACTATTTGTCTTTTTATGGATATTTTATCCAGAACAAGACAACGAGGTCCGCCCATGCCATCGCCCACTTACCAAGACGTCATCGACGCCGCGCAACGCCTGGAAGGCGTTGCGCACGCGACGCCGGTGTTCACCTCGCGCACCCTCGACGCGCTGACCGGTGCGCAGGTATTCATCAAGTGTGAACACCTGCAACGCACCGGCTCGTTCAAGTTTCGCGGCGCGTTCAACGCCCTGTCGCAGTTTGACCCGCGGCAGCGCAAAGCCGGCGTGGTGGCGTTTTCATCCGGCAACCACGCCCAGGGCATTGCCCTGGCGGCGCAGCTGCTGGGCATCCCGGCGACCATCGTGATGCCCACCGATGCACCGGCCGCCAAGGTCGCCGCCACCCGTGAATATGGCGCCAGCGTAGTGCTGTACGACCGCTTCACTGAAGACCGCGAGCAGATCGGCCGCAACCTGGCCACTGAACACGGCCTGACCCTGATCCCGCCCTACGACCATCCGCACATCCTCGCCGGGCAAGGCACGGCTGCCAAGGAACTGCTGGAGTCCACCGGGCCGCTGGACGCCTTGTTCGTTGGCCTTGGCGGCGGTGGCATGCTCTCGGGTACAGCACTGTCGACTCGTGCCTTGTCGCCAGATTGCCTGCTGTATGGCGTGGAACCGGAAGCCGGCAATGACGGCCAGCGCTCGTTTCGCAGCGGCAGCATCGTGCATATCGACACCCCGAAGACCATTGCCGACGGCGCCCAGACCCAGCACCTGGGCAATTACACCTTTCCCATCATCCGTGACAACGTCAACGACATCCTCACCGTGTCGGATGCCGAGTTGGTACGGGCGATGAAGTTCTTCATGCAGCGCATGAAAATGGTGGTCGAGCCCACTGGCTGCCTGGGCCTGGCGGCCTTGCTCAGCGACGCAGGCCGTTTCAAGGGCCAGCGGGTAGGCCTTATCGTCACCGGCGGCAATGTCGATATCGAGACGTACGCGGCCCTGCTCAGTGAGGTCTCGTGAACAGCATCCACACTTCCACGGCTTCCCCGCCTGCCGGGCATTACGCCCAGGCTATCGCCCACGGCGACACGCTGTATATCTCCGGGCAATTGCCGGTCAGCCCGGAGGGTCGGCATAACCTGTCGGCGACATTTGCCGAGCAGGCTCGGATCGCCTTGGACAATCTATTGGAAATCCTGAACGCCGCCGGTGGAACGCCGGCGGATCTGGTGAAGGTCACCGTGTACGTGGCCGGCGTTGAACACTGGCCCGCATTCGACAGGGTCTATGCCGCCGCACTGGGTGAGCACCGCCCCGCCCGCGCAGTGGTACCGGTGCCCGAATTGCATCACGGCTATCTCGTCGAGATTGAAGCGATAGCGCGTTACTTGGCGTAGGTGTAGACCGCCGCGCGCGAGACACCCAGGTGCGAGGCCACGGTTTCCATGGCCCGGCGAATATCCAGGCAGCCGGAGTCTTTCAACTCCTGCATGAGCACACGCCGGTCCGCGGCTTTCAGAGCGCGCGGGGTCGTCGCCAGGCGTGCAGCGAACTGGTCGATACGCGCGCGGATGACGTCGGCGCCCGACGGGTCCAGGGACTCGATGAGCTTGTCGCCACTGACCGAGCCGAATTGCTCGAGCATGCCCTGCAAGCCACGGAACAACGAGAGATCGACATTCATGCACAACGCCGCAACGTACTCGCCGCCGGCGCCCTTGATGCCGATCGACGTGCTCTTGACCTGGCGGCCGTCGCTGAACTGGTTCTGGTAATTGGCGATGACTTGCGGGTACTCGGGGTCGGCAATGCGCGCAAGGCCCAGCTCGGTGGTCGGGTCGCCCGGCGCGCGTCCGGACAGGTTGTTATGGATCGCCAGGATCGAGTGCTGCGGGTCGCGCAAGTCGTGCAGCACCACTTCGCAGAACGGGCTGAAGGTCTTGCTCAAGCCTTCGGCGATCTGTTCGAGCTGGCTGATCAGGTGAGTGTCATTGGGAGAGATGTTTTTCATGCAAGACAACATATCCAGTCCTGGACAGGGCGTCAATTTACACCCTGCCCCTCATTGTGGAGCCCGCACCATGGAGACCCCTGCCGCCTTGATCGACAGCGTGAAAATGCAGCGCAATATCCAGCGCATGCAGCAGCGCGCCGACGCCCTGGGCGTGCAGTTGCGCCCCCATGTCAAAACCCACAAGTGCGCCGAAGTGGTGGCCGCACAAATCGCAGCGGGCGCCAGCGGCATCACGGTGTCGACGTTGAAAGAAGCCGAGTATTTTTTCGCGCTGGGTATCCATGACATCCTCTACGCGGTGGCCATGGCCCCGCACAAACTGCCCCAGGCCCTGACGCTGCGTCGCCGGGGCTGCGGCTTGACGTTGATCACCGACAGCTTGGCCGGTGCCCAGGCGATTATCGATTTTGGCCACCAGCACGACGAAACCTTTGCAGTGATGATCGAGATCGATTGCGACGGCCACCGCTCGGGGGTCAAGCCGCACGACCCTTTGCTGCTGGACATCGCCCGACTGCTCGGCGACACCCTCACCGGCGTGCTGACCCACGCGGGTGAAAGCTACGGCCTGGATACGCCTGAAGCCCTGCAAGCCATCGCCGAACAGGAACGCGCCCGTTGCGTCGAGGCGGCCGCGCGGATTCGTGCCGCTGGCCTGCCCTGTGCCCAGGTCAGCGTCGGCTCTACCCCGACCGCACTCTCGGCCGTCAACCTGGAGGGTGTGACCGAACTGCGCGCCGGGGTCTACGCGTTCTTCGACCTGGTGATGCACAACATCGGCGTATGCCGCACCGATGAACTGGCCTTGAGCGTACTGACCACGGTGATCGGCCATCAGGCGGAAAAAGGCTGGATCATCACGGATGCCGGCTGGATGGCCATGAGCCGGGATCGCGGCACGCAATCGCAGAAAAAGGACTTCGGCTACGGCCAGGTCTGTGATGAGCGCGGTACGCCGATCGACGGGTTGCTGTTGAGCGCCGCTAATCAGGAGCATGGCGTGGTGCACGTCCAGGGCGTGGATGTGGTCGCGCAATTCCCCTTGGGTACTCGGCTGCGCATCCTGCCGAACCACGCCTGCGCCACCGGAACCCAATTCGGCAGTTATAACGCTGTACTGGAGAATGGCGAGCTACAGGTATGGGAGCGCCTGCGCGGCTGGTAACGCACCGGTAGGAGCCCGGCTTGCCGGCGATGGCGCTCGCAATGTCCATGCATGATCCCAGGGGCAAGGTGATGACCGGCAAAGGTCGACGTCTCGACAATGTGCAGCTCTCCAGCCCATTCACAATCAGGCGCTTTTCGCGACACGCGCGAGCTGGCTAGCCGGGCCGTTGCGGGGGCCGATCAGGATGTTGATGTGGGCCGCGTTGACACCCGGGCCTTCGAAACCTTCGCCGATGTAGAGATCCAGTGTTTTCATTGCGCAAACGCTCATTGTTGTTATGGGAGCTGGTTGGCGATTTTTTAGCACTGGCGGTGAAAGTGGCCGTAACCATTAAAAGTCATGGGGCTGTGAGTTTTGCTCATACCCCTGCGACGATCGATGCCCGCTTGTGTCGTTGACCATCGTTATCACACACCATATAGTGTGCCCACAAACAGAACAGACCACTACATAGTGTGCAGCATGCGTATTTATCGACCACACTATGCGCAGTATTTCAATGCCTAGTAGCCTGCAAATTGCATATTTTTGGACGGGTTCACACACCGTCAGAACGGATCAGGAAGGAGTATTTCAATGCTGAGTTGGGATGAAGTCGACAACGAAGACACCGGTGCAGCGGTGATCAAGGGCGCCAACGCCGGCCATGCCAGCGAAGCCAACATGGATCGCCTTGACGGCGCCGGTGCCGCTGCCGCGCTGGAAGCCCGCAACGTGACTGCCAACGACTCCGCCGCCATCGTGCGCGCCAAGGCTGCGCTGGACAAACTCGACGTCGCCGAAGGCCTCGCTGAACTCGAAGGCTCCGCCGCCCGCGTCGCCGTTGACGAAAAGCGCATGATCAACTGCCGCGCCGACCTCAACCAACTCGTGCCCTTCAAATACGACTGGGCCTGGCAGAAG
>Ga0256410_1001455_pt1 | contig 18045 bp, 10 predicted proteins | sample PhyWR1_FD_185983 | JGI IMG/M metagenome (GOLD analysis project Ga0256410, IMG submission 185983) | Leaf surface microbial communities from wheat plants in UC Gill Tract Community Farm, Albany, California, United States - DLSL W.R1 | ecosystem: Host-associated > Plants > Phyllosphere >... | reverse complement strand
ACTGCCGCCGGATCAGCGGCGAAGCCGAGGCCATCATCGGCGTGCCCTTCATGGGCCGCCTCGGCAGCGTCTCGGCCCGTGTGCCGGCGATGGTGATGAACGTGTTGCCGCTTCGGGTCACGGCCGGGGAGGGCAGCGTGGATGCCTTCGTGCGTGACGTCGCCCTGCGCCTGATGCGCGGCCGCCGCCACGGGCGTTACCGCGGTGAGCAGCTGCGCCGTGACCTTGGCCTGATCGGCGGCCAGCGTCGCCTGCATGGGCCGCTGGTCAACGTGCAGCCGTTCTATCGGCCGGTGCAGCTGGCCGGCGTCACCGCTACCCTGGACGTGCTCTCCACCGGTCCAGTCGATGACGTGACGCTCGGCTTCCGTGGCGATGGCACGGCCGTGCTCGATCTGGAGATCGAGGCCAATCCCACCCTGTACACCCCGACACAGGTGCAGGCGCATGCCGCGCGCCTGCTGCATTTCGTGTCGGCGGCGCTGGACGTCCAGGCCACCGGCGGCACGATCACCTCGGTGCCGCTGTGCACACCCGCCGAAGCGCAGCGCTATCTGCATGACATCAATGCCACGGCGCATCCAGTGCCCGAGCTCAGCCTGGCCGCGCTGATCACCGCACGGATGGAGGCGACGCCGACGGCCATCGCCGTGGTCGTTGGCACGCAGCACCTTACCTACGCCGAGCTGGAGCAGCGCAGCCGTGCCTTGGGGCTGCAACTGCAGGCCCAGGGCGTCGGCTGCGAGGCAAGGGTGGTGGTCGCACTGCCGCGCTCGCTGGAGCTGATCATCGCCCTGGTGGCGGTGCTGCGCGCGGGCGGCGCGTATCTGCCGGTGGATCTGGCCCACCCGGATGAGCGCCTGGCCCGGATCCTGCGTTCGGCGCAACCGGTGTGCGTGCTGGCGCTGGCGCAGGATCGCGAGCGTTTCGCGGGCACACCGGTGCTCGCGCCGGCGCAGTGGGACACCCACCGGGATGCCGCCCTGACCGCCACGCCGCAGCCGGCCGACGCCGCGTACGTCATCTACACCTCCGGCTCCACCGGCGAGCCCAAGGGTGTGCTGATCGAGCATCGCGCCATCGTCAACCGCCTGGAATGGATGCGTGAGCACTATGCCTTCCAGGCCGACGACCGCATCCTGCAGAAAACCCCGGCCACCTTCGATGTCTCGGTATGGGAGTTCTTCCTGCCCCTGATCAGCGGCGCGACGCTGGTGGTCGCCCCGCCCGAGGCGCATCGCGATCCGCTGGCACTGGCCGCGCTGATCCGTGAGCACGCCATCACCACGGTGCATTTCGTGCCGTCGATGCTCGCGACGTTCCTGACCGCGCCAGCCGCGCGCGGGCTGCAGCTGCGGCGCGTGTTCACCAGTGGCGAAGCGCTGGATGCCGCGCTGCGTGACCGCTTCCATGCCACCGTCCAGGCCGAGCTGCACAACCTCTACGGGCCCACCGAGGCCGCCGTGGATGTCAGCTTCTGGCCGGCCAGTCAGCAGGACACGTCCGCGCCGGTGCCGATCGGACATCCGGTCTGGAACACGCGCCTGTACGTGCTCGACGCCCGGATGCAGCCGCTGCCGCCGGGTGTCGCCGGCGATCTGTATCTCGGCGGGGTGCAGCTGGCGCGCGGCTATCTGGGCCGCGATGACCTCACCGGTGAACGTTTCCTTGCCGATCCATTTGTCCCCGGCGGCCGCCTGTACCGCACCGGTGACGTAGCGCGCTGGCGTGAGGATGGGGCAGTGGAGTACCTCGGTCGCAACGACCATCAGATCAAGCTGCGCGGCCTGCGCATCGAACTAGGCGAGATCGATGCCGCGCTGCGCTCGGCGCCCGGCGTCATCCGCGCCGAGGTAGTGCTGCGCGAGGATCGACCCGGTGAGCCGCGGCTGGTGGCCTACGTCAATGCCGATGGGCCAGACCAGGACACGCTGCGCGCCCATCTGGGCGCGCGCCTGCCCGATTACATGGTGCCCAGCGCCTTGGTGGCCCTGGAACAGTGGCCGGTTACCGCCAATGGCAAGCTGGATCGTGCCGCGCTGCCGGCGCCCGCCCTGGTGGTCTCCACGGGAGTGGCACCGGTGACCGCGACCGAGCAGGCGCTGGCCACGCTGTTTGCCGAAACGCTGTCGCTGAGCGCACCGGTCTGCGCTGATGCCGATTTCTTCGCGCTGGGCGGCGACTCGCTCAGTGCCGTGCACCTGCTGCTGGCCATCCAGCAGCGGTGGCGCTGCGACCTCGGCCTGGGCGCGGTGTTTGCGGCCCCGACCGTGGCCGGGCTCGCGGCGCGCATCGATGCGCCGCCGACGGCGACCGATCACGGCCTGGCGCCGATGATCCGGCTGGCGAGCGGCGACGCTGCGCTCGCGCCGCTGTATGTGATCCATCCCGCCGGCGGCATCGCGTGGAACTATCGTGATCTTGCCCGGACGCTATCGCCGGCGCGCGAGGTCCACGGCCTGCAGTCGCCCGTGCTCGACCCCACCCAGCCGCTGCCCAGCAGCATCGAGGCACTGGCGGCTGACTACGCCGACCGCATTCTCGCGTTGGGTCGGTCCGGCCCGGTGCATCTGCTGGGCTGGTCGGTCGGTGGCATCCTCGCCCAGGCGATGGCGGTGCATCTGCGTGGGCGCGGTCACCAGGTCGGTGTGCTGGCGTTGCTCGACGCCTATCCCAGCGAGTGCTGGCGGGCCGAGCCGGAGCCGGATCCGATCGCCGCGCTGCGCGCCTTGCTCGCCATCGCCGGGCACGACCCGGAAGCGCATCCCGAGCTGGACAGCCGCGCAGCCATCCTGGCCTTCCTGCGCCGCGGCGACAGTGCGCTGGGCAACCTTCCCGATGTCGTTCTGGACGGCGTGGTCAGGGCCGTCACCGGCACCAATCGTCTGATCCGCGCCCATCACCACACGCACTACGATGGCCTGCTGCTGCACGTGCGCGCAGGCCACGATCATGTTGCCCGCCCGCAGTTGCAATCCGCGTTGTGGCAGGCACATGCCGCCCGCGTGGAGGCCATCGACCTTCCTTACCTGCACGCTGAATTGACCGGCCGCGATGCCGTGGCGCAGATCGCGCCCTGGCTTGACGCGCACCTTCGGCGGCACGACCTACACAGGACACCTGCATGAAGCTCTCTGGATTTGCCGGCACCATTGCCCTGGTCACCGGTGCCAGCGGCGGCATCGGCGCAGCGTTGGTCACTCTGTTGAGTGACAGCGGCAGCATCGTCGTCGCTACCGACATCACCGCGCCCGTGCTTGAGCACCGGGCAGGGCAACCCCCCGTCCACGCCCGCGCACTGGATGTCACCGATGCCGCTGCGGTCGAGGCGCTGGTCGACTGGATCGAGACGGAGATCGGTCCAATCGGCTTCGGCGTCAACGTGGCTGGAGTGCTGCAGGTCGGTACCGTCACCGCAACCGATGACGCGCAGTGGCGACGCGTTTTTGCAGTCAATGCCGACGGCGTGTTCCATGTCTGCCGGGCGTTGGCGCGCGTGATGAGTCCACGCCGCGCCGGCGCCATCGTCACGGTCAGCTCCAACGCCGCGGGTGTCCCGCGCCACGGGATGGCCGCCTATGCCGCCTCCAAGGCGGCGGCGACCATGTTCACCCGTTGCCTGGGCCTGGAGCTTGCACCGTTGGGGATCCGCTGCAACATCGTGGCCCCCGGCTCGACGCTGACCCCGATGCAGACCGGCATGTGGGCCGACGCTCAGGGTGGCCAAGGTGTGATCGATGGCAATCCCGATATCTATAAGGCGGGCATTCCGCTACGCAAATTGGCGACGCCGGACGACATTGCCGCATCGGTGATGTTCCTGCTCTCCGACCAGGCCGGTCACATCGCGATGAGCGATCTGTACGTGGATGGCGGCGCCACGCTGCGCGGATGAACGCGCTCCGGCCCGTGCCGCTGCCCGGCACGGTGCCCACCGGCAGCAGGCGCATGGCGCTCCCCCGCAACGGGGTCGAGTACGGTCCGGCCGTGTCGCTTTCGAAACAGGCTCTGCGCCATCTCCGGACCGTCCCCGGATAGTGCTGTCGTGACCGGCATCGCGCCGTGGCGAGACCCTGTCTCGTCACGAATGCCCATGCCGCATCTGCCCCCGATATAGAGATTCAATGCCGGAATCAGCACATCTGGAACCGGGCGCGCAGATTTCAAATTATGCAAGTTGATGCATGGCTGACCCGTGAGCGCACCCCTATCGTGCGATCCAACCACGTGGGATACGCACGCGCTCAACCGGAGCGACCTGCTGACAGCCAAGCGCTGGGTGGCCATGGACGAAATGGGAACCGACCTGCACGCCGTCGCGTGTGGCGAGCCCCTGTGTCCCGTCCGCGCACAACACTTTGAGGCCCCGTCATGAAACGCATTCTGCTTGCGGACGACCATCCGGTCATTCGCACCGGCCTTCACTCCGTCCTCAGTGGCGACGCCCGATTTTCCGTGGTCGGTGAAGCGGCCGATGCCGAGCAGCTGGAAGCGCTGCTGGCCGCGCGCGGCTGCGATCTGGTCATCACCGATCTTTCCATGCCCTGGGGCAGACGCCCCGATGGCCTGCGCATGCTCGCCGGCATCCGCCGCGACTATCCGGACGTCGCCTTGCTGGTGGTGACCTCGTTCGGCAACCTGGAGGTGCTGCGCGCGGTCGCCAAGCTGGGCGTCTGCGGCATCCTCGCCAAAACCTGCGCCCTGCAGATGCTGATCGATGCGGTGGACACCGTGCTCGCCGGCGGGGTCTATTATCCGGCTGATCTGGCGCAGCGACTGATGCCGCCGATCCATCGCGTGCGCGGGCTCACCGCGCGCGAAAGCGAGGTGGTGCGGTTGCTGGCGCACGGCCTCGGGGTCAAGGAAATCGCCGACATCCATCGTCGCACCGTGAGCACCATCAGCCGTCAGAAAGGCGCGGCGATGAAACGCCTCGGGCTGCGGACCGAGTTCGAACTGATGGACTACGCACGCGCGGTCGGGCTGTCGCCGAGCAGCAGTTGAGACAACGTGCTCGAGTGCATCCACGCATGGCGGTTGCGCACAGCATTGCGTTGCAGTGCGCATCGCGTTCGCAGTTCCGGGTCGTCATGGGAATTAGTCAAGTTGTTGCATGGTGCGTCGCAACCTGCACGCCTATCGTTGCCCCCTGTCTGCGAGGGTCGCACTGCGACACCCCACGCCTCGCGGGCAGTTACCTCCACGACACACTTGCCAAGGAACGAACGCAATGAACATCGTCAAGAAGCTCGCTTTCGCTGTAGCGCTGAGCACAGCATCACTGTCGGCCAACGCCGCCGAATCCCACATCAAGGTCTACACCGATGTCGACCTCACGCTGGCCCTGCTCAAGGCGGACGGTAGTCCGCTGTCGGACACCATGGAGATGATCCACGTGCCCGGTGACGGCCTGCGCACGGTCACCGAACGCGTTCGTGTTTTCACCAACGATGAAAGCAAGGACATCGAAGTGAACGTGATGCACGACCCGGTGCTGGTGCTTCAGACCGGTACCGGCCCGTCCGTGCCCCTGACCGTCAGCCTCAACAAGACGCCGCTGACCGTCGCGGCGAAGGACTTCCGGGCCTCGGATATCTTCGACGGTGCGCTGCCGGGTGCATCGTTCATCATGGATCTGGATATCGCCCAGACCACCAAGGCCCCGCTGACCGTCGCCGGTACCTACGAAGGCATCGTCAGTATCGCCATGAAGCAGAAGACCGCTTCGCCGTAATACCCCACGCCGGCCCGGATCCCGGGCCGGCGGCCTCAGGCCGTACTCCCCATGAAAGCTCACGCACCCGCCATTACCCGGCTGGCGCTGGCGCTCGCCTTGTCGTTGGCCACACCGCTGGTCGCCACGGGCGGCGTCCCCGCCGGTTTTGAAGACCTGGTTGCCGGCCAGACCGAGCAGCTTGATGTGCGCCTGTTCGGGCGCACGGTGGGCCTGTCGCCGGTGCGCGTCACTCTTGAGAGCGTGCAGCTGGAAGATCCGGCGCGCGTACTTGAGGCGCTCGACCTCTCTCCCCAGGCCCAGGCAGCACTGCTGCCGGCCCTCTCCGAGCCACTGCCGCGCAACAGCCATCTTGCCTGCCGTTACGGCGGCGGCAGCGCCGGCTGTGGCTATCTCGACCCACCCGAGGATCCCAACACCGTGCGTGCTCTGTACGACGAAGGCGAAGGCGCGGTGCGTCTGTTCGTTGCCCGCCAGTGGATCAGCGCCGAACCGGCCGCCGATCGCTTCCACCAGGTCAGCAGCAACGCCGAGAATGCGTTCCTGCACCAGCAGACCGTCAATTTCAGTGGCGGCCGTGGCTACCAGGCGCTGACCGCACAAGGTGCCGGCGCGCTGGGCGTGCTGCAGCGCGGCCACATCGCGGTGGACTGGAACTTCAACAGCCAGCAGTACCGCGGCAGCCGGCGCCGCCAGGATTTCCAGTTCGACAACGCCTACTACCGCCATGACCTGGGCCAGCAGCACTACCTGCAGGCCGGGCGCATGGACCGCCGCAACCTGTCCAGTCCGCAGGGCGGCACCTTCAGCTTCAGCCTGCTGCCAATGGACCGCTTCGCCGGCCTGCGCGTGGGCACCACCCAGGCCTACGTGGACGCCGAGGCTGCCGTGCAGGCGCTCCCGCTCACCGTGCTGCTGGCGCGCGATGCGCGCGTGGATGCCTTCGACGGCGAGCGCCTGCTGCAGACCTTCTACCTCCAGGCGGGCATCAACCAGCTTGATACCCGCCGATTCCCGTTCGGCAGCTACAGCGTGACCCTGCGCATCTACGAAGACGGCGTGCTGGTGCGCAGCGAAGAGGCACCGTTCGACAAGGGCGGCGACTGGACCAACAGCAGCGTGCAGTGGTTCCTGCAGGGCGGCCGCCGCAACGAGCGCCGCAGTGACCGTTTCGACGGCGAGATGGCGGCCATGGCCGGCCTGCGCCTGCCGCTCGGACGGGCTACCGCCATCACCGCCGGTGTCGCCGACCTCGGCGGGGTCAGCTATGGCGAGCTGCGCGTGGACCTGCGCCATGCCTTCGCCACCCAGGATATCCGCGCCACCTTCAGTGGCCTGCAGGGCAGTGATGGCAGCACCGGCCAGCAGCATCAGGTGTCGTACCGTCGGCGCGCATCCTGGAACCTGTACCAGCAGCGCATGCGCGGCAAGGCCTGCCAGTTCGAGGACGACGCGCGCGACCGGCTGGGCTGCGCCGATTCACTCAGTGCCTCGATGGCGCTGCCGCTTGCCGGTGGCAGTGCGTATGTGGCCTATACCCGGCGCCAGACCTGGAGCCGCGGGCGACTCCTTGGCGGGGACATCGACGACCCGTTGGCCGGGTTGGACCCGCTGCTGTCGCCGTGGGAGCAGCGCTACAGCCGCGAGCCCAGCCTCACCCGCACCTGGCAGGCCAGCTACAACCGCGTGCAGCGCTGGCAAGAGTTCAGCATCTCCACCCGTGTCGCCGTGTGGCAGCAGCAGAGCCATAGCAGCCTGCGCGACGGCCGGGACCGCGGCGTCTTCCTCAACCTCAGCCTGACCCGCCTGCAGCGCGGCGACCGCGGCACCTCGCAGCGCCGCTACAGCTTGGACGTGCGCCAGCCACAGCACGCGCGGCCGGAGGTCAACTACAGCGCCGGGCAGACCCTGCGCCAGGACGTGGAGGCGCAGTACCGCGAGGCCACCGTGGACCTGCGGGGTAACAACAGCGACCGCTACAGCGCCGCGCTCAGCGCGCAGCTGCAGAACAGCATCGGCCACACCGGCGGCACCGTGGCCCACTACCAGCAGCGCGGCCGCGCCGAGATGGCCTACAGCGCCACCCACAGCTCCGGCTTGGCACTGGGCCGGCACGGCTTCTACTGGGGCGGCGGGCTGGGGGCCGAGGCCGGCCTGGCCGTGCAGGTGGACGACACCGACGACCTGGAACTGACCGGCGTCGCCGCCGAGCTGCAGGTGGGCGGTCTGCGCCGGCAACGGCTGGCACTCGGCGAGCGCCGCCTGTTGCCGCTGCCGGCCTACCAGAGCCACCGCGCCGAAGTGCAGGACGCCAGCGCCCTGAACAGCGATGCCGCGATCCGCGTGACCGGCGTGGGTGGCTCGCGCCCGGTCTTCCTGTCGCCCGGCCGGCTGGTGCAGATGCCGGTGCCGATCGAGGTGACCTACACCTTCATCGGCAACGCGCGCGACATCGCCGGGTTGCCGTTGGGCGGCGCCCGCATCCTCAATGCACCGGTGCCTGGCACCGGCAGCAACGGCGGCTTCGTGGCCGACTTCCCGCGCCGCGAACGCACCTTGTACCTGCTGCAGGAGGACCGCCTGTTGCAGTGCCCGCTGCAGGTGCGTGAGCGACGCAGCGTGGTGATGCTGGTGGGCACCGTGCAGTGCGAGCCGCTGGGCGTGGCGCAGCTGCCGGCCGAGATCCGCCAGCAGGCGCGGGTAACCCGATTACTGCAGGAGCAGGCCCTGATGGCGGCCACGCCGCAGACGGCCTCTGCGGGAGGCACGCCATGAACCGGCGCGGTGTGTGGGTCGTGATGCTGCTGACGGCGCTGTTGGTGGTGACGCCGACGGCGTGGGGGCAGCGGCCGCCGGAGACGCATCCGGTGAGTGCCACGCAGAACATTGTGATGTCGTGGGATCGGTCGGCGCTGCCGGGGGACACCGACCTTTGGGTACCTGAGGTTGTCCTCGGATACAGCGCAGACAAGTCTCTGAAGTATGGTCAGCTCCACCTCACGTGTGCCTCGTCAACTGATCCAAGGATGGGCGCTTGCCCGGTCACGGGCATTGCAACTATCGCCACTGGTCCAGCAATGATCGAGGTACAGGCCACAGAGCGGCGCTCGGGTCTGCGCACAAACTTCTCAGTTAAAGGCTGGATCAATCGAGGCATGGAGACGCGCATATGCGGTTCCTACTGGCTCGACCCGATTCGTCCACCATGGATTGCAATCAAAGATGACTGCGGTGGTGAACCTTCCATTGGAACCAGAGCTGGTCTGCTGATACCTGTGGAGGAGATGTCCAGGCTTGTAGCCGGACACTGGGATGCTGAACTTGTTCTTGCGTTGCATGACGAGCTGGCGGGGCCGGCGGTCGCGACGTATCGCTTCACGTTTGATCTGACCATCACCGACCGCAACGCCGTCTCAATCTACTTCCCAGCCTTCCACCACGTCACCCCCCTGGTTCAACTCAACTCCGATTACGACCCTATACGGCAGACGGTAGGCGGCCGTACCTCACTCGAGATGTGTCTCTACGACGGACTTGGCTCCCAGGCCCAGTACCTCGGCGTGACCGTGCGTGACCGCAGTGGCAAGCCGCCCGGTCCCGGTGGCTATTCGCTCTGGCATACCGATGGTGGCAGCGACGACACCCGTCGCCTGGATTACACCGTCACCTTGGACCATAACGGCGCCCCGGTGTCCATGCCCAACGGTGTGGAGCAACAGCTGCATGGCATCGATACCGCACTGCTGCGTCTGGTGCTGTTGCCCGGCATGAGCCAACCGGTGTTCTGCGTGCCCACACCGATCACCTTCGATATTCCGCGCGTCCCCATTTCCACCCAGCAGGCCGGCACCTACTTCGGCGAGCTGCAGGTGGAGCTGCGCGTCCCCACGGTCACGCCCTGACCTTCCAGGAGCTTCCATGAAAATGCCAGTCCTTGTTCTGTTGTCCCTGTCGCTGCTGCTGGCGGCACCTGCACACGCCAATCTCACCGTGCACCCCATGCGCGCGGCGGTCGATGGCAAGCGCAGTACGCAGATCCGCATCTATTCCCAGTCTACCCAGCCGCAGTACATCCAGACCTCCTTGCGCCGTATCGTCGACGCCGCCGGTGAGCAGGAGCATGAGGTCGACGTCGATCCCAGCGAAGCGGCCATCGCGGTCACGCCGGGCAAATTTGCCCTGGCCGGCGGTGGCAACCGCCTGATCCGCGTGATTCCGCTGCAGCCCGTCCAGGCCGAGACCGCTTACCGTATCTACTTCGAGGGCGTGCGCGGTCCGGACGAACGCGACCAGGCCGCGGGTGAGGGCGCCCAGGCCAGCATTGGCGTGAACTTGGTATGGGGGGCGTTGGTGAACGTATTGCCCGTCGACGGCACGGTGGACGTTCGTGTGCAAGGCGACCAGCTGCGCAACGTCGGCACGTTGCGCCTGGGCATCACCAGCATCGCCGACTGCGATGGCAGCCAATGCACCGCGCACGACCTGTCGCGCAGCCTGTATCCCGGCAGCGCACTGCCGCTGCCGTTCGCCATGCAGCCGGGCCACACCGTACAGCTGCGCTACCGGCTCACGCGCGACGGCCACCGTGAGCACGTGCAGACCCTCACGCCCTGAATCCCCACGCCCGCCTGGTGCGCAATGCCGGGCGGCTTCCATTTCGTTTCGTTTGCCAAGGAGTTTTCATGAACAGAATCTATCGCCGTGTCTGGTCCACCGCCCTGCAATGCTGGGTAGTCGCCAGTGAGCTGGCCGCACGCAAAGGCAAGGCGGGGCGAGCAGCGAGCGCCACAGGTTTGACAGTGCTGCTCTCGATGCTCGCGCCAGATGCGATGGCCACCAAGCCCCCCGGCCAAGAGGAGGCGCAACATGAGCAAGCTATCCAAGAGTGGGCGGTCCGGGCGGCCCTGGGTTTACCTTCCGCAGACATCATATCGCCACGTCGCGCAATCGCCCCATTCGCGGGACCTACGCCTGTCTCACAACTTGCGTTTACCACAGACACGTCCTATGCCAACTCTACGGTCAACGGGAATCATCTCGTTGTGCTTGGCTCAAGGTCCAGCCTGACCGGCAACTTTTCGGTTGGGTACGGAAACCTCATCACGACACGTGGGGACAGCATTGTTGCCATCGGCTACAACGTCAAAGCCACCAATGGGGGTTACAACACTGCCGTCGGTACCAACGCGATTGCCAATGGAGTAGGGGCAACGGTCTACGGCAACGGCGCACAGGCACACTCGGAGAACTCCGTCGCCATGGGGAGCGGCGCCGTGACACACGACGGTGCCGGCATTGCCAAAATCGCCATCGGCGGCGATGCCTATGCCGGAAGTAGTGGTTGGACCGGCGCAATCGCCATTGGCGGTAATTCGCGAGCGGAGTACGACGGAATTGCCATCGGGCACGAGGCCAGCACCAGTGCCAATGGCACGGTTGCGTTGGGACGTGGCTCGGTGGCGTCCGTTGCCAACACCGTATCGGTGGGCAATGCAACCAGCAAGCGCCGGATCGTCAACGTGGCCAACGGCGACGTCAACACCACCAGCACCGACGCAGTAAACGGGCGGCAACTCAACGCGGTGAGTGTGGACGCCAGAACCGCTCTGGGTACCGCCAACACCGCCAAATCCACGGCGGACCGTGCCCTGGCAGCAACCGGCCTGGTCACCCAGACCTCCGCCAGCAGCGCCATCCGGGTGGGCGGTGCAAATACCGGCAGCGTGGTTGACGTGGCCAACCGCAACGGAGGCAAACGCCGCATCCAGAACATCGACAACGGCGTGTTGAGCGCCAGCAGCACGGATGCAGTGACCGGCCAACAGCTGCACGCCACCAACCAGGCCGTGACCACAGCAACCAGCACCGCTACGGCAGCCAAGACCGCTGCAGACGGAGCTGCGGCCAAGGCGACGGTGGCCGCCAACACCACGGCCACCGGCACCGCCATGACGTCTGCCAATAAAGCCACCGCCACCGGAACTGGCGCATTGGCCAGTGGCACCTCGGCCAAGGCGCAGGGGACGCATGCCACGGCGCTGGGCTTCAGCGCGCAGGCGACCGCCAACCAGGCCACGGCGGTCGGCCGCGAGGCGGTCGCGACCGGCAGCTACGCCACGGCAGTGGGCAACCTGGCCAAGGCAGGCGGAGGCAGTGCACTGGCACTGGGCGATCGCAGCAGTGCCACCCATGGCAATGCGGTGGCCTTGGGCGCCGGCTCTGTCACCGCTTCGGACAATTCGGTTTCTGTGGGTAACGCCAGCGGGAAGCGCAAGATCCAGTACGTGGGGGACGGCACCATCGGCGCGGGCAGTACCGATGCGGTCACCGGCAGCCAGCTGCACGCGACCAACACCCTCGTCGGCACCGCACAGAGCACCGCCACCAGTGCGCAGACCGCAGCGGGTGCCGCCCAGCGCACGGCCGATGCCCTGACCACCCGCGCAACCGCGTTGGAGGGCTTGGTCAGCCAGACGGCAGTCGCTGGCCCTGTGCGTCTTGGCGCGCAGAACACGGGCACGACGCTGGATGTGCGCAACAAATCCAACGCCAACCGCAAGATCAGCGGCGTGGCCGATGCAACGCTGAGCGCCACCAGTACCGAGGCGGTGACCGGCAAGCAGCTCGCGGCTACCAACACCAGCGTGACGGCAGCGCACAGCGCTGCGACGACGGCACAGACCGCCGCGACCGATGCACAGCGAACGGCGGACGGGGTAGTGACGCGTGCGACGGCGCTGGAGGGCCTGGTCAGCCAGGTGTCGGCGACGGGTAACCTTCGCCTGGGTGGGCAGAACACCGGTACCGTTCTGGACGTCCGCAACAAGTCGAACGCGGCACGCAAACTGAGCGGCGTGGCTGATGGCACCGTGAGTGCCACCAGCACCGAAGCGGTAACCGGGAAGCAGCTCAATGTCACCAACACCAATGTGACCGCAGCGCAGAACGCGGCAGCCACTGCGCAAACGGCAGCAACTGCCGCACAGCGAACGGCGGACGGTGTGGTAGGCCGTGCGACGGCGCTGGAAGGCCTGGTCAGCCAGGTCTCAGCAAGCGGAAACCTGCGCTTGGGTGCGCAGAACACCGGCACCACGCTGGACCTGCGCAACAAGTCCAATGCAGCGCGCAAGCTGAGCGGTGTGGCGGATGGCACCCTGAGTGCGACCAGTGCCGACGCGGTTACAGGCAAGCAGTTGTTCGGTACCCAGCAGAAGGTGACGGCCAATGAAGGGCTGCTGGCGACGCACTCCTCGCAGCTGTCCGGGCAGGATGGGCGCATCACAGACAACCGCCGCGACCTGGATGAGTTGCGCACCGAATTCGAGAACTTCGATCCCGACTTGGACGGTGTGGTGAAGTTTGCCGCGGACGGTAGCATCGATATGAACGGTGGACGGGTGCGTGGACTGGCTGCGGGTGATGTGAGTTCGGCGGCGAGCACGGACGCGGTTAATGGTGGGCAGTTGTTTGCCACCAATCATCGAGTTTCCTTGATGGAGAGCGCCGGGCGGTTTGTTGCTGTGGACTTTGATGAAGAGAGCTCTTCTGCAAAGGCAGGTGAGTTCTCCGTTGCTATTGGCGACAGCGCAGAGGCAGGTGAGGGGACCAATGGCGCTACCGCGGTCGGCGCTTACGCAAGGGCTAGAGCAAGGAGTTCAGTCGCGCTAGGTCGAGCGGCGTTCGTGGACGGGACTGCGGAGAATGGATTCGCGCTTGGAACTGGTTCTACAGTTCTGAGCAAGAATGGCACCGCACTTGGTGGCTATTCCAGAGTGGAGACTGGAGCGGAGAACTCAGTCGCGCTTGGGGGGGACTCAACGGCGACTGAAGAGAATGTCGTATCTGTTGGAAACCTGACGAAGAAGCGACGCATTGTGAACGTGGCCCGCGGTCGAGGTCCGGAAGATGCAAGCACCATTACACAGCTAAATGAGTCTCTAGCCTTGCTTGGGGGTAATGCAGGCGTAGATGTAAATGGCAACATCATCAGCCCGACTTATAACCTGCAAGGGGGCACGCAAAACACGGTCGCCGATGCACTAGCAGTGCTCGACGGTGCTGTGACCACCACAGGCACCCGCGTTAACCGGGTGGAGCACCAACTCCGCTCGGTCTTCCAGGACAGCCCCGCCACCCGCACTGATGGCCTCAACCAGCTCAACCTGGCCGGCGCCAACGGCATGGTGCTCGGCAACGTGGCCAACGGTCTGATCGCACCCGGCAGCCGGGATGCGGTCAACGGCGGCCAGTTGCATGCCATGGAGCAGCGCCTGGATGGCCGCATCGACGGTCTGGAACAGCGCGTTGACACCCCGCTGCAAGGTCGCGCAATGGCGACCGCCAGTGCACCTACGCCGCCCGTGGCTGCGGAGGAGGAAGGCAGTGGCGCGGCATCGGGTACGCCGGAGGCCGCCTCTGCCGGAGATGGTGGGGGTCGCATCGCCAGTGCCGACGACGGCGGCACGCCGTCCAAGGCCGACGCACCGGCCCCTGCACCCACTCCCACGCCGCAGGTCAGCACCGCCGATCTGGAGAAGATGCTCGCCCGCGCCAACGAGTACACCGATGACGCGATCAAAGGGGTCGAACAGCGTCTGGACAAGATGGACAAGCGCTTCAACCGGCTGGCGGCCATGAACAGCGCGCAGAGCGCGATGGCCATGAACACCGCCGGCCTGGCCACCTACAACCGCCTCGGTGCCGGTGTCGGCTACAGCGATGGCGAGTCGGCCATGGCCGTGGGTTACCAGCGGGTGCTCAACGAGAAGGGCTCGGCCACCTTCAGCCTCAACGGCGCGTTTACCAACAGCGGTGAGCAGAGCGTTGGCCTGGGTGTTGGTATCGGTTGGTAATCGCCCCGGCATTGCGGGTTCCAGCACTCCCCGGTTCGCATCTGCGCGCCGGGGAGTCTGCGTTTTGGGGCCTGCTTGCGCGGGTTTCCGCGAATGGCCTGGCCCTGCTGCGGCCGGGTCTTCGCCGGTCGGAGACAACCGATGACCGCCCCCCGTGGCGCCCTCGCGGGTGGGCAGCTGCCGATCTCCAGAGAACGCGCCCCGCCGTCAGGGGCGCGACCCCGCGGGCCCTGCGTGCGGCTCAGCCTGACGAAGTCGGGGGGTGCGTGTCGCCGCCGTTGGCAGCATCACGCAGGCGGGCGAGCAGGATCGCCAACTGCGTCAGGTCTTGATCGGCTGGGTCGCCATTGATCGCGTGGATCTTCAGACAGGTCTGCAGCGCGCATATCGCAGCAACCGCATTCTTGTCGCCGACCATCGACGCTGCGCCCTGGATGCGGTGTGCCATGGCCAGTGCGCGCCGCCAGTTGCCCGCGGCGATCACCGTTTCCAGATCGGTGAGGTCCACCTGCATCTGGGTGGCATAGATCGCCATGACATCCAGCCCGTGTGCACCGCCGACAGGGGCCGCGCGGGGCGCCGGCGACGGCCCCGGCCGCACGGCAGCATCGAACTCGCACCACGCCACCGGTTTGGATAGAAAGCGGTGCACATCGGTGCCCGCATAACCTTGGCGATCGCCGTCTTCCGTTGCGCCGGACAGGGAGATCAGGCGGGCGGCCGGCCAGCCGTGACGGCTTTCCATGCGCCTGATGGCAACGGCAATGGCGCTTCCGGTCTGGTCCATCAGGTCGCCGTCCAGCGTGATCAGCGCGAACGGACCCTCCGCAGCGAGGCTGGCCAGGGCACTGGCGCCGGTGTGGGCCATCGAGACCTCGAACTGCTGACTGTGCAGCCTGCGCCGGATGATCTCGGCAATGGCTGGCTGATCCTCGATCACCAGCGCCCGTGGGCAATCCAGGGTTGCCGCCGGTGCTGCAGTGGTTGCCTCGCGCCGCCCGCGCAACGTGGCGATGAACGTCGAGCCGCGGCCGAGCTTGCTGACTACGGCGATGTCACCGCCCTGGCTGATGGCGATCCGGCGGCACAAGCTCAACCCGATGCCGGTGCCCAGCTTGCGCCGGCCCTGGGCGGTGCCACTGAACGCCAGGAAGATGCGTTCGATATCTTCCGTGGCAATGCCCGGGCCGGTGTCAGTGACCCGCATGCTGATCTGGCCGAGCTCGCCGACGCCGCGCAGGAAGCCCAGTCGGACGCCGATCACCCCGGTGTCCGAGAACTTGATGGCGTTGGAGATCAGATTGCTGGCAATGTGGTGGAGGGCACGCGCATCGCACTGCGTGACCGTGGCATCGGGCCCTTCCAGGGCCAGGCGCAGCTGCAGTCCCTTGGACAGCGCCAGCGGCCGCATTCCGGAGATGCACTCCACCAGCACGGCATGCGCGCGATGGCAGGCGCCGGCGCTGTGACGATGGGTGGCCTCGTGAAACATGAATTCCAGGGCATTGGTCAGCGTGTGCCGCAAGGCATCGGCGGCCGAGCGCGCGGATGCGAAATGCTGTTCGCGCAAAGGTTGCACCGGCTCGGCCTCGGCAAGGTCGATCGCCGAGATCACGGACGACGCACTGTTGCGGAGCTCATGGTTGACCAGCGTCAGGATGCGGGCGGCCTCGGCCTGGCGGGCGGCGGCGCGGCGTGTCATGCGATAGGCCCGCAGCATGCTCAGCAGGATCGTCAGCATCACCAGGCAGCAGACCACGATGGGGACGCGGTAGTAGAGGGCGACCGCGCGGATCGTGGGCGGCGCGCGGTAGATGGCATCGAGCGTACGCTCGAGGATGTCGGTGTGGATGGTCGAGGGCAGCGCACCCAGTGCGTCGTGGGCTGCGGCAACATCGGCCGCACGCCGCGGCACCGATGCCACGCGCAGCTCCACCGGTGGCGCATCGGGCGCGGGGTGCACCTGCAGGATGGCATTGTGATCGCGCCGGGTCAGTGGCACCAGAATGGCATCGCCGCCCAGTGCCGCGTCGGCCGTGCCGCTGTCCAGCGCCGCCAGCATGTCGCCCGGTGAGGCCATGGGCAGGACCTGGATGCCTGGATGGTTGCGTGCCAGAAAGGCGCGGTACTCGCCATTGTCGATCACTGCCAAGCGGCGACCCGCCAATGCGGCGAGCGGAGCGTGATCCGAACTGCGGCGAGTGACCAGCACGGAAGTGCCGGTGTAGAACGGTGCGGAGACGACCGCCGAGGCCGGCAGCAGTGCGCGGGTCGACGGCAGCGAGAATGCGACGCCATCCACCTCACCGGTCCGAAGCAGGTCGATGGCACGCTCGATGGAGGGCGAGCGGTGCAGCTCGAGCCGGATGCCAACATGGGCCTCCAGCGCTTCTGCGTAGGCGCTCGGCCCTCCGTTCAATGGCGACCCACCGAGACCATACGGCGTCGCCATCTGCGGGCCGATCGCCAGCCGGAACACCGGGCGGCGATGGGACGGCGTGGCCAGCGCCAGCAGGACCAGGCAAAGAATGACGGCGGCGATGCCGCTGAACAACAGGAGGGCGCCGAGGGCGCGCGATGGGGCGACGGTGGTCACATGGATATCTCTAAGGGTCCGGCGACTACCGCGCGCAGAACGCGAGGGCAAGCGCATGTTCGTCAGAGATACACGCCCCGCACCGGTCACGATATGCAACGAGTACGAAAGCCGCAGTAGCGCACGGCGTTGCAGCGCGTCGCATGGCGCGCCTATGAAATAGTCCTTGCCTATCGGGGATGCCCCGACGGGTGCCGCGGATGGACGTCTCAATCAGCTGGACAGGGTAGATGCCGCACATCGCCGTGACGTTGCCGTTCTCATCGATTATTGCGCGCTACCGCGTCGCGCTGGAAGGCCATGCGCCTGGACGCGCGGCCGGTGGCGTGAGTGGCCCTGCGCGATGCTCTCGTGGCCATCACGATCAATCCACGCCCTGCTGCTGCGCACCTGCCTAAGATCGAGGCACCCCAAAGGATGTTTCCGCACCATGACCACCGCACTGCAGGATCTCGACGCACTTGAGCCGATCGATATCGACGGGCTCAAGGCACAGGGCGTGCCACCGGTCGCCCAGTATCTGGTCGACCAGGAAAAATTCGTGCTGCTCGGGGGGGAGCGGGGGATCTATCATCTGGCCGGGACGGACACGGTCTGTTACTTCACCAGCCTGGATCAGATCCGCCTGCACCTGTTGGGCCAATCACTGACCCGGCTGACGGTGGAGCTGGCATAGCGGCGTCGTCCGAGCGCGCTGCTGCGCGACTAGAGGCCACCCTGCCGGGGCAGCGGCGCGGGCACGTTCAACTGGCCACCGGCTGCCACATAGGCCGCCAATGCTTCGCCTTGACTGAGCAGATGGCGGTTCATCATCTGCTCGGCGGCTTCGGCATCACGGTTGCGGATGCATGCCATCAAGGCGC
>Ga0256410_1001448_pt1 | contig 18081 bp, 22 predicted proteins | sample PhyWR1_FD_185983 | JGI IMG/M metagenome (GOLD analysis project Ga0256410, IMG submission 185983) | Leaf surface microbial communities from wheat plants in UC Gill Tract Community Farm, Albany, California, United States - DLSL W.R1 | ecosystem: Host-associated > Plants > Phyllosphere >... | reverse complement strand
AGATCAAGCATGTGATAGTGGACAACGTCTGGAGGACCGGTGATCCGGGCGTGCTCGCCGGAATCTGAGCGGAGTGGGTGGTCAGTGGTCCGCTTCTGGCCGAAAGCGGACCTTGGCCCACCGGATAGGACAGGGGAGCCGCTATCCAGTTTTAGGATTAGAGGGATTTATCAGGGGTAGGGCATGCCCCTTTTGGGGCCATAGCAGACATCGATTGGGCATCGGTCTTGCGTCTAGGATGCTGGGTGAGGTAGATGACCCTCATTCAACCTCAGTCTGGAGGAGCTAAGGCCTTTGCTCAGCGGTTCTGCAACGCCTCTAGTGCAGCGTCTAATGCAGCGACGGACTCCACTATTGTGCGCACAGTGGCACGGTCGAATTCGTGGTCGCGCTGGGCGTCGTGTACGCCGCTGTTGAGGTATCCCCATTCGATACTGGCGCCGCTAACGTTGAGCAGTAACGCGAGCGCCGCGACCGCCTGCGTCGCCCCGACGTGCTGTGCCGCGATCCGATCTACCGCCGATCGCAGCTTGCTGCACTTATTGTTCAGTTCCCAGGGTGAGCGAGGCCCACCTAGTTTGATCTCGATTCGACCGTCCGCCCGCCGGCCCAGCCAAGTCCAGAGGCGATCCGTCAGACTTTCCAGGGCCGACCGAGCCTGGCGCAGTGCCTCGCGCTTCTCGTCGGCCGCCAATGCCTGCTGGGCCAGCAGAACATAGTTCTTAGTAGGCGGATCGCTGTCGACGCGCAGTTCGTGTTCCCCCTGATGCGGGAGGAACTTGTAGCGCTTGATGAGCCCGGCGCGGCGCGCGCCTAACTCCTGCTGGATACGGAGCAGGAATTCCTCGGCATGCGAGGTGAGGATGACCTGCTTGCCGTCGAGTAAGCCGTCCTGGAAGAAGGTGCGCCAGATGCCGTCGCGGTGGTCATCGTCGATCGCGTTGACGACGTCGTCGAATATGACCACGGGGCAGCCTTGCGCGATGTTCTTGGCGAGCAGGATCGCCAAGCCAAGGCATTTGATATGCCCTTCGCTGAAGATGATAAGCGCGTCGTAGCGCAAGCCCGGCTCGCCGGCGAACTCCACCTCGATCTTGCCGTTCTCGGCCACCGGCAACCACAGCGCATGCAGTAGATCGCCGGGCGGATCAGCCCGATTGAATGCGTTGTAGAGATGGCGGGCCTGTTCTCCCAGCCCCTTCAGCAGCACACCCGGCAGGTCGGCCGCGTAGGCCTGGATCTCGGGTAGAAATCCGTCGTAGGCGGCCTTGACCCGCTGATGGTGCACCACCAGCGGCACTTCGGCAGAGACGGCCTGGATTAAGTCACGGTTTTCCTCGTAGAACTGGGCCACGGTCTGGCGAGCGGCCCCCAAGTCCTGATCTGCAGCCGTGCGCATGGTCCGTAGCCGTTCGATCTCCAGCTGATGCTGCTGCAGACGATCCCGCTCTTGGGCCAGCGCACCGCGCTGCTCATACATGTCGCGTGCCTGCGCGTCAAAGCCTTCGATGATTTCGGCGATCCGCAGCAGGGTTTGCCAGGCACGCTGATCTCCGTCGACCCAGGCCCCGAGCCAGTTGCCCGCAGCCGTGGGAGGCAGTAGCGGCAGGCCTGCGGCCTGCATTTCGGCAGGACAGGTGACCACAGCAGCCGCTACCACGCGACGCATCTCTTCCCATAGTGCTCGGACCGCGTCGCTCAATTGCGTCCGGAGCCCGGTCTCCTGCTGTTGCTGGATGGCCAACTGCTTGAGCTGCTCCAAGCCCACCCGTGCCCTAGCGAATGGATCCTGCGCCACGGCAGCTAGCCCGGTTCCGCAAGCCGGACACGCGGTCGCCCCTTCGGCCAGCGCCAGCACGGCCTCGTAGAGCTTCGCGTATGACACTTCGCCGGCACGGGCCGCGAGTTTTACGGACGCCGTGTGCCACAGCCCCTGGATGCGGTAGGCCTCTACCAGCGATGTCTGCAGGCGGGCCTGAGTCACCTCGTGAATGACCGGAGGACTGGCATCCAGCTGACCCTGGACATACGGCAACCGCCCCTGCTGTTGCGGCGTGCCCAGCAGCCAGTCGACGCAAGCCTGATAGGTCGCGCCAGGCGACACGCGTTGCGCCAAGGCCAGCTCGAGTCCCTCGACCGCTGCGATCTTCTGCGGATAGGCAGCGATTGTCTGTTCAGAGTTCATCAACTGCAGACGGCGCTGTGCCAGCTGCGCCGCCTGCACGCCGGTAAGCATTAGGTCCTGATCGAGGGACGGATTGAAGCCCCGCACGAACTCGCTGAACTGGTCAACGCCGAACAGGGTCGCGATGAGCTGACGCTGATCGCCCGGTGTCCGCGCGGCAATACGGGCGAAATCGTCGAGGCGATTCTTCTCGATGAAACAGAAGCGATACTCGGCTTCGTCGGGCTGGACGACCTGTGCTTCCACCGCTGACCTGGACGACAGAACCGGGGCGACGTGGCGGCGCAAACGAGCGTTGTTGCAGTAGATCCGCTGGTCGACCCGCTTGGCCTGCGCTTCGCTGATCGAACCGAGCATCGCCACTTCCAAGGCTTCGCAGAAACTGCTCTTGCCGGTGCCGTTGGCGCCGTAGATTAGGGTGATGTCATGGCTGAGGTCGAATGTCTCCTGCCGCATGAATCCGCGAAACGGACCGACTTCGAGCCGATGCAGTCTCCCTAGCGCCGGCCCGGCAACGGGGTCGCACCCGTCCCCGTCGTAGGCGAGAGGCATCTGCGCCAGATTCGCCACGGCAAGCGGCGCTAAGCGAGTTGATCGCCCGCGGCGCACTGCGCCAACCTCGGCCAGCGGCTGCAGGTGAGAGAGCACCAAGTGCGCGAGCCGATGCACGTCGTCAGGCACATGCTTCTGCGCCAAGTGCGCTAGAAAGCGGTGGTACTCCGAAGAGATGCTTGCCATAAGCCCCCTTACACAGAGAGACGCTCTGGTTGGCGTCCTCGGCGGTATTGGTCGGCCACCCGCGCACCCGCCGCGGGTGGGGCGTGCTTTCTTTCTGTTATGGCATGTGGAATTTCTCTGTGAAATAGTCGATAACCTGGGCAGCCTGCGTTCCTTGGCGGAAGCGCTTCTGCTCATCGAAATCGATCGAGGGCAGCATGTGGATCAGCTGGTGATCGGCATACAGCGCCAGGACCTCCCGGGCGTCCAGCGCCCCAGCACGGTGACCCGTGAGCGTGTTCGCCGCTTCGATGGCCGCGCCGATCATGACGTCCGCCAGCTGCACGGCGGGACTGTTCCGGGAGTCGACCTGCGTAACCGAATGGAGCTTGAGCGGGAAGGTGATGCTGGCGATCTCCGACTGACGGAACGTGACCACGTCCTCGTGGCAGATGTAGCGCTGCAGTAAGTCGTGATAGGTCAACAGGTTTTTCGACTGGTCGTGCTCGACCCGATACGGACCGTCGGCCATAGCCTCCATCCGGCTGACCAGGGACTGCAGCACCACCAGGGCCGCATCCGTATTGACGCCAGGCGTGGCGATCGCTCGCAGGCATTCGGGTGCGGCATACTGCGCCAGGGGCCCCAGCGCTTCCGGTAGTTCCTTCCAGCGCGATGCGCGCGCAGCCTGGAGTAGGTCGGCGAGCGCCGCCGGGCTCTTCTCCTTCACCGCTCGCTGAAAACTTGCCAGCAGGCAGTCGAGGGCACCTTGCCCGAGCAACGTTGGCCCCACCATGTACAGCAGGGATGCAAGCGAGTAGTTCTGCCCGTCCTCGTAGAAGTCCATCCCGCGCTCGTAGTAGAACGGCTCGACGGCGTAATCTAGGAACATCAGCAGCAGCAGGTAACGTTTGTCGCAGACGTAGGTCACGCACTTGTGGTGTCCTAGCAAGTCGCGTTGCAGCGCCATCAGACGTGGGCGGTTGGCTCTCCGTCGCGCCAGGGACCGGTACTTGAGCTCATCCGCCTGTAGCTTGGGGAAGTGCTTCCGGATTAGGCGCCTAGCCTCGTCGTCAGCAATGGCGATCGCCGTCGCACCTTGAAACCTCTGCTCCGGGTTCAGCAGGTCAAAGCCTGTGTAGCCGCTTTCGTCGATTCGGAAGCATTCCAAGTTCCAGCCCCCTATAGCAAGAAGAATTCAAATGATGATACGGCCGGTAGAGACATCGGACAGCGTGCAAGGACCACTTGGCCAGAGGCGGACATCAGCGGGGCGGGGGATCAGGGAGATCCATCAGGGTAGGTGAGGGCTGGGCTCGTCAACTGAGGCTCGTATCTAGGAATCAGTCCCACCCGATCACCCGGATTGGCCGCGTCACCCGCAAACCACTGATAGTGGACCTTCTCAGCAACGTCTTGGGGTGGTTCTTTGTTTTCGACGATGATCACTTGGATTCCATCGTCGAGGCGCGTGAGCGACTCCCAGAAGGAAGCCTCAATTCCTGGATCAACTGGGCCGTCGCCATTGGAACTGGACTTGCCTTTTTTGTAGCTCGTCAGCGGTGAGTCAATAACCAGCATGCCAGGGTGGGGCTTGCCTGCAGTCTTGCAGTAGCGAAGAAGGCCTATCGCGAAAGCTGCATAGAGGACCGCGCGAACGCCCTTGCCATGCGATTGGCGGGACTGACCATCCACAACAATGTCGTATTCCTTCTGGTCAAAATCCACTCGCCCCGGCCCCTTCCAGCCCCACTCGCCCAGAATGGCCTCAATCTCGGAGCATAGTTCTCGCAGTGCCTTTGAGGGCAACTGTTCCCAAGTTCCCTTCTCTTCCTTAGCGCCCAACGCAGTCTCGATCTGACGCTTGAGCTCGCTGAGGTTGCGGATCTGATCTCGCTCACTACTGGCACGCTCAAGTTCGATTCTCTGACTGACCAAGTTGTCGAGACGGGCGGCGACTTCGGTGAAGGAGGGAATGACTGACTGAGAAAGTCTATCTTCGATTCGCGATATGTTTGCCTTGGCTGAAGCCGCCTGCATGACCCGATCTTGCTTGCGTGAAGTCACGGCCTCAATAGTCGCTGCCAAGTCCACGCGATGCCCGAGAATCTTTCCCGCTTCCGCCCGCGTTGACTGGTGGACGCGCTCCGCAGATGCTTCGGCGGAGTGTTCATGAGGACCGCCCATGACCTGATCGCAAAGCGGGCAATGCGTCTCCTGCAACTCCTTAAAGTAGTGAGCTCCCTCTGCGACGAAATCAAGGCGCTCCAAATCCGAGGCGTAGCGGCCATCAAGCAAATGATACCGCGACAGCAGCTCATCCAAGGCAATTACCTGTGACTCAGCTCGGGTCAGCTCAGCGGCGGAAGCCTCTCGCTCTGAATAGAGATTTGTCCTTTCCTCGGTGATCGACGTGAACTGATCACTAATCGTGCTAATTCTTTCCTCAATCTCGTCTGAAGTCGCTGACCCGGCAAGCTGGCGTTGTGCCGCGCGCTCTTCAAGAGGCGCTAGAAGTTCCGTGATTACGCCAAGCTGCGCAGTAGAGCGCGCTTTTACGAGCGCCTGTTCGTCACTAGTTGTGATTCCCGCGTCATCTTTCCCGGAAAGCATGAAGGAGAAAGCGCGCTTGTGTGCGGTCTCACTGAAGCCACTCTTTCCAAGGACCGGTGACCGCTCATCAATTACAGCGATCTCGTCGACTAGAACCACCGGAAGAAACATGCGCATGGAAAGGCGCTGAGTCGCTCCGCGATCATTCTTGCGGAGCACCGCCTCAGGGATCCCGGCGAAAGGAAAGAGGATTGACGAGATGTCTTGGACGCCTTTGCCCTTCCCGCGTTTCGAAGTCACAACTTCGGTTTTGGTTACGCCAATGGACTCGAACTTGGATCGGTAGACGGCGATCTTTCCTCCGGTCAAGCTGCGCTTGAGTGTCAGGAAGTCTCCGTTTGAGTTCTCAAGCTCGACAAAAATCTCCGAATATGCGTCGGCCTCGGGGATTCGTTTTCTTAGTTCGTCTGCACCGAAGACGTAGTCAACGCAGTGAAGAAGGTAACTCTTTCCGGTGTCAGACTCCCCCGCAAGAATGTTTCCGCCAGGTTTAAACGCTTCTGTGGCATCCATAACGCCAGCACCACGCAGTACAAGCTTTCGCAGCTGAAACATCGCTCTACAACTCCAAATCGCGTAGCGCCGTGAGCCGCTCGAACTCGGCTCCCCATTTGCCAATATTGGCCGACATGAAGACATTTAGCTCTTCATCAGACTGGCTTCCGAAATTCGATACGATCCACTGGGATCTGTGGCGAAGTGCTTTGGCGTAGTCGGACTTGAGCAGGCCTACAAAGGCTGTGGTTAGCGCGGTTGCTCGATACACTATTCCCGTGCGGTCGAAGCTCTTCGTGAGCAACTCACGAGAGAACATCTGATTCAATCCGGCGCGCACCAAGTCACGTTTGACTAGTAGCTCTGTTCCACGAAGAGGCACTGCTGGATGCAGGCTTGGCGGACCATCGGGTATGTCGCCAGAGTGAACAAGGAGGTAGTCGTATGAAACGAGCCGCTGGAGATCTGACGGTGCTCCATCGGTGGCGTTCAGTACAAATAGGGTTCGAAAGCCGCATTCCAGGGGCGTGTTGAAAGGACGATGGGATCGTGGTGAGTCTAGATCCTTGTTGATCATATGCCGCACCACTTCAGAACACCCTCGTTCGCCATCTGGTGACACATGCCCTCACGGTCCTTTGCTTGCACATGAGGGGCCAACACGTGCCCACCAAGCTGCAGCGACTGCGCTGCCTTCACAGTGTCTTTGAGGCGATTTAACCCGGTCTCACCGCTCGCCGTGTATGTGTAGTACAGGCCCTCACGGAACTCGGCAAGCAACGTATGAAAGAACGCCGGATCAGCCATCTGATCGCGGGCCAGCTCTTTAAGGCCCTCGGCGCAATAGAAGGTAATGCGAGAGCGTTCAAAGATGCCCTTGTAAGCGGTCAAATGTGAGAAGTCGCTGGGGGCGCTGATACTTGCTTCCATTGCTTCCCCGATAATTTCGAACAATTGAGTGACGTAGCCCGATTCTGTCGGTGCAACGGATGACGGAGGCTCCGGCGGAGGCGGCCTCTCAATCAGCGGCGCACCGAATACGGTCAAGTAGTACCTAGTTTTCGCATGCTCGGAGATGAGCTCAAGCGGCTGCTTCGCCTTGAAAATGCTGAAATCAAACGAGGCAATGTGGTCTTTCATCTCTTCAGTGAGGGGCACTGTCGCCTTGGAGGTGATTTCGTCCGCACAATGTTTATCCCAGTTCTCAATTACGAAATCGCACAACTTTATTGGATCATCCAAGAGATCCTGAAGAGTAGAAGTCGTGCCCTTATGTGTGACAAACCAATACTCTTCAGGCGATGTGTAGTCGCCCTTGAGTGTGTAATAGAGAACTTTGGCGATCTCACCGGCTGCGACGCCGGGTCCCAGGCGGTCGCTATAGTGCTTGCACTGATATAGCTTCCAGCGACGCGACTCAGTCCCCGAGGGATCAAGCCACACGACGACGTCTCGTCCCTTGTCGCCGGCACCGCCGCGCTGCTGAACTTCAACGACCTCGATTTGCGTAGAGAGGTAGTCAGAGGCCCATTCAAGGGTGAAGCGTTCGAAATCTGTCGCACTGAACTGAGCCAGCCGATCCAGCGGTTGTACGGGCAGTCCCGCTCCCACGCCAAGAAGGCGTGCATTGGCACTAGGCCAAGGGGTTGGCGGTGATAGCACTGATAGTGGCACACCGGCTCCCTTGCTCGATTTACCTGAGGCCACGCCCCCCCCCGGTCGTAGTAGTAAGTCCAACGGCTAGAGGATAAGCCATTGGAGGATCCAAGGGCGCACCAGCTGATGCGTGCCCATAGTCCGCTCAGGCAGTCAATCTTCCAGCAAGCGAGCAGCGGGGTTAGTCGTGGCACCGCCCGCCTGAAAGTACCCCACAACGCTGGACACCGACCGGTGTTCTGTCAGCTGCATGATCGCTGGCAGCGCCACGCCCTGACGACTCGCCTCGGTCACGAACCCCGACCGCAGGCTGTGCCCGCCAAAATCTCCCTCCAGCCCGGCCAGCCGCGCCCGCCGCTGCACAATCTCACCCACGGCGGCCGGGGACAGGGCAGGGCCGACCCGCTGCTTCCACAGTCGGCGAAAAATCGCCCCCTCGGTGAGGGCTGAGGCATCCAACCAAGCCTCCAGTGCCAGCGCCGCCCGATCCAGTACCGGCTTGTCTGGCGTCGAGGTTGCCGTCACGCCGGTCTGCTGGGTCTTGCTGTGTTCCAACCGGTAGATATAGCCCTGATCTCCGATACGGCGCAGGTCTCGCAGGTTAGCCGCGGCGATCTCGCTGCGCCTACGGCCGCCACTGGCGAACCCGAAGCAGAGCAGGGCGCGGTCCCGAATCCCTTCCAGGCTGTCGTCGCAGGTGGCCAACATGGCCTCCAGCTCGGCCAAGGTGATCGCAGTCTTCTTGCGTGGGCGCTCGCCGCGCTTGACTGCGGCCCGCGCCGCGCGGCTGAGCACGGTGCGAATCGCAGGCTGCTCGCAGGGATTGGCCACGTGCTTGAGTCGGTGCGCGGTGGACAGCACGGCAACGCGATGGCGCACGGTGGCCAAGGTCCACGGGCCTAGCTTGGCCTTGAGGCCGGCGGCCACCAAGGCCTGGTCGACGGCTGGTGGAAGTTCCCAGGCCAATTCGCCGTCGGTCGAGCGGCGCTGTACGTGATCGACTACGAACTGGAGCACGGTGGCTTCGGGTACCGGCAAGGCCAACTCGATGCCGTAGCGCGCCGCGTGCCAGCCGGCCCAGTAGCGCAGGGCGCTGGTGTAGCTGCGGGTGGTGTTCTCGGCGGCGGCTTCGGCCAGTAACTCACGGACCGCATCGGCGGCCTGGCGGGCCAACTGTTCGGGCAGTACCAAGCGGATAGCCGTCGCCGCAAGCACAGGACATGTGGAATTATCTTTCATATTATGTAATGTACGCTATGACGAAGAGCTTATACCCACGATAATCATCACTTATCGCCAGTACGGAATCAAAGGGGCAGGGTGCCCATACAGGAGGCAATTCTATGGCTCGCGGCATCACCGAATCCGACGTTCACACGGCTGCTGACGAACTGGTCGCCAGCGGCGAGCGACCAACGGTAGAGCGCATCCGCGGCCACCTTGGTACGGGGTCACCCAACACGGTGACGCGCTGGCTGGAGACTTGGTGGAAGAATCTAGGCACTCGCCTGCAGCCGGAGCGACCAGATCTGAAGGACGCTCCCGCCGTTCTTGCGGAGATCGCCGGGCAGTGGTGGGCACTGGCCCTACAGCATGCTCGAGAGGCGGCCCTGGTAGATCTGGCCGAGGCCAGGCGGGAGCTCTCAGCTGAGCGCGAAGAGCACCACCGTCAGCAGGAGGAGTTAGAAAAACAGGCGAGCGAGATACGCTCTCTTTCAGAGGCAGCCGATCTTTCGGAGAAGCTTGCCACTGCACGTGCGACAGAGCTTCAGAGACTAGTGGAGCAACTCCATGCCCAGATCGGCGAGCTGAAGCAACAACTGAAATCCAGTCATCAGCGTGTGGAACTGCTGGAGGCAGCGCGGGATTCACTCGACGCTAGGGTGCAGGAAGTCCAGGAGTTGGCGAGATCTGAGCGAGAATCGCTTGGCCAGTACGTCAGATCTGCCGAGGATCGAGCGCTACGAGACGTAGATCAGGCCCGGCAAGAAGTCAGACTGCTGCAAGCGCAGCTTGCTGCGACGGTAAAGAAACACGCCGGCGTTGAGGCGGACCTCCGGCATGCCGTGGAGCGAGCGCAAGCCGCAGCCAGTTCGGCAACCGCTGAGGCGGACAACCAGCGCGGAAGGAGCGCCGCGCTTGAGGAGCAACTTGCGAGGCTCCAAAGTCTGCCCGCCGAATTCGAGGCAGCGCTTCGGCGAAATCAGCAAGCTCAAAAATCTCCTAAGAAAGCTTCAAAACGAGCTAAGAAGGCCACGGCCAAGGCACCATAGGCTCACGTGAGTGTCTTCGGCTTCGCGGCAGCGGCGATTGCGGCGCGTACTTCAGTGATCACTTGGTCGTGCGGAATCGTCGGCCTACTGTCAGCCAGGGCGCGCTCGACCTTTGCCTGGAACCACTGAGTGTGGCTCTTTGCCTTTTCAGCAAAGTCCTCAGCAGAGCCAAATTCGGTGGGTCGGGCATCGGGCTTGTCCATTGTCAGAGCGTACCCCAATTTCTTCGGGGTGCCTTACAGGCACTCGGAACTATGGAGAAGGCGCCTGGGCGAACGCTCTTATGCGGCCACTCTGTTTCCCTAGATGCTGTCATCTGAGTAACAAAAACCTCAATGAAATCAATGGCTGGCAGGGTTAAGGGTAAAATTGACAACAATTAGGAAAGCCGACAAGCAGAAGGCGAATCAGGCCTGCGTAGTACCGGCCGACGTTTAACATAATATACAAACCGGGCCTTGCTCAAATCCGGAAGCCGTTGCAGCAGTAGGCGCCGCGCTCATTCCGGCAGCGATCATTACGCCCATTGCCGTTGCCGCCAGCTTGCGCCAAAGCGCCTTCACGCGAGGGGTAGGGGCTGTCTCAATCTCATGGTCTGCGACGGCCTTTCGCACGTCCCAACCCAATGCCTGAGCGCACCCAATCACTGCGTCTACGTCCATCGTTCTGATGCCGGTGCAGTAGTTGTTGAACCTCTGAACGCTCAGTCCCGCCCGCCGGGCAAGCGCCGCCTGTGACTCAGCCGGGAAGGCGTGCCGAAGGCCTTCGATCAATCTTTCTTGGGTCGTCATATCCACGCCTGTTGACATTGGCATCCACGTCCGTTTATACAGTGCCCAGTATCCACGCGTGTGGATGCACCCCGTCCCGGCTCCCCTAGGCCGTGGCGGGGGTTCTAGGGGCTAGGGGAGGGGGGATCTCATGGCAGGCCTAGCTCTAGCTGGACGACTCAAGTTCCACCGTCAATGCAGCACAGAGTGCTTCCCCACGGAGGGCGAGTTTGTCGGCAGCCTCGATGACCCACTTCGTCTCATTGCAATTGGTCTCGTCGAAATCCTCTCTACCCGTGGGGTACTTGATCATGAAGAACTTGATCGATCCCACCAGCTGAATCAAGGCACTTTCGACGTTGTAAAGGGCGTGAACTGTGTCGTCGGAGAGTTTGATGCCCACGTGGTCAAACTTCGCCCCGACTGCTTTGGCGTCAGCGGCCATGAACTTCAACCGGAAGTAACCCATCCCCAAGTTGCCGGATCGCTTTTCTCTGTCACGGGCGACACCGTCCCTGAGAAATGGGCACTCTTTCGCGAGGTCACGCATCAGCAGAAGGCTCTTGCGCCGAGTCGCAGCCCTCTCTGCCTGCTCCCGCCCGCTCGATTCCCTCTGCCATCTATTTCCTTCATAGGCGAGCACCGACGCCGCAAGACCAATCACCCAGGTCCCGAATGCTGCGATCCAATCCGCCTTGCTGCCGGATTCCGTGCCGCTAAGAATCCAAGAAACGACGAGGCCGGCCAAGAAGCCTGTGCCTGCAAGCATCAAAAGATGGCGTGTGTGGCGTGGAAATTCCAGATCGTTCATTCGCCCCCCTGTGGCGTCACATTGTCTGGGGGGATTCTCGCATGAGCGCCGTCATCTGCATCGTCTCCCTGATTGGGGCGTGCGTCAGCGTCGCCCTTGGCGTTGTACGGATAGGCTCGTGGGTAATCGACCGCAGGGAAGAGCAGGGCACCAAGGCAATTCGTGACGCTGCATTCGTGGCCCAGGCACGCGCCGAGGTGGGCCAGTGATCTTCCTGATCCCCCTGCTTCTGTGGGCACTGCTCATGTACGTCAGGTACGTGCGTACCGGCCGGGGCCCGTTCGAATGATCATGACCCCCGCAGAGATGGTGCCGTTCTTCGTCGGCCTCGTAGCGATCTTCTTCGTCGGCTTCTTGCTGCAAAGGCGCAAGAAATGAGCGGCCATTGCAACTTCTGCGGCGAGCCGACCGTCTACTTCTTCGCAGGCGGTCTTTGTGCTGCCTGCACCGGCAAGAACGCCCGCATCAAGCTGGAAGGGATGACGCCTGCGCCGCGTCCTGAGCTTGCCGCATTCGATGACGCCATCGGCGTGATGCACGCCTCCGCACGCCGCACCGAGATGGCCTCAGAGGCCATGCAGCGCAATAAGCGCGCATCGGGTGCTTCGCTCAAATCGTACCTCGCAGCGGCTCCGATCGCGTTGACCCCGGAGGGCCAGCGCGAAGCGCTGGCCCTTGGGCTTGTCCATTACAAAACAAGTGACACCGCGTCGAAGACCGGTCGTCTCTCCATCGAAATCGACCCGCTGCAAGCGCGGGCGCAACGGCTGCGTAAGTCCGTTATCACGAGTGCACGACTCCATGACCAAGAAGCGAAGAAAGGATCGAGGCGGGGCAACTGGTACATGCTCACGCTCACCTACCGAGACGGAAGCCGTAGCGGCCCTCGTGACGTTAGCGAGCTACTTAAACGCATGCGCGGCCACTTCAATCGAACTGTCGCTCGGCTCCGACGGCTCACGGGTCAAGTGTTCCGTTACCTGTGGGTGGGCGAGCTCACCCAGCGCGGATGGCCCCACTACCACCTCCTAGTCTGGGTGCCGCAGGGCATGTGGTTCGGCCGCGTCGATCACAGGTCGTGGTGGCCGCACGGATCCAGCAAGTTTGAGAAGGCCCGCAATGCTGTTGGGTATCTCGCGAAGTACGCATCGAAGTTCAGCAGCGTCATGGCTGCTGCATTTCCGAAGGGGTTCCGCACGCACGGTTGCGGCGGACTCAATGAAGAATCCCGCCGCGAACTGCGGTGGTGGAAAGCGCCCATCTCTGCACGCGAAGCGCTCGGCGGTGAAGCCGACATCCGCAAGTGCCAGGGCGGTTATTTCGACAAGCTCACCGGGGAGTTCTGGTCGTCCCCGTGGCGAGTGACATTCGCATTCGGCCGGACTATCGCTTGGAAGGTAATCCCACTATGAAAGTTGAAATCATCAGCGAGAACATCGCCGTTCGTTCGTTCCCCGCACGCGAAGGCAAGGCCGCAACGGTCTTCCGCGAGCAGAAAGCAGCCATCGTCCGTCCGGGCGACTTCCCGCTGCCGTTCACCGTTGGTCTGGATGAAGACCAGCAGCCCTACAAGATCGGGACCTACGACTTGTGCCCGACCTCGTTGCAGAACAACAAATTCGGCGGTCTGGAGTTCGGTCGCCGTATTCGACTGCTGACCCCGTCGCCCACTCCCGGCCCGGCCCCGGTCAAGCCGCAACCGTAATTTTGAGGAGTTCCCATGGAAGAGACCGTTTTCACGCTGTACTGCAAACAGGCGGATTTCGATGCCTCGACCGGGCAGTGTGCGCATCCCTTCTATGGACCAGCGCCGATGCTTCTTCCGCCCATCGACGTTGCCGAAGGCCTCGCACTGTCAGCCGCAATCGCTGGCATGTGGGGCGTCGGATACATGATCCGGCAAGCCCGCCGGGTCTCAGGCGGTTAAACACCATCGAGAGAGAGAAAGTCATGAACAAGAGCATCAACCTGCGCTCCAAGGCCCGCAACGTCAGCATCAAGGCCGCAGCCGTCGTCAGCACCGCCATGGTTTCCGTTCCGGCCTTCGCTGGCGAGCTGGCAAATGCTGCGACGGAAGGCATGGACAAGACCGAACTGGGCCTGATCGGTGCTGCCGTTCTCGCAATGTGCGGTCTCGTCGCCCTGATTCGCGCCGGCCGCAAAGCCTCCGGCGGCTAAGGCCAGGTCAACAGTAGGGGCGGGGAAACCCGCCCCTTTTTCTATTCAGGGGATACGCCATGGCATACGCCGGTTATTTCGTGATGATTGGGCTCTTGGGGGGTCTATGGCTTGCACTCGATGGCTGATATTCCTGATCGGCTTCATTGTGCTATTCGGGATTGCGCTTCCGCAGGTTGCCAACGCCGCTGGTGCCATTCGGTGCGTAACTGGCGCTGGTTGCAGTCAAGCGGAAGCGCGGTCCGAGTGCGAGTCGTACAACCCGCTGCCCGACACGTACGGCAGCGCGTCTATCACGGATCGCAAGTGCACAAGTACGGAGTTCGGAAACGGCAATGGCCGATATAACCTGACATACGTGGGCAAGAAGGCCAATGGCTCTTCGACCGGCTGGGTTGGCTTCAACGCATTCGCCTTCAGCAACAAATGTGGCTCGGAGCCTTCCTATACCGGGGTTGGTCCGTGGTACTCGGGTGGCATGGCAAGCAATGGCAGCTTGGGCTGTCGCAACAACTGCGACGGAGTCTGGCAACGCAACGTCGACAGCAGCATGACGTTCACGCCTACCGGCAGCATCTGCCCGGATAACGAAAAGTCCAACTGCCAGAAAATGTCTGGCTACTACTGGAATCCGATTCTCAACGTATGCGAACCGCCTGAGGGCACGTGCCCGGGCGGTCGCCCTCAGAACTCGCTCGGCCAGTGCGCTGAAGAGCCTTGCCCTGAGGGGAAGGTCCAGCAGCCTGACGGTACCTGCAAGAACAAAAACAACGAATGTCCTGCCGGGCAGATCAAGTCGCCCGACGGGAAGTGTCTGCCGGGCGACGGCCAGTGTGCCCAGGGCGAAGTGCGCGGCAAGGACGGCACCTGTAAAAAGGACATCGACGGCGACGGCCAGCCCGACCAAGGTGAAGAAGGGGGCGAGGGACCTGACGGTAAAAAGAAGGATGAGTTCTCCGGTGGCGATGACTGCAAGACACCGCCAGCGTGCAGCGGCTCTCCCATAATGTGCGGTCAGGCTCGTATCCAGTGGCGTATCGATTGCAACACGCGCAGGAACCGCAACATTGCCGGTGGCGCATGCACGACGCCCCCTGTGTGCACTGGCGAGAAGTGTGACGCGCTGGAGTACAGCGGCCTCCTTATGCAGTGGCGAACTGCATGTGCAACCGAAAGATTGGCCCAAGGTGGCTCCGGCGGCGATCAGCCTGCATGGACCAAGGTCACTGGCATGTCCACCGATCCCGGTGCAGGATCATCGCCCGATGATCTAAAGGTGCTGACCACAAAGACGATCAGCGTCTCCGACCTCGATCAGTCCGGTATCGGCGGCGGAGGCTCATGCATGGGCTTCGCCTCCGGCGGCAGCAATGGGATCACCTCCGGCTTCATATCTGCCATCTCTACGCCGCCGCCTTTCTTCTGCCAGTACATCGCGCAGATCAAGGCGCTGATCATCACCATTGCTGCGGTTGCTGCCGCTGTCATCCTCGCGCGAGGTGGTAACTAATGCCCCAGATCATTGCGGCCCTCGTGGCCCTTCTTGTCTCGGCTGCGCGCCAGTATCTACCCGGCATTCTCGGCCGTGTCCTGCTCGCATTTGGCATCGGCTTCATCACCCATGAGGTTGCAATGCCGTCGCTCAAATCTCTGGTCGAGTCGAAGTTCGGCGCGCTTCCACCCGTCCTGCAGGCGTACTGGGGTGCGACGGGAATTGGCGTGGCCGTGACCATGATCCTCTCGGCATGGATTGCCGGGCGCGCTCAGAAGGCCGTCCTTAGCAAGCTGGGGAGCAAGTAATGGCGCTCTATCTCGTCACCGGGCAGCCAGGACACGGTAAGACTGCATACGCGTTGGACAAGGCCTTCAAGTTCCAGAAGGAGGGAAGGGCAATCTTCGCTCACGGCGTAAAGGACCTCGACTACGCCAAGGCAGGGTGGACGTACGTCGAAGATCCCAAGAAGTGGGAGCAGCTACCTGACGGCGCTGTCGTCCTTCTGGATGAGTGCTACACCGTTTTCCCGAACCGCAATCCGGGTGCTGCCGTGCCTCCGCATGTGCAGGCTATGGCTACACACCGGCATCGTGGCTTTGACTTCATCATGATCGCGCAGCAAGGATTGCAGCTTGATCCATTTCTGCGTGGCCTGTACGAAGAGCATGTGCATGTCCGACAGACGTCGATCATGCGCAGCAAAACGAAGCTCAAGCGCTGGAATCAGTATCAAACCAACGTGCAGGTCAAGTGCACCGACGTGATCGATTGGGTGCGGCCTAAGTACGTTTTTGACTACTACACCAGCACCACGCTCGTCACGACAAAGCGAAGCATGCCCATGTGGATGCGCTGGCTGGTCGTTGCCCTCGTCGTAGTCATCGCGCTTGTATTCGCAATCAAATGGCAGCTACAGAAAAAGATCGAGGACTACTCGGCCGTTCCTGCCGCCCAGCAACCGATGGGCGCTGGACTGCCCGTGACTGCCGCCAGCGAAGCGGGGGCGGGCGCGGGCGGGCCAGTGACCTACGCATCCACCGCTGAGTACGCCAAGGCGCATTTGCCCCGCATCGGAACCATGCCCTGGACAGCGCCAATCTACGACCAGCGCGCCATTACCACCGATCCGCAGCTGATCTGCATGTCCAGCATGGAAGGTCTCGACGGCCACGGTAAGCGCGCCGAGGCGTCTTGCACGTGCCTGACAGAGCAGGGCACGCGTTACGAGCTTTCGCAGCCTGAGTGCCGCACCCTTGCCCGCAACGGCCCTGTCTACAACCCGTACAAGACGCAGCGGGATTTCTCCGCTGTGTCAAATCCGCCTGAGTACGTCGCCGAGCCTTTGCCACTGCCATCGCCGGGCATTACCGGCGCAACCGTGCCTGCACCTCAGCGATCCATGGGCACGTTCCCCGAGTCGCCGCAGAATCGTTACGACGGCGGCTAGCATGGGTCGTTGGGTACATCCCGCCAGCCACCCTCAATCCGCTGTAGCCTTTTTCCGCTCATGCACCGTTCGCCAGCGCGCAGGGGATTGGGTGCTGCGTAAGCGGGCATTGTGTCTAACGCCTGCTCCATCGATCGGCGGAACGCCCTAGCTTCCGCCTCCGCTTCCCGGGTGAGCTTCGCTACGTCTGCGTCGAATTTTGCCTGTTCGGCCTTCGTCATGGGTCGGGTCAGCTCCGCCGTAATCGCTGCTGCCTGCCTGCGGGCATTCCATTCGATCAAGCCCATGATGATGAGAATGGCGGCTACGACGCCCCCGACGATTGGTCCCCAAGGCGGGCCGCTGGTCTGCCGGCCTACATGACGAACCCGGTCGCTGCGAAATTGAAGGTCCGTCACGTCCGGCGCGCTGAATGTCGGCTCTTGCCGTTCTCTGTCCATGAATCCCCCTAGATTGCATCCTGCGGGCATTCTAGCCGGGGTGTAGGGGCGGCGCCCCTACGGAGACGCTCTCAGCCCGCAGACCGTCCGAAGTGCCGGTCTCGGAAGTCGCCCAGGTCTACGACGACGACCTTGACCATCTGGCGCTGACCGGCTTTTCGCTGTCCGGCCTCGGCCTTGCGCCGGGAAGCGAACCCGGCCACCCTGAGTTCCATCTGATCGCGCCATGCCAGCCCGGCAATCCGTTCGGGGGTCATGCGGTCGCCGTCAGGGCTGACTAGGTAGTTTCCTCTGACGCTCCAGCCCGCGAAGGGGCCGGTCAGGTACTGGCACATGCATCAATGCTCGCTTTGTCCTTGGAACCACGGAGAGGCAAGAGCGATGCCAGCAGCAGCTTCAGCAGGCCGCCGTAGTAGCCCATTAGGCTGGCCGCAGCTTTACATAATATACATTATGCGAAATGCCGTAATCGGCACGGCTGGCCGCAGGCTGCGCGCTTGCATGACCTATTTCGTGGGCTCTTGCTGGCAATGGCTGGGCCTTTGGCTCGGCTCTTGCTTCCCTGCTCGTTCCCCCAGCAAGGACGAGATCGCAGCATGAGCGAGATGGACCCGCACGAACGAATCAACTTGACCGGCCCTTGTGCCGGTTTCGGTTTTCAGGCCGGCCACATGTTCACCCCGGAGGGTCACCAGCTTGAACCCTGCGATATGACGTGGTGGTCGCTGACCTGCAACATTGCCCGGGAATGGCGGCTAATGATGGAAGAAGCCCGGCCGCGTTCCAAAGTGCCAGGTCGTCGCGCCTCGGAACCATTGCGGCACAAGGATTCCAGCGTTATCAATCTTCGCGACGTGCTCGAGGCGCGCCGCCAACGGCAGTTGGGCATGGGATCGCTTCGCGTTTGCCCCGAGCAGCTGTCCCAGTGTCGAGAACGCAGCGTCATACAGGCCCGCAGACATGGCAACGCCCAGTACCACCCAGCCAAGGTAATAGGTAGT
>Ga0256410_1001436_pt1 | contig 18169 bp, 22 predicted proteins | sample PhyWR1_FD_185983 | JGI IMG/M metagenome (GOLD analysis project Ga0256410, IMG submission 185983) | Leaf surface microbial communities from wheat plants in UC Gill Tract Community Farm, Albany, California, United States - DLSL W.R1 | ecosystem: Host-associated > Plants > Phyllosphere >... | reverse complement strand
GCACGACGGCAGCGACAAAGGCGCCCGGGAGAACATGGCGTATGCGCAGTTCCTCGCCGGGATGGCCTTCAACAATGCGTCACTGGGTTTCGTGCATGCCATGGCGCACCAGTTGGGCGGCTTTTACGACTTGCCCCACGGCGTGTGCAACGCGGTCTTGCTGCCCCACGTGCAAAGCTTCAACGCCAGTGTCTGCGCCAGGCGCCTGAGTGACGTGGCGCGCGCATTGGGGGCCGATATCACCGGCATTACTGCCGAAGAGGGCGCCCAGGCGGCCATCGCCGCGATCCGCAAACTGTCCCACGACGTGGAAATCCCCGCTGGCCTGCGCGAACTCGGCGCGAAGTTGCAGGACATTCCACTGCTGGCCAGCAATGCGTTGAAGGACGCGTGCGGGCTGACCAACCCTCGTCGGGCGGATCAGCGGCAGATTGAGGAGGTTTTTCGCAATGCGTTTTAGATCGCCCGGCAGCGAGCCACACAGGCGCAGGCAGTACTCGCCAGCACCACGCACAGCAGCGTAAAGGGCCATGCCTGCTCACTCACCAGCAGGCTCGCCACGCCGCCGATCAGCGCCGCGATCAATTGATGAATGAACCCGCTCAAGGCCATGGCGTAAGCGCCACTGACCGGAGACTGATCATTGGCCATGGATAAGCTGATGGGATAGCTCATCGACTGCCCCACCAATGCCAGGCAATAGGGCATCCACAGCAGCACCGCCAGTGCGCCGGCAAATACACTGCCTAACAGCATGATCGCCGTGCCCAGCAACACCAGCGCACTGCCGACGCTCATCATGGTCAACCGCCCCACGCGCGCGACGACGCGATTGACCAGCAACGCCCCTGTCAGATATGCGCCGCTGATCGGCCAGCCCAGCCAGCCATATTGCGCCGCGCTCCACCCAAAGCGGCCTTGCAGAATCAGCGGTGCACATGTGTTGAACACGATGATCACGCCATAGCCCAGCCCGCCGGCGAGTGCCGCGTACAAGAAAGGTGGATGTCGTACGATCTGTGTGTAGACACGCCATGCGCAGAGCAAAGGGGCGGCCTTCATACGCGTCGTAACTATCATGCGTTGCACCACCACCATCAGCACGCTGGCCCCCAGCGCCAAGGTATAAAAGATCGCTTCCCAGCCGAATGCCATCTGCAACAGCGAGCCTGCGAACTGGCTCAGGCCCAAGGCAATCACGAAGGTCATCCCCAACCATGACAACCCCTTGGCCAGCAATGCACCGCTGAAATTGTCGCGGACCAGCACGCGCGCCATCACCGAAACGCCACCCGCGCCAAGGCCCTGAATCAGCCGCATTGCCAGGAAGAATTCGACATTGCCCGCCAACGCAATTGCCGCACTCGGCAGTGCGTACAACGCCAGCGCTGCAAGCAATACCGGCTTTCTGCCAAATCGCTCGCCCAGGCTGCCCCATAGCAACATCGGCAGTGCCATGCCCACCAGATACACCGCAATGGCCATTGCCACCAGCTCTTCTGCGGCTGTCAGGGAGTGGGCGATGGCCGGGACTGCCGGCAAGTAGCTGCTGATGCCGGCTTGAGCAAGGAAGGCGGCGCTGCAGGCGAGGATGAGTGTGGTGGTGTTTTTCAAGGGCTGGCTTATCCTTTTTTTTTGGAGGGTAAGCTACAAGCTGATAGTGCGTTTGTCTGCATTGTGCAGTACTGGTTTTGTAACCACGCAGTCGATCTTTTGAGCGTGCTGTTATTTGGCGCCACCGCCGCTGATCAACCCGCCGCCCCCAGCGCCCGTGCAGGTGTGCTGCTGAATTGGATCATTACCACGCCGCCCATCAACAACAGCGCGCCCACTACCCTGGGCGCGGTCAGTTGGCGTTCGGCCAGGCCGAACAGGCCGAAGTGGTCGAGCAGCAGCGATGCGAGAATCTGCCCTGCCATGGCCAGGGCGATAAACCCCGAGGCACCGAGTTTGGGCAGCAGCATCAGCGCCAGCGAAATAAAGCACACGCCGAACGCGCCACCGGCCCACATCCACAGTGGGGCCTGGGTGATAAATGCCAGGCTTGGCAACGGCAGGCGCAGGGCAAGGATTACCGGCAGCAGCACAATGATGCTCACCAGCAATGATGCCAGCGTGGCCCAGAGCGGGTGGCCGAGCCCGCGCCCGAGGCTGGCGTTGATCGCACTTTGAAACGGCACCACCGCCCCGGCGATTACGGCCAAGAGCAATAACCCGGCCCATTGCAACGTCGTCATGTCGAATCTCCCAGAGGTTTTGCTGGACTCTAGGGTATTCGTCGCGCAAATTTAAATTCCAATTACGTATGGCTGGCATGCAGCTGATGAATGATCTGCGAAGCATCGACCTCAACCTGTTGGTCATTCTCGACGCCTTGCTCAGTGAGCAACACGTCACCCGTGCCGCCGAGCGCCTGCACCTGAGCCAGCCGGCGGTGAGCCATGCACTGGCACGCCTGCGCGACCTGCTCGGCGACCCATTGCTGGTGCGGCAGGGCGGTGCGCTGGTTGCTACTGCCCGCGCGCTGGAGCTGACCACTCCCTTGGCCGAAGCCCTGGCCCAGGTGCAGGCATTGCTGGCGCCGAACCGGTTTGATCCGGCGACCGCCAAGCGTCGGTTCCGCGTGGCGATGTCGGACTACGGCGCGGCGATTTTTTTGCCGCAGCTGGTGCGCGCGTTGCGCCGGGAGGCGCCGGGTATCGACTTGCAGATCGTCCAGACCAGCCGGGAAGGCATGATCGACGGTGTGCTCAATGGTGATCTGGACCTGGCCGCCGGCGTCTTCCCGGACACGCCGGCCGAACTGCGCACTACGCCGCTGTTCGAAGAGCACTACACCTGCCTGGTGGACCGCAACAGCCTGCCGGACAGCGGCGTGCTCGACTTGCCGACTTACCTGTCGCGGCCTCATGTACTGCTGGAGATGCGCGGCAGCGGCACCCCGGAAATCGAACGCGCCTTGAAAGCGATTCGGGAGCGGCGGCATGTGGCGATCAGCCTGCCCCACTGGGGCGTCGCGCCGCGGTTGATTGAGGGCACGGATCTGATCCTCACAGTGTCATCGCGGGGAGTCCTGGCCATTGATCAAGAGCAACTGCTGGCCGTGCCGCCGCCGTTTCATATCCCCACGTTTGCTTTTGAATTGGCGTGGCATGCGCGGCGGGGTGGAGATGCAGGGTTGCAGTGGTTGAGTGGGCAGGTGCGGGGTGTATTGTGCGAAGGCCGTTGATAACAGGAAAACGACAGTATGCTTTCGGGACTCAATCACCTCACGCTGGCCGTCGCCGATGTGCAACGCAGCCTGCGCTTCTACCACGAGCTGTTGCGCTTGCAGCTCGATGCAACCTGGGACAACGGCGCTTACCTCTCGCTGCCTGGGTTGTGGCTCTGTTTGTCCCTCGACCCGCTGCGCGACCCGACGCTGGCGGTTGATTACACCCACTACGCATTCAGCACGCATCCGCGTGATTTTGATGCATTGGTAGAGCGCCTCAGGGCCGCGGGTGTGCAGGAATGGCGTGATAACCGCAGTGAGGGCGCTTCCTACTATTTTCTCGACCCTGATGGGCACAAGCTCGAGGTCCACGTTGGCGATCTGGCGTCGCGTCTGCAAGCCTGTCGTGACAAACCTTACACAGGCATGAAGTTTTACCCATGACGCCGGAACGTGCAGAATCCGTACACCTCAACCATCCTTCAGAGTCACGCCCATGACCCCATCCCTGCTGCTCGCCGTCCTTGCTTCAGGCTTCATCTACGGTATTACGCCAGGTCCGGGCGTGCTGGCGGTGTTCGGCATTGGTGCTTCCCGTGGCCGCCGTGCCGGCGCGGGATTTTTGTGCGGGCATTTGCTGGGGGACGTGCTGTGGTGCAGCACCGCGCTGATTGCGATTGTGGGCGCGCGCGAGGTCGGCAGCACGGCATTCGACGTGCTCGGCGTGCTCAGCGGGCTGTATCTGTTCTGGCTCGGCTGGCGCGCGATTCGCACCCAGCGTCGCAACAGTGATGCACCTCAGGGCGCGGCGCGGCATCCGTTCTGGCACGGCATCCTGTTTGGCCTGACCAATCCCAAGGCGTACCCGGTGGCGGTTGCGACATTCACGGCATTACTTTCCAGCCGCGCCGAATTGCTGGCCTGGGCGATGCTGCCGTCGCTGATTTTCCTGAGCTTTATAGGCGGCCTGCTGGCCTATACGATTCTGATCGGCGTGGTCGGCGCCCAGCGCGTGCGCATGGTGTATCAGCGCCACGAAATCCTGATCACCCGGCTGTGCGGCGTGATGTTCATCGGCTTCGCTATCAATGCCCTGGCCCACGCGTTGCCGGGCCTGTTCGGCAGCAAGCCTGCCTGAAGCAGCGGCGACCGTTCGTCGCACTGAAAAGTTTTTTCTAAACCTTTACCGCCCTGAAAATTCGAATTCAGGGCGAGGTGTATGTCCTCGCACCTATTTTTGCCCTGGAGGAACCCATCATGAGCCGCATGGCTATCAGGTTACGCACCGCCAGTTTCGCGATGCTGCTGGGCCTCGGCGCCAGCAATGCCTTCGCCCAGTCGCCTGCCGAATTCATTGAGCAGGCCTCGGCCAAAGGCATGGCCGATATCGAAACCAGTCGCATGGCCCATTCCAAGACCTCGTCCCAGGAAATCAAGGACTACACCATTGAGGTGATCAACGAGCGCACGCTGGCCAACCAGCACCTGGCGGCCATCGCCAAGAAGCTCGAGCTGCCCGTGGCGCCGCGCGAGAAAATTGTCGACAAGGCCGAAACCCTGATGCCCGAGCTCAAGGATGGCGACTCGTTCGACGCCGCCTATACGGCGCAGCAGGTCAAGGAAAACGAAGACGCCATCGCCCTGTTCAAGCGCGAGGGTGCGGCTTCCAGCGTGCCGGAAATAAAGGCCCTGGTGGATGAGACGCTGCCCAAGCTGGAGGAGCGTTTGCAAAAGGCCCGTGCGCTGGCATCGACCTATGGCAAAGGCCATCAAGGCGACGGTTGAGAGGCTGGCCTGAAATGAAAAACGGCGGTTGGATCAGATCCAACCGCCGTTTTTTCATGCCTGGTTCAGGTCGGTCCTGACTTGTTCGGCATCGTCGGCAGCGATGCCGCAACTGCTGTGCAAACTGACGGTGCCGGTTTTGCCGATGCTGCGGTATTCCTGGCGTAGTTTTTCGAGTTCTTTACGGTCGAGCCCATCCAGACTCAGCACCGCATTCTGCGCATCCTTGGAGACGCGCAGCAGTTCATCGATCTTGATGTGCAGGATGTCATTGTCGCGGTTTTGCGTGTTCTGGATCAGGAACACCATCAGAAACGTGATGATGGTGGTCGAGGTGTTGATGATCAATTGCCAAGTGTCGTTGTAGTGAAAGTACGGCCCGCTCAGGCTCCACAAGCAAATCAATGCGACGGCGGCATAGAACGTCCGGGCACTGCCTGCCCAGCGGGACAGGGATTGCGAGATGGCGGCGAATTTCATGACCTTTTTCCTTTGAAGTGGGTGATGACCATATCGACCGTGGCTGGCCTGTGAAATTTCTTTTTACAGTTAACTTCCCAAGCCAGGCGACGCTTTTTTGATCCTCTTTTAGGAGTCGGCCTACAGCACGTAGCTGCGTCACCTCCAAGACTGGGTTTTTGCCTGGATGTTGCCCATGCCCAATGACAGCGCCTGTGAGCTGAGCGCGCTCTATCAAAAAACCGACGAACATTTTTATTCCACGACCTGCTTGCCGTATCGCCGCTACGGTTCATGCGTCAGCGCTTATGTCATTGATGAAGACGGTGGTCCGCAGAACCTGCTCATCATTCGGCTGGGGTGCGTGCCGTCGGGCGATGAGCTGGCCGCTGCGCTGGATTTGATCCGCCGTACCCCGCTGCCTGTGCGCCTGGTCATTCACGAGCAAAAGGTTGAGGCGTTGCGTGAGCTGCTCACGGACCTCGATTTTCAGGCGGCCGAAATGACCACCGCAATGGCCCTTCGATGGGTGTCGTTGACGCCATCGCCCAGTGCGGCGGCTGCGCAGATCAGCCTGACCCGCGACCTCACACAGTGGGCCGTCCCGCTTGCCAGCGCGTTCTCGTCGGCTCCCGCAGAGGTCGCGCATTATCAGCTGCGGCATGAGCGGGCTCTTGAGGCGGGTGAGGCGTTGTACCACTTCGTTTTGTCTGTCGAGGGCCAGGTGGCTTCTTCGTTGACGTTGTCGATGTGTGACGGGGCGGCGCGCATCAACGATTTTGGTACCGTCGCGGGTCTTCGCGGTAAGGGCTATGGCACTCGATTGATCCAGACCGTCCTGCTTCATGCCTGGCGCCTGGGCGGGCTGCTCTGTTTTCTTGAGGCGACTACGGGGGCTACGTCGCTCTATCAAAGCCTGGGTTTCGAGCGCTTGTTCGATTATCAGACCTTTGTGCGGGGCCCGGTTGCACAGGTGTAATCAGAACATCAGGTTGGCTTGGTTGCGGTTTTCCAGCGTCAACAGGTACTGCTTGGCCTCAAGCCCCCCGGCAAACCCGGTCAAGGTGCCCGATGCGCCAATGACGCGATGACACGGCGCAATGATCGAGATGGGGTTGCGACCGTTGGCGGCGCCCACTGCGCGAACGGCGGTGGGGTTGCCGATCTGCGAGGCAATCTGGCTGTAGCTGCGGGTTTCGCCGAAGGGAATGGTCAACAGCGCTTGCCAGACCTGCGTCTGAAAGTCGGTGCCGACAAAATCCAGCTCCAGCTCGAAATGGTTGCGCGTTCCGGCGAAATATTCGGTCAACTGGCGTTCGGTTTCCAGCAGCACCGGGTTATCGCCGGTCTCGATCAAATCACCCAGGCGAACACGGTTGGCGCGCTCCGTTTCCCACAGGATGGCCGCGAGCTTGCCGGCGCGTGCCACCAGGGTGAGCTGGCCGACGGGGGAGGGCATGAGGGTGTATTCGTGGGGCATGAGCGCGTTCCTGGGTCAGTGGCCGTTCTGCAGTACCTTGAGTGCTGCCGATGCCAGAAAACCTGAACGGCTTTTTTCTTCCGGGTGGTGTAGCACATAGTCATCAATGCGATTAAGCAGATAGCCAGGCAAGGTGATGTTGAGTTTTTGCGCCTTGCCCAGATAGCGGGTGACATCGATGTCCACCACTGCCCAGGTACAGCCGGCGTATTGGGGGTTGGCGGCATGCACCGTGACTTTTTGCGCGCCGGGAATCGGCGAGCCGTCTTCGGCAAGGATTTCGAAGTGTCCTTCGATGGCTTCGCGGGCCATGGCCATGGCGTCGTCCAGGTCGTCGCCGGCCGAATGGCAGCCAGGAATATCCGGGACTTCCACGCCCCAGGCGTGGTCTTTGTCACCGGTTGAAATTGCGATGGGGTACAGCATGGGTTTGTCCTCCACAGACGTTCAACTCAGCAGAGCCTGTTTCAAAATGCTTTTGGCAGTCTTGTCCAACAGATCCTTTTTTGGATGAGGAATCGTCACCAGTCCGGGCTTGGTCGGGTGTTTGTAGTGGTGATGACTGCCTCTGATACGCACCAGGTACCAGCCATCCGCAACGATATGACCTATCAAATACCGACTATCCACAACACCTCCTTGTGGTGTGTGTTGGTGGCGACTATAACCACAGAAAATAAAATATCAACACTCTACCCACCGGTAATTGATGAGCGGTATTTCGGTGAGTGGTCACTGCAGTGTATGAGCGCCTGGGAACGACGCCGGAGAGAGGTATTGCGAGGTTTTGCGACGCAGGCGAAGCGCCTAGTGCGTCGCCGCGAGCGAAAACGGAATGCGCAAGGCACCGATAGGTCCTGCACGCGTGCCGCACATTTCGTCATGCACGCACTGCTGCACCAGCACACAGGGAAATGGCGGAACGCGTTGCAACAGGTCGCGCAGATGGGTAGTGGAACGCAGGCGCAGGGTCTTGCCATACTCGTCCAGCAAGGTCAGTTCGCCGTCGTCGAGTTTCACGCGAGCAATGTAAAAGCCACCCTCCAGCGACAGCAGTTCCAGCTCACGTATTGCGCCTTTCTCGGCCAGTTCGGTCAACATTTGCACATTCATGATTCACCCTCGCGTTCAGGTTTATTGGCGACGAAAGAACAACGTGACCTGGCCCCACTCAACGCCGAACTTGGACATGCTCGAACGGTTGATCAGCGTGTCTTCATCCATCAGGTACATCCAGTCGTCAAAACTGACTTCGTACACAGAACCATCCACCGGCAGGTTGAGCCGGTAGCGCCAGCGCAGCGCATTGCCGGCCACTTCGCCGATGGCCTCGCCCACGACATCACCGGCGCGCCCACGCCAGCGCCCGGGGCCATCGGGGGTGAGCGTCCACACCCGCTGCTGGCGCGTGCCATCGCTGTATAGAAATCGCTCATCGAGAATCAGCGCATTGCCCTCGCGCCGGCTGGTGATGTCCACCTCGAAACGCTTGGCCACTTCGCCCGAGCGTTTTTCGAATATCCCCCAGGCCTTGACGGGCTTGCTGAAGAAACGCTGCAGATCCAATTGCGGTTGCTGATTGGCATAGTGCTCGACGCCCACATGGGCGCAGCCACCCAAGCTGAGTATCAGCAACAGTGAAACCAGAAGGCGTGGCATGGCCTGGCTCCTTGATCGCGCGCAGCGTCTTGCCGGCGCTCAAGGGTAGATAGTTGTACAGAATTATTGGTTTGTACAGGTCTTGAGTGCATCGTCTGATGCCTGACTCAAATGGCAGCCATAAAAAAACCGGCCATTCGGACCGGTTTTTCATGCATCTTCCGTCAAAAAAACTGCGACGTCGGACCCAAAAAGAGTGGAGCGGGTAGAGGGAATCGAACCCTCAACTAAAGCTTGGGAAGCTTTCGTTTTGCCACTAAACTATACCCGCTCAAAGCGGCTGACTTTGTACCAGATGTTCGCCGCAATTTGAAGTTTTTCTTCAAAAATCGATGAGTCTGCTGTCGCTTCCGCAGCGATGGCATTTCAGAGTGCGAATGCCTGCTGCGTCCGTCCCTGCTGACATCTCAACCGGCTCAACGGCCGTTGCCCCTTCAAGAATCCCACCACCGCCTCCCGGCTGTCGCGGCAGGCTGCCTTGTGTTCCATGTCGAGGAAATGCCCGGTTGCCTGAATGGTGCTGAAGCTGCTGTGCGCCACATGCTGCCCGAACAACCGGGCATCCTGGGGGCAGGTGTATTCGTCCCATTCGCCATTGATGAACAGCACCGGTACGTCGATGGCCTTGGCTGCCTTGAGGTAGTACTGTCGATCACCGTCCAGCATCTGGCTGATGTGAAAATGCATCTGCCCGTATTCGTGCTCGGCCAGGCCGCTGACGTGTTTGTAGTTGAAGCGTTTGAACAACGACGGCAGGTGCTTGCCGAGGGTGCTGTTGACCAGATGGCCGACGCGGTGGCGGTCGCGGTTGCCGAGGTAATCGGCGCCCCGTTCAAGATAGTCACGCATGGGCGCATTGATCACCGGGGAGAACGAGCTGATCACCGCCTTTTCCACGCGCCGGGGCCGCTGGGACAAGGCCACCAGCGCCGCCGTGCCGCCCCAGGAGAAGGACAGCACATGCTCGGCGGCGAAGTGGTCGATGAGGTCCAGCAGGAGCTGGCCTTCGACCTCCTTGGTGAGCATGTGCTCATGGCGGTTGTGGATTCTGGAACGGCCGGCGTAGGGCTGGTCGTACAGAACCACATTGAATTGCGGGTGCAGGCTTTTCACGGTCTGGGCGAAGGAAGCCGTGGTGGCCATCGAGCCGTTGACCAGGACGATGGTCTTTTCAGCCGCGTCCGCGCGGTATAACTCCGTGTAAACCCGGTACTGACCCTGCATATCCAACACAGCGATTTCTGGCGTCATGTCGTAAGACTCCTGGCAAGCGGGTAGAGCGCGCAAACCACTCTGCACTCGCTTTATGACAGGCAGGCAATGCCGATGGGCCTCAGACTTGCTGGATCTCTTGCGGGCGCAACGCGCGATACTCGCCGGGCGCCAGCCCGCTATCCAAATCAAGCGGCCCCATGCGCTCGCGGTGCAAGGCCAGCACCTTGTTGTCGAAATGCCCGAACATGCGTTTTACCTGGTGATAACGGCCTTCGATGATGCTCAGTCGCGCGGTTCTCGGGCCCAGCAATTGAAGCTCGGCCGGTTGGGTGGTGAGGTCTTCGAAGGCAAAGTACAGGCCCGCCTTGAATGTCGCCGCGTACTCGTTGCCGATATCCTGCTCGGTTTCAACCCGGTAGACCTTGGGCAGCTTGGTCGTTGGTTGCGTCAGGCGCCGTGACCACTGACCGTCGTTGGTGATCAGCAGCAGGCCGGTGGTGTTGAAGTCCAGGCGACCGGCGATATGCAACTCGTGCTTGTCCGGTTCATCCAGCAGGTCCAGGACTGTGGGGTGTTGCGGGTCCGCTGTGGCGCTCACGCAGCCCCGGGGTTTGTGCAGCATGAAATAGCGCGCCGGTTTACCGGCTTGCACCACCTCATCGTCCACGCATACCCGGCTGAATTCGCGCACGTCATGATGCGGATCGCTGACCGCCACCCCATCGACGCTCACTCGCCGTTCCACCAATAACACGCGTACCTGCTTGCGATTGAAGCGCGGCAGGTTGCTGAGCAAGCGATCAACGCGCATCTGGGTTGCGCAAGTGTTCGTCCACCTGGGCGCAACGGGGGCACAGGCAGGCCTTGTTGCGTAGCTCATCGGGAAGGGCCTGGAGCAGCGCCGGGTCGATGCTGACGCTGAAGCACCAGCAGGCCATGCCTGCAGTGCGCGGGTCGGCGAGGGTGCAATCATTGGGGGCGCCGCAGGCGGGGCAAAGGGTGGGCGTGGTCATGGGGCTGGCGGTATCGAGCAAGGTTGCCTTGCACGATACAGCGCGCACCCACGCCAGGCTACTTACAGCTTGAACTTGCTGACCAGCACATTGAACGAGGTCGCCAGGCGCGACAGGTCCTGACTGGAGGCGTTGGTCTGGTTGGCAGCGGCGGCTGTCTGGGTCGACAGGTCCTGGATGTTCAGCAGGTTGCGGTCGACTTCGCGGGCCACTTGAGCCTGTTCTTCGGACGCGGAGGCGATCACCAGGTTGCGTTCGTTGATCTTCGCCACGCTGCTGGTAATCCGCTGCAGGGCATGCCCGGCGTTCTGTGCCAGGGTCTGGGTGTTATTGGCCCAGGTGAGGCTCTTGTTCATCGCGGCCACGGCATCGTCTGCACCGGCCTGGACTTCGCCGATCATTTTTTCAATGTCCACGGTGGAGGTCTGGGTGCGATGGGCCAATGCGCGCACCTCGTCGGCGACCACCGCAAAACCGCGGCCTTGCTCGCCCGCGCGGGCCGCTTCGATGGCCGCATTGAGCGCCAGCAGGTTGGTCTGGTCGGCGATGCCGCGAATCACATCGATCACCTTGCCGATTTCGCGAACCTGATTGGCGAGGTCGGCGACCGATTGCGTCGAGTCGTTGATTTCCACCACCATCGAGCTCATGCCGGAAACGGCCTGTTCCACTTGCTGCTGGCCTTCTTCGGCTTCCGTGGTGGCCTGGTTCGAGGCCTCGGAGGTTGACACGGCGTTGCCGGCCACTTCGTCGACGGCTGCGGTCATCTGGTTGACGGCGGTGGCGGCTTGCTGGATTTCGTCGTTCTGGCGGGTGAGGCTGCGTGTGCTCTCGTCGGTCACCGCACTCAGTTCTTCAGCAGCGGACGCCAGTTGGTCCGAAGCGTTGGCGATTTCCAGCAGTGTGGTTTTCAGACCGCCCTGCATATCCGAAATCGCCATCAGCAGTTGCCCGGCTTCATCGGTGCGATCGGTGAGAATCGCGTGAGTCAGGTCGCCCTGGGCAATCCGTTGGGCGCTTGCCACGGCCTGGGCGATGGGGCGCGTGATCAGGCGGGTGATCAGCAGGCCGACCGTGATAGCGATGATGAAGGCCAGCACGATGCCGCCAATCATCCAGTTCATGGCGCTGCTGCGCAGTTCATCGGCCTCGATCGAGCCTTCTTTGATCTGCCGGCTGTTGGAATCGATAATCGCGCGGATCAGTTCGCGGGCCTGCCTGAACATTTCGTTGTTGGTGGTGTTGAGCTGTACTCTTGCCTGTTCTGTCTGCCCTGCATCGAGCAGTGCAATGATGCCTTCGGAACTGCTGATGTAGCCGGGCATTAATTGATCAAACTTGTCCCCTGCAGCGCGTTCGTCATCTTCGAGGGGGGTGGTGCGATAGCTGGCGTAAGCGCTCAGGCCGGCCTTGAGTTGGGCGGCAATGTCCTGGCGCACGCGTTCACGGTCTTGCTGGGCCACATCGCCATGACTGGCATCCAGCAACCGGTACAAGCCGCGGTTGTGGGCAACCAGGCCATTGAGGGTCGCCGCGGTGTTGCTGACCGAGACCAGATTGTTGGAAAACGTTAAATCGAGGGCCGAAGCCAGACGGATCACGCCTTTGATGCCCAGTGCGCCGACGCCCAGGGTAATGAACGCGCACAGTACGAATGAGAGCAGCAGCTTGGTTGAAATCTTCATGGCGGAAATCCGGGGATATAAGAGTAGGGTGCTCGCGCTAGAGCCTCCGTGCCGTTGTGCGATGGCATAGTGACATGATCGATTTGTTTAAAGTTTCATCGTGTGCAGAAATGGTCCGTGAATTCACGGGTTGGCTCTACCGTCGGTAAAGCAATAGTCAGGCCAGACATGCATTCAGGGAGCTTGTATCAAGTTATTACCAAAACGCACCGTATTCAGTTTTTGATGTCAGATATTTCGTCATTTAGCGAAGGCTGAATGCCGCTCTCCAGCGTCGCTGGAGGTGCTCTTCCGCGGTCCAGGAGGCCGCCATGTATCGACGACTGCTGCTTGCTGCATTGCTCGGCCTGACTCTTTCCGGCTGCGTGCCCTATTACGAGGGCACCACCACTTACTATCGCTCCGAGGTCTACACCGAACCGGCGCCGGTGTATTACTACGGCGGCGGCCCGACGTATCAGTACCGGCGCGATTACTATCCGGCCCCTCGCTATTACACGCCGGCGCCGCGTTACTACCCGGCGCCGCGTTATTACCAACCGGCTCCGCGCTATTACGGGCCGCGCGCCGGGTACCGACCTTATCCGAACCAGGGATGGGGTGACCGTTGGCATAACGGCGGACGCGGGCGTGGTGGTGACCACGGGGGAGGCCGCGGCGGCCATCGTTAAATGCTGAACAATAAAACGGCGCACAATGCGCCGTTTTTTTATGGGTACCGTTCGTCGGTACTGTCAGAATTAACAGGTATCTTATCGGGTTCAAATGTATTTCACTGACGTCGGCCGTTGTGCCCTCGAAGTAATCAGGGAATAGATGGAACTCTGGAAATGATCAAAAAGTTGGTTTGTCTGTATTTCTTGATGGCTGGCAGCTTGGCCCAAGCCCATGAAGCGTTTGGCTGTCCCTATCCATCAACGATCAGATACGTTGACGGCTTCTTCCTGCCATCTGATATGCGGTTTCAATGGCGCAGTTCGAAGTTCAAGAGCATTGATCTCGTTGACCGGTTCGTTGACCGATTCATTGGCGCAATTTTCATACCGGAGAAGGATCAGGAGCGCGAAAACGGTCTTCTGGATAAATGCGTTTACAGTACCCTCAAGGGCCGAAGAATCGAATTGCGCCCAGTAAGAACGGGCGCTGTAGAAGAAATTTCGTTGACAGGTACCTTGCATTGGAAGATCGCCAAAGACCCGCTTGAACAAGAGGTGTATGTCTGCACGGACAATCAGCCCGACAATTGCTCGTTCACGATCGCCAAACCGCGACTATGACTGTCAGAAGTAGGAAAAATCCGCCAGCGGATGCCGTCCCTCCCACGCCTTATGGAAATGCGCCTGCACCACGGCTTCAGGCACTGTATTGATATCGGGCCAGTGCCAACGCGGTTTCTGATCCTTGTCGATCAATCGCGCGCGAACCCCCTCACTGAATTCCGGATGACGGCAGCAGTTGAGCGTCATGGTGTATTCCATCTGGAACAGCTCGGCCAGCGACAGATGGCGCGCGCGCTGGAACTGTTCCCACACCAGGTGCGCGGTCAGCGGGCAGCCTTCGCTGAGGGTCTGGCCGGCGCGGCTCAGCAGCGGGTCGGCGTGATCATCTAGCTGGCTCAAGGCGCGCCACGCACAGCGCACATCGCCCACGTCCAGCCACTCGTCGATTTGCGCACGGCGTGGCAGCCATTGCGCTTCGGGCTGCTGGTCGACGGCCTCTCGGGCCAGGGCCTTGAGCAGGCTGTTGAGTTGCATCGCGCTCTGTTCCTGCCAATTGAGTTGCAGCAGGCCTTCGAGCAGTTCGTCTTGCTGGTCGTCGCGCAGGAAACGGTCGGCCAGGCCCAGGTCCAGGGCGTCGCGGCCATTGATATGCGCGCCGGTCAGGCCCAGGAACAAGCCGAGTTTGCCGGGCAGGCGCGACAGGAAGCTGCTGGCGCCCACATCCGGGTACAGGCCGATGCTGATCTCCGGCATGGCCAGGCGGCTGCCGGGCGTGACGATGCGCACTGAGGCACTTTGCAGCAGGCCCATGCCGCCGCCCAACACGTAGCCGTGGCCCCAGCAAATCACCGGCTTGGGGTAAGTGTGCAGACGGTAGTCAAGGCGGTACTCGGCGGCGAAAAACTGTGCGGCCAGGGCCGGTACCTCGCCGGGTTGCTCAAGGCACGCTTGGGCCAGGCTGCGCACTTCGCCACCGGCGCAAAAGGCCTTGGGCCCGCTGCCGCGCAGCAGCACGCAAACGATATTCGGGTCTTTGGCCCAGGCTTCCAGGCGTTCGCCGAGGCCCAGGATCATGGGCAGGGAAAGGGCGTTGAGGGATTTTTCAGCGTCCAGGCTGGCGATGCCGATACGGGCGCCGCCGCTGCCGGTCAGCTCTTCGAAGTGCAGATTCATCGTGACCTCAAATCGAGAAGGTGAAGGATCAGTATGATCGCTCCTTGGGAAAGTGCCGGTGGTGTGTCAGATCAATTGACAAGCGGGGGCACGTTTCCTAGGGTTCGCCCATTCTTTTTCTGCACGATGAACCCACCATGACCGACGGCGACCGTATCAAACTCGAACCCAGCTGGAAGCACGCCCTGCGAGAGGAATTCGACAAGCCCTACATGGCGCAGTTGCGCGAGTTTCTGCGACAGGAGCATGCCGCTGGCAAGGAAATCTATCCACCGGGCCCGCTGATTTTCAACGCGCTCAACTCCACGCCGCTGGACAAGGTCAAGGTCGTGATTCTCGGCCAGGACCCTTATCACGGTCCCGGCCAGGCCCACGGCCTGTGCTTTTCGGTGCAGCCGGGCGTGCCGGCGCCGCCGTCGCTGGTCAACATCTACAAAGAACTCAAGCGCGACCTGAACATCGACATTCCCAATCACGGCTACCTGCAAAGCTGGGCTGACCAGGGCGTGCTGATGCTCAATACCACCATGACGGTGGAGCGTGCCAACGCCAATGCCCATGCGGGCAAGGGCTGGCAGTTCTTCACCGATCGGATTATCGAAGTGGTCAGTGAGCATCAGCCGCATCTGGTGTTTCTGCTGTGGGGCGCCCATGCGCAGGGCAAGCAGAAGCTGATCGATGCCACCAAGCACCTTGTGCTGACCTCGGTGCACCCGTCGCCCTTGTCGGCGTATCGCGGGTTTCTGGGCTGCGGGCACTTCAGCCGCACCAACAAGTTTCTTGAGCAGAATGGCGAGGCGCCGATTGACTGGCGGTTGCCGCCGATCTGAAGCCGGCGGCAGGAAAAGGTGGGTGGTTTCAGGTTTTGTCGGGCTGGCGGTCCCAGCGACGAAACAAGGGTTCGGCTAAAAACAGCACGAACAACAAGCGCATCACCTGCATCGCCGTTACCAGCGGCACCGACAGTTGCAAGGTCTCTGCCGTGAGGCTCATTTCCGCAATGCCGCCGGGCATCATGCCCAGGGTCAGTGAGCGCAGGTCCAGTTGGGTCAAGGCGCTCAGCGCTACCGCCGCCAGTGTCGCCAGCGCCATGGTCAAGGCCGTGCCGAGCAGGGTGCGAGCCATGAAGGAGGGCGCGCGGCGGAAAAACTGACGGTTGAAGTGGCAGCCCAAACCGCTGCCGATGAGCCACTGGCCCATCTGACTGCCGCCGTCGGGCAGGCCGATGTGCAGGTCCCAGGTCACGCTGGCGATAGCGCTTACCAGCAGCGGTCCGAACAGCCAGGGGTTCGGCTGACGCAAGCGCTGCCAGCCCCAGGCGACCAGCGCGCCCAGTGGAAACAACAGGGCCAGCCAGGTCCAGTCGACGGGCGCCGGATGAAACTGCGGCGCACCGCCGCCCAGCAAGTACTTGAAGATCGCCGGGATGCACAGCACCACCACCAGCACGCGCAGACTTTGCCCGGCGGCCACCCGGCTGAGCACGGCGCCATTGCGCGCGCCGAGGTTGACCATCTCACCGGAACCGCCCGGCATGCTGGAGAAAAACGCGGTGGCGCGGTCTTCACCGCTGCGCCGCATCAACCACACCCCGACCACGCTCGACAGGCTGGTGATCAAGGCACCGAAGAAGATCAGCCCGAAGTGGCTCATCACCTGCTCGATTACCAGCGGAGTGAAGTGCAGGCCGATGCCGATGCCCACCACCCATTGGCCGCATTTGCGCCCGCCGGGAATCTCCCCCAGCTGCCAGGGCGTGAGGCAGCGCACCAGGATGATCGCCAGCAGCGAGCCGACCATGTACGGCAAAGGCCAGCCGACGAGGCTGGCCAGGTAACCGCCGGCCAGGCCGACCAGCGGTGTTGCCCACCATTGCTTGAAGGTGACGTCAGACATCGGTCAAGGCGCGACGCTGCAGGGCACGTTTACGGTAGATGCGGATCAGCGGGAATATCAGCATGAACACGGTCAGTACCCATACACCCAAGGTGATCGGGCTCGACCAGAGGATCTCCAGCGCACCGTTGGAGATCGACAGCGCACGACGCAGGTTCTGCTCCATCAAACCGCCAAGGATGAAGCCCAGCAGCACGGGCGACAACGGGAAGTCCAGCTTGCGCAGGATGTAGCCGAAGATACCGATGCCCACCATCAGGAACAGGTCGAAGGTGGTGGCGTGAACCGCGTACACGCCGATCGCGGTGATGATGGCGATCACCGGCACCAGCGCCCAGTTCGGCACGGCGAGGATGCGTGTGAAGATACGGATCATCGGGATGTTGAGGATCACCAGCATGATGTTGGCGATGAACAGCGAAGCGATCAGGCCCCAGACGATATCCGGTTGCTGTTGGAACAGCAGCGGGCCAGGGGTGATGTTGTACAGCGACAGGGCGCCGATCATCACCGCCGTGGTGCCCGAACCGGGTACGCCAAGGGTCAGCATCGGCACCAGGGCGCCGCAGGCGGAGGCGCCGATGGCGGTTTCCGGTGCTGCCAGGCCGCGCATGTCACCCTGGCCGAATTTGCCGCTGGCACCCGCGATACGTTTCTCGGTCATGTAGGCAACCGCCGAGGCCAGGGTGGCGCCCGCACCCGGCAACACGCCCATGATGAAGCCCAGCAGGCCGCAACGGATGTTGACGACGAAGACCGCACCGGCTTCCTTCAGGTTGAACATCATGCGTCCGGTCGCCTTCACCGCTTCCTGGCCACGGTGGGTTTTTTCCAGCAGCAACAGGATCTCACTGATCGAGAACAGGCCCAGCACCAGCACGACAAACTGGATACCGTCGGTGAGGTGGATATTGTCGCCGGTAAACCGGTACACGCCACTGTTGGCGTCGATACCCACCGCCGACAGGAACAGACCGATCAACGCCGCCACGAAGGTCTTCAGCGGTTTGTCGCCGGCCATGCCGCCCAGGCAGACAATCGCGAACACCATCAGGACGAAATATTCCGCGGGGCCGAAGGCAATCGCCCATTTGGCCAGCAGCGGCGCAAACAGCACCATGCCGCAGGTGGCGATGAACGCGCCGATGAACGAACTCCATGCCGACAACGACAGGGCTACGCCGGCCAAGCCTTTACGGGCCATCGGGTAACCGTCGAGGGTGGTCATCACGGTGGAGGCTTCGCCCGGGATGTTCAGCAGGATCGAACTGATACGGCCGCCGTATTCGCAACCCAGGTACACCGCAGCCAGCAGGATCAACGCCGACTCCGGCGGCAGGCCCAGGGCGAAGGCGATGGGGATCAGCAGT
>Ga0256410_1001435_pt1 | contig 18170 bp, 11 predicted proteins | sample PhyWR1_FD_185983 | JGI IMG/M metagenome (GOLD analysis project Ga0256410, IMG submission 185983) | Leaf surface microbial communities from wheat plants in UC Gill Tract Community Farm, Albany, California, United States - DLSL W.R1 | ecosystem: Host-associated > Plants > Phyllosphere >... | reverse complement strand
CAAGCAAATGATCAAGGGCATGAACGAAGGCAACCTGAAATGGGAAACCCTGTCGCGCAACCCGGACGTGCTGAACAACTCCATCGCCCGCGCCGATGGGCTGTACAACAATAATTGCTCGCTGGCGCCGGTGCTGGTGTTCCTTAACGACCACAAGGCCGAGACCCTCGACCGTGCGGTGCATGCGGTGCAGGACTTTGCCAAGGAAAACAACAAGGACGGCCTGGAATTTATCCTCGCCGCCGGTAACGCCGGCATCGAGGCCGCCACCAACGAGGTGATCAAGGAATCGGAGCTGACCATCCTGATCCTGGTGTACCTGTGCGTGGCCACGATGTGCATGATCACCTTCCGTTCCTGGGCGGCGACCCTGTGCATCGTCTTGCCGTTGGTACTCACCTCGGTGCTGGGCAACGCGCTGATGGCGTTCATGGGGATCGGCGTCAAGGTCGCGACCTTGCCGGTGGTGGCGCTGGGCGTGGGGATTGGCGTTGACTACGGTATCTACATCTACAGCCGCCTGGAAAGCTTCCTGCGTGCCGGCCTGCCGCTGCAAGAGGCGTACTACCAGACCCTCAAATCCACCGGTAAAGCCGTGCTGTTCACCGGCCTGTGCCTGGCAATTGGCGTGTGCACCTGGATCTTCTCGGCCATCAAGTTCCAGGCCGACATGGGCCTGATGCTGACCTTCATGCTGCTGTGGAACATGTTCGGCGCGCTGTGGCTGTTGCCAGCGCTGGCGCGGTTCCTGATCAAACCCGAGAAACTGGCGGGGCAGAAGGGTAATTCGTTGTTTGCCCATTGAACCGGGGCGTGAGGGCGTTTTCGCCCTCACGCTCTGTCACTGGCTGGCGCGTGGTGCCTGCACGATCGTCAGGAATATCTGGTCCACGGGCGGTGTGATCAGCACGTAGAGAATCTGCCTGATCGGTTCGGCGGACGGCACCGCCTGCTGGCGTAGACGCGCCTGTACGTGGTCCTTGAGCAAATCTTTCTGCGTGTATTTACGCTGCTCCGCCAGCTTCAGGTGAGCCCGGGTGTACTGCGCTGGGGGGGCGTCGGCGCTGGCGTAGTGAAAGTGCGCATACCACAACACCGCCGGCGGCTTTTTAGCCTTGTCGTATACCGCATACTCGGTGAAGAAGTCGCCGCTGAGGGTCGGACGTTGCGGGTCGGCCAGGCTGGTCAGGTTGATATCGATCTGTTTGTGCTCCCAGAGATAACGGAGGCTCTGCTGCGTTGGCCATTGCCGCTTGTAGGCCTCACTGCACACCCGCTCTGCCAACCGGGCCATGTCCCGGGCGTGCGCCCTGTATTCATCGATCAGGCCCTGCACCGCGACGTTTTGCTCCAGGTGGTCGCGTACCAATTCATCGGCCAACGCCGTGAGTTTTGCGGCTTGGCCCGTGAGTAATTCATCCCAGTCGCCCGGGTTGACCTGTTGACGGGTCTGCGGCGACTCGAGTTTTTTCTGCTCGGCCGTTATCAGTTGCTCAATGCCCTTGCGTTGTCCGATCAGGTCCTGGGCCAAACCTTTGAGGGTTGCCAGTGAGCGACCCCGCGGTTCGCTTATTGGTGGGGCTGACTGTTCCCCCACCGTCGTTGCCCAACCATCCTCGTAGTGGTTGAACGAGGCGATGGTTTCACCGGTCAGGGGGTCGGTGAGGGTGAAGTGTGCTTGGGTGTTCTGCGCATCGGCAGGCTTGAGCTCACCGATGAGGTAAGCCTTTTTACGGGTCTTGAATACGCGCTTGGCCGGGTTTTTGGGGCGCAGGGTCTTGGACAGCGGCAACTCGACGTCCAGTTCTTCCTGTTTGCGTACCACCGCCTCCAGTTCGCTTTGCGCCAGCGCCTGGGCATATTCAAGGCCCGTCAGCAGGCGGTCGGCCTCCGGACGCAGGCGACTTGGGTTGAGGGCCTTGAGGGCACGAATCGCGTCCGCGTGGCGGTTGTACTGCTCAAGCACCGACTCGTAGACATTGCGTTGTTCAGCAAGCGGGTACTCAGCGCCGCTGCGCACGTCGACGTGAGACTGCAGGGCTTGCGCCAGGTCGTTCAGTTTGGCGCGATTGAGGTAAAACTCCTCTTGCGGCGACAGCAACCTGTCGGTTATCGCCACGCTGGAAGCGGCGAGGTAATTCAGGGTATTGAGTTTCAGGTTGCTGGAGAAGAAATTCTCCGGGTACTGGATCTGCGCCAGGCATTCCTGGCGCAGGACCCGCCCCGCCAACGAGTCGTGCTCCAGCTGTTCAAGTGTTTGCTCCATTGCCGCAGAGACCTCGGCCATGTGCTCGCGGATGTTTGCCGATTCAACGGCATTGCTGATGTATTCGTCGTAGACGGCGGGGTCGCTGCGCAGATTGTCGACAGCCATCCTGTGCGCCATCTCCGCCATGGGCTCGCCCGCGCTGGAGACGCGCATGGCGTTAAACCGGTCCAACAGCAGGGTGTGGATGGCCGTCTGTTGATCCCAGATGGTCCCCAGGATTTTGGCGCGGTCACGGACGTGCGCGCCGGCGCCGCCTACCTTTTCCAGTTCCTGTCCCACCTTGAGCATTTCCAGGCGCGGGGGCAGTGACTGGGCAAATTGATCTTCGAGGTTTTGCAGCAGGATCGTAAATTCGGTGCGTTGTGCCTGGTGGGCCAGGGTCTCCGTCTGGTGCCGTGCTTGCAGCGCGGGCTTTTGTTCGGCAGTCGCCTTTTTCAAAAGAGTCCAGATCAACTTCACGGTCTTGCGTTGGTTCTTCAAGGCCGTGGCTGCAGGTAACATTTGCTCCATTGAGGCCAGGAACGGTGCCTTCAAATAATCTATTTCTGTGTTGAGCGCTTGCGCGCGTTCAACCAGTTCGGTTTTTTTGCGCTGGTTTTCCTCGCGTAATGCCGCCATCCGCTTGGGGCCGCCGCCCAACAGCTTGAGGCCGCGGTCCAGGGTCCAATGGCCCTTGCCGTCGGTTTTCAGCTTGATACCGGGGTGGTCGATTTTCTCGGGGTGGATGATAAACACGTCGCCAACGCCCGCAACGATACTGGCCCTGAACAGCAAGCCACCGACCGAGGCATGCCAAAGGCCGTTGATGTTGTACAAACCCTGATGACTACCGATGCTGACCGGCGCAGGTGCGGGATCAGGCCAGGGAATGTTGAATGCCCGCAGTTTCTCCAGCAACTTGGCCGCCGCACTATCGCCTGCCAGGGAGAGATCATAGTCCAGCAGCGTACGGCCACCTCCGGGGGGCTCGGAGGGCAGGCCGACCGTGCCGCGCTCAACCATGGCCGCCTGGCCGGGCAGGGCAGGCCTGGGCGGCAAGCGCTTCAGCACCCGCTCATCCTCCGGCAGGCTATCGGCAGGCGCGCCGAGTGCGCCCTGGTGCACCAGCAGCATGCCGATGTTCAACAACAGGTCTACCCAGGCCAGCTCTTTCGCCGTGGGGTCATCACTTTCCAGCGCCGGCAAGTCCTGCGTGAGGCCCTGCACCAGTTGCATCAACCAGCCTACCGCCGCCAGCGGTCCGCGCACCGCCATCAACAGCGTGTTGAAACCCAGTTGCATGCCTTCCAGGATCAGTGCCCAACGGCTTTCGCGGTTGGATGTCGACTCGCGCTCAGCCTGGTCCAGCAACTGCCGGGTTTCACTGCCGAACAGGTATTCCATGAGGCGGCCATTGCCCAGCGCTTGGAGGATTTCGTCATGGCATTCGTCGCTGACGGCTGCCAGCGTCGCAGGCTTGGGCACGCTGGGCAGGGGGTCGAAGTCCGAGCCCAGGCCAACCCGCACGTAGTGAGGCTGGCTGAAGCCACCGTTGCTGTAGATCGCCCGGGCCGTGTCCGGCAACCAGGTCAGCACGCTGTCCTGCAGGACGCCGGGCTGCACGATGGCCGCCAGCAGGTGTGCACGGCTGGCGAACTCCAGCAGCGCATCGCGATAGGCCGGTCGGTACAACAGGTGCGGGCCCCGCTGTGGGTCGAGGGGTTCGATGATGAACATGTTGTGCGCGACATCTGCAGGGGCGCCCGGTTTGCGCACAAACCCCAGCCTGCGCATGACGATGGCGTGCCCCTCGACCTGGCGCCCCAGAGGCTCGGGGCTGAGCACTGCATTCACACAGCGGACGCCGCTCAGGGTCAGGCCGGCTTCGCCCTTGATTTTGAGTTCCAGCGCCTGGGTTTTCAGGTGAACCGGACGTTGTAGCTGGAACAGCTTCTGGCGTTTCAGCGCGGCGTCGGTGTCCCCCATCAGATGCTCGCGCAAGTAGGCGGGGTAGTTTTTGCCGATGTCGACACGCTGGACCAGTTGATCAATGTAATCGGCGGTCAACCATGGCTCGATCACCCGGCCCGCGCGGTGGCGCAGGGTCATGCGGCCGGTGGGCTTTGCGCAGAGGTTTTTCACGGCCAGGTCGACCAGGCTCATGGACTCGGGTTCGACATAGCCGCCCTGCAGGCTGCCCACCGCGACGTGAAACGTCAGTTGCAGGTCGTCGGCGTTGTAGCCTACGGCCAGGTCGTCGCAGATGCGTGAGCCGGTCAAGGCCAGGTTGCGGTCCAGGCACAACTGATGATTCAAGTGCGCGGTGGCGTAACTGCGCAGCGTTTCCAGGCCCTCGAAGTCCGAGTCGCCCAGGGTCAGGCGGCGAATGCCGGCTTGCTCCAACAGGCACTGGCGGTAGGCCAGGCGGTCGGCGGCGCTGGCATGTTGCAACCAGCCGGGCAGGCCGGCCTGGATCGGCGCCAAGGTTGCCAGGGGCGTGGGGGCCGAAGGCGTGAATAAACGTGCCGGGTGCGTCACCTCGGCAAACAGCTGCTCCAACGCCTGCACGGTGCAGGTGCCGGGCAGTTGGATCGCGGCGAGGTCATCCAGTTGCCGATTGGCGATCAGCGCGGCTTGCACCTCAAAGATATCGCCATCGGGTTCGTACTGTTGCCAGGTGATCCTGTCGACGCTGTAGCGCCGTTGCAAGCGTGCGCCCCACGCCTTGCCGAAGGCATCGAGGTCGGCGAACACCTCGATCTGGCCCGCCACGTGACACAGCAACACGTGCGCCTGGCAGACCACCAGCAGGTCGCTGGCTTGCAACGTGATCCGCCGGCCCGCCTGCTCCAGATGGGTCTCCACGGTATAGGCGTGCACGGCACGCTCGGGCCAGGGGCGGTGTGCGCGGGCAGCGCGGTCGGGGTAGCGAGCCAGTGTGTCGAGGGTTTTCAGCACTGGCGTCGCGCCATTGGCCTGGCGAATCGCCGAGTCGAGCAGCGTGCCTCGCAGGACGCCGGCCAGCCATAGCCAACGACTGCCGCCGGCACCACTGTCCTCACTCCAATACGTGGCCAGGGCGTCTTGAAAGCCGATGTGCAGTATGGACGGCAGTTCTCGGATGAGGGTTTCGATCACCTCGAGGTCGTAGTCACGCGGCCCATCGGCTTCAAATCCAAGCCGAGAACCGGTGGCCCCGCTCATGTAGCCATCGAGGCCGTGGCGTGCAGACAAGTCGGGGAAGCTGCCATCGGCCATGTGGCTCAGCGCCACTTCCAGCAGGGGAAGGAGCACGCGGCCGCCGCCTTCACGGGGCACGGCCAGTCGCAGTTCATCAACGGGGTAGGTGAGTGGCGGGTATTTTCCCTTCAACTGCTCGGCCAGCAACTGCCGGGTCACTGAGCGCAATGTCGGACGCGTGCGAAACTGGGCCTCAACCGCTTGTCGGGTCGGGTGTGCGGCGAGGAGGGTATTCGGGTCTGTCATGAGTATTCCTTTACAGGGGATAAAGACACGCCCGTGCAAGGTAATGCGCTGCGTTGCGGCCAGGCGGTAGCGGGTTATGGTTTTAGGCCCTGGCAGCAAACTGGCCTATGATTAGCCCTTTGAACCTGATGAAAGACTGTGATGACTGATAATTTGCCTGCCGTCCTTGAAACCTCCGACATGCTTGAAATCGATGGGCTGCACGCCTTCGACTTTGAACTCGGCAAAGAAAAACTGCTGATCACTGCCATGGACGGCCGCGCGGAAAAACGCTGGAGCTTCAGCCTGGAGCAAGTGCAGGCCGCCACCTTCGATGACACCTTGCACAGCTGGACCCTTACCGGTGATTCGGGCGAGCACCGCCTGATCTGCATGAGCGCCTTCACCGGCAACAATAACGACGAGGATGAAGCCGATGATGATGCGTAAATTCTGGCCCCTGCTGATGGCAGGGAGTGTTGGTGCGATGTCGGCGCAGGCCGCACCAGCCGAGACCTACGAGTTGCTGGTGGGCAGTTACACCGCCGGCACCAGCGAAGGGATCTATCGCCTGCAATTCGACAGCCGCAAGGGCCAGTTCAGTGGCGAGCCGGTACTGGCGGCGAAGGCTGCCAACCCGTCGTGGCTGACGGTCTCCAAGGACCAGAAACACCTGTTCGTGGTCAACGAAAACGGACCGGGCCAGAAGGACTCGGTTGGGCGCGTGAGCAGCTACAGCATTGATCCGCAGAACCATCAGCTCACCTTGGTCAACCAGGTGCAGAGCCTGGGCAGTGAACCGACCCATTCCAGCGTCGCCGCTGACGGGCGCTATCTGTTCGTCGCCAACTATTCGGTGCTCGAAGACCCGGGCGGCAGCCTGGCTGTTTTGCCGGTCGACGCCACGGGCAAGCTGTCAGCCCCGGTGCAACTGAGCGGGCACCCGTCCAGCCGCGTGAACCCTGAGCGCCAGGCGTCCAACCACGTGCATTCTGTGGTGTCGTCGCCGGATGGCAACTATGTATTCGTCCAGGACCTGGGCGCAGACAAGGTGTTTGCCTATCACTACGACCCCAAGGCCAACCCTGAGCTGCCCTTGACCCCGGCCAACCCGGCCTCGGTGCAATTGCCACCGGGCAGCGGGCCGCGCCACTTGCTGTTCAGCGCCGATGGCAAGCATGCCTGGTTGACCACGGAGATGAGCGCACAGGTGGCGGTGTTCGATTACAAGGACGGCCAGCTGACCCAGACCCAGCTGGTGGACTTCGCCGCCGGGCAACCGGTGTCCGACAAGGCCGGTGCTGCGTTGCATGCATCCAGTGATGGCAAGTTTCTCTACGTGAGCAACCGTGGCACGGCCAATCAGCTGCTGGTGTTCAGCATCGATCCGGCGACCGCGCACCTCAAGGAGCTGCAACGCCGCTCCGTGGAAGGCGACCATCCGCGCGAGTTCACCTTGGACCCAAGCGGCCGGTTTTTGCTGATCGCCAACCAGAAGAGCAATGAAATCGTGGTGGTCGAACGTGACCCCAAGACGGGTCTGCTGGGCAAAACCGTGCAGAAATTGGCGATTGATGCGCCCAGCGACCTCAAGTTCCTGGTGCGTCAATAAGCCACAGGCCCCGCAGTGCGGGGCCTGACCCTTGGTATTAATTCTATTAATAGCGGCTACTGTTTCAAAGCATTTCTATGGTGCTGCCCTCGGGCGTAAGTTTGGTTCCAAGGCCTTCCCCGGCCACTCAACCAAACGAACACAAGGGTTACCGACATGAATCTGAATCTCTTCTCCATCATCGCCGCTTCCGCTGTTTCCGCCACTGTCGCGCTGCCAGCTGCGGCCAGCGTGGAAGTCTCCGGCAAAAAATCCAGCACCAGCGCCTACACCCAGAAATACCTGCAGCAAAGCGCCAACTTCTACGCCGCGCTGGATCACAAGACTCAGCAATGAACGTTGAATGACCCTGCACTCAAGCAGACGCCAAACCACTGGAACGAAGCCCGGCTCGTTCGAGTGGTTTGGCGTTTGTGCGTCTGCTGAATAAAAATGATTGATATCACATTGCCATGTGTTTAAATTTGACGCTCAAATATTGACGCCTTTTCCCTGGAATCGACAGCATGGCACTCCGACTCGCCGCAGTAATCCTGTTCCTCTATTCCGCCCCCATCCTGTCCTCGGTGCAAGGGGTGGACGGTGAGCCGGAGATGGCCCGTGAGCGATTGCTGAACCTGGTCGAAGGCTGATCCGGACTTCAAGAACGCTCTGTTTTTGCGCAGTCAGTGCGGTGAGCGGTTCGAGGACCACTGCGCGCGTCATGCGGTCTTCGCCATCACCCCGATGAACAATGGCGATTGCAGAAACGCTTCCAGCCAGCGCTGCAGCCGAGGGTAGGGCGCACGGGCAAACCAGCCCCGATCCACATGGGCAAACTGGCGCACAAATGGCGCCAGGGCCATGTCCGCCAGGCTCGGATGATGGGCCAGCAAGTAGGCGCGGTCCGCCAGCAACCCCTCCAACTTCTGCAAGAACACTTCTCCCTCGGCCCGATAATGTTCCATCGGGTGTTCCGGGTAGCGTTCGGCGTACTTGTATCGATCCAAGTGATACTTGAAGCCCTGGTCATTTTCGTCGATCAACGCGAGTACTGAAGGATCACCCTGCAGCCGCCAATTATCCGGATCGTGCTGGGCCAGCGCCCATTGCATGATCGCCAGGCTTTCGTCGATCACCTCGCCATTCACACTCAATACCGGCACCGTGCCTTTGGGCGAGAGTGCCAGCATCTCGGCCGGCTTGGCCTTGAGGCTCACCTCGATGATGCGTACGCAGACACCTGAATAACGCAACGCCAGGCGCGCACGCATCGCATACGGGCAGCGCCGGAACGAATACAGCAGCGTCTCGTTCACTTGACCTCCAGGGTACTCAGGCCATTCCCCTGGCGCTTGACCTGGATCTGCACCGGGATGCGCTCGTGCATTTCCTGCACATGGGAGATGACCGCCACCTTGCGCCCTTGGGCCTGCAAGCCGTCCAGCGCGTCCATTGCCAATTGCAGCGATTCCGGATCCAGGCTACCGAAGCCTTCATCGATAAACAGCGACTCGATCTTCAGTGTGCTCGAGGCCATCGACGCCAGGCCCAAAGCGAGCGCCAGGGACACCAGGAAGGTTTCGCCGCCGGACAACGAATGCACCGAGCGCAGCTCATCGCCCATTTCCGTGTCCATCACCAACAGGCCGAGCATGCTGCCACCGCGCTTGAGGCGGTAGCGGCGCACCAGCTGGCGCAGTTGCACGTTGGCGTGGTGCACCAGCAAGTCGAGGTTGTAGGCCTGGGCGATCTTGCGGAAGGTGTCGCCGGTGGCCGAGCCGATCAGTGCATTCAGGCGTGCCCAGCGTTGCCACTCGTCATAGGCCTTGGCGATCTGCTCGGCAAAGGCCTGGTTGGCATCCTGGCGGCGCTGGTCTTCGGATTGGCGCGCGCGCAACTCGGCACACTGTTTCTCGCTCTCAACCACCTGCTGGTTGAACGTGGCCAGGGCACTGTCCAGTGCCTCGGCGTCGAGATTGCCGTTGTGCAGGGCCTGGTGTTCGGCGAGGCGTTGTTCGCGTTCTTGCAGCAACACCTTGGCCTGTTCGACGGCTTTTTCGCTGTGCTGCAGCTGCTGGCGTAGTTGGTTGACCTGGGCGTCATCGTAGCCGAGCAAGCGGTCGAGCCCGGCGTCGTCGAGTTCCGGGTGCAGGGCGCGCCATTCGTTGATACGCGTGTCGAGGGCGTGTTGTTCGGCCTGCAACGCCTGCTGGCGTTCCTGCAGGGCCTTGAGGTCGGCGGCCAGCTGGATCAGCGCGTTATGGAGTTCCTGCAGCTGTTTGCTGGCATCGCTCTCGCTTTGGCGTGACTGAGTCACCGCCTGATCCAGATGGTGTTGCCATTGCTCGGCGCTGCTGTGCTCGCCGAGCAACGCGCTGAGCTTTTCCTGGGCTGTCTGCTGCTGGACGGTGAGCTCGGTGACCTGCTGAATCAGCGTATCGAGCTGTTGTTGGCGATGCTGCTGATGGGTCTGCTCCTTCTCGATCGCCTGCTGGCGTTCTTGTTGCTCGGCCAGCTCGTCACGTTGATGGCCCAACTGTTCAAGGCGCTGGCTGACTTGCTGGTCCAACTGCATGAAGGTGGCTGCCGGCTCGGTGCGCAAACCGTCCAGGGTGTGCGCCGGTAACAGGTTGGTGAACGCGTTGAGCTCCTGCTCAAGGCGTTCGCGGTCGGTGGCCAATTCGCGCTGCTGGTCGAGCAGCAATTGACGGGCCTGCTGGCTTGCTTCCTGGGCGGCTTGCAACTGCTGCTGCAGGCGCCCGGCATTTTGTTGCAGGTTGAGCAGGGCGCCTTGGCGTTGTTCATCCTGGGTGATGCTTTGGGTCAGTTGGCCCAGCTGTTGATCAAGCCAGGCGCCGCGTTTGGCTGCGTCCTGATTGAACAGCGCGGTAGCCAGTGGGTGCGCGTCCAGGCTCGGCTTGAGGGCTTGCTGTTGCGCCACCAGGTGCTCTTGCTGCTGCAGGTATTCCTTCTGCTGGGCGATCAGGCCACCCACTTCGCCGCGCAGCTCGGTGAGTTTTTCCTTGAGGGAGTCCACGACTTTCTGCGCCGAGGCTTCTTCGTTTTCGTCATGGCGACCGAGGCTTTGCAGCAGGGCTTCGGGCTGGTGATACGGGTGTTCATGGCTGCCGCAGACTGGGCAGGGCTGGTCATCCTGCAACTGCTCGCGTAACTCCTCGACGCTCGCGCTACGGGCAAGGCGCTGGCGCTCCAACAGCTGTTTGGTCACGGTCAGCGTCTGCTCGGCAACGGTCAGTTCCGCCTTGGTTTGCAGGCCGGTCTGGTTCAGTTGCTCGCGTTGTTGCGCGGCGGCCGTCAGTTTTTGCGTGAGGGCGGCGGCGTGCTGGTCCAGCTGTTGCTGGCTGTCCCACAAGCGCGTCAGGTCTTCGAAGGCGCGTTGCTGTTTGCGATTGTCCTGCAGCAGGCTGGCGAGTAACTGGATCTGCTCGGCCACGGCATGGGGTTCGGCACCGGCTTCCTGGTACAGCAGGTCCAGGGCCTCGCGTTGCCGGGTGAACTGTTCGGCGGCGTCGGTGGCGCGTTGTTCCAATTGCGGCAGTTCAGCCTGGCCTTTGTTCAGGCGATTGCCGATCAGCATGAGCTGTTGCAGACGGTCGCGGTAGGCGCTCCAGGCCTCGCTCAGCGGGGCGAGGGCGGCGCTGCGATCAAGCTCGGTAGCCAGGCGTTGCAGGCGCTCGGCGACATGCTGCTGTTTTTCCAGCAGGCCATTGAGCAGCGATTGGCCTTCGGTGCAGGCATTTTCCTGCTGCTGTTGGTCCTCGGTGCGCTTGGCCAGCTCCTTGGTCAGATGGGCCAGGGTGCTTTGCGCTTCAAACGCCTGGCGCAGCAGAGGCACGGCATCGCCCTGGTGTTTCAGGGCCGTGGCCAGCGCGCTTTGCGCAGTAGCTTGTTGTTGCTGGGCCTGCGCCTGGCGGGTGTGCAGGTCGGTTTGTCGTTGACTGTGCAACTGAATTTGCGCGGCCAGCGGGGCAAGCAGGGTACTTAGCTCGGCCTGCCGTGCGAACTGATGACGGTGCGGCGCCAATTGATCCAGGCGGCTCAGGTCCTGGCGTTGTGGGGCCTGGTTATCCCAATCCTGCTGCGCTCGTTGCAGCTGTTCGGTAGCGCCGCGTTGGCGTTCTTGCCATTCGCGCAGCTCCTTGAGCCACGTGTGCTGCAACTCCAACTGCTTGAGCTGGGCTTGCTGGGTCTTGAGGTGGTGTTGTGCCGCGTCGAATTGCTGATCCAGTTCGGCCCGCGCTTCGGGGGCCAGGGGCACCACGCCGGTGGCTTGATCCTGCAACTGCTTGTGCGCGTCCCTGGCCTCTTTGGCCTTGTCGAAGGCGCGCCGCCCGAGTTGCGTGTAAAGGGCCGTGTCGGTGAGCTTCTCCAGCAGTTCGCTGCGCTCGTTGTCGTTGGCCTTGAGGAAGGCGCTGAACTCGCTTTGTGCCAATAGCACGGCGCGGGTGAACTGTTCGAAGTTCAGGCCGAGGGCCAGTTCCAACTGGGTCTTGTACTCGGTTTTCTGGCTGGCCAGCAGTTGGTCGCTGTCCAGGTCGAACAGGCTTTGGCGGCTGTTCTGCAGCTTGCCGCTGGCCTTGTCGCGGGCGCGATTGGCTTCCCAGCGCGCGCGATAGCGACGGCCGTTGACGCCGACAAAATCCACCTCGGCATAACCGCCGCCGGTGCCTCGGCGCAGCAGCGTGCGCGGGTCTCCGATAGAAATATCGCTGTCGGCATCCGGCATCTTCGCCTGGCCGGTATCGCCCAGGCGCGGCACCGCGCCAAACAGCGCCAGGCACAGCGCATCGAGCAGGGTACTTTTACCGGCGCCGGTCGGCCCGGTAATCGCGAACAACCCGGCACTGGCCAGGGGCTCGGCGGTGAAGTCGATCTCAAACGGGCCTGCCAGGGAGGCGAGGTTCTTCAGGCGGATGGCAAGGATCTTCATGGCTGTTCGCCCCCCTGTTGCACTTCCTGGAGCAGCACGGCGAAGTCCCTCAACGTCTGTTCATCCACTTCGCAGCCGTAGCTGTCCTGCCAGGCACGGCTGAACAACTCCTGTGGGGTAAGCTGGTCGAGTTCGATCAGGCGCTCATCGTCCGTGTCGTCGCTGCCGCGTTTGCCGGCGTATTCGGCGGCAATGCGCACCAGGCGCACGGCTTTGCCTTGCAGGGCAGTTTCAATTTGCTGGCGCAGGTCGGGTTGCGGCTCGTCGAGGCGCACCCGCACTTCCAGCCAGGGATGGCGCTGGGTCTCGGCCAGCAGGTCGACGTCTGGCAAGTCGGCCAGCGCCTTGAGGATCTCCGCCAACGGTGCGGCTTCCAAGCGTTGCAGGTCAACCGAACGGGGGATCAGGCGCGGTTCGACACTTACCAGGCATTGGCCTTGGAAGGTCACATCAAGGATTTGGTGCTTGTAGCCGATTTCGGAAAACGACAAAGGAATCGGCGAGCCGCTGTAGCGAATGCGCTCTTCGCCATTCACCTTTTGCGGCTTGTGCAAATGGCCGAGGGCAACATAGCCGATACGCTTGTCGAACAGCTTGGCGGGCAGCGCCTCGGCATTGCCGATGATCAGGCTGCGCTCGGAGTCTTCCGACACCGAGCCGCCGGCCATGTGCGCGTGGCTGATAGCGATCAGCGCCTGGCCTTTTTTGCGTTTGGCGTTGGCGGCGGCGATCAACCCTTCGTGTACCTGGGTGATACCGCGCAGGTAGTCGTCACCCAAGTGTGCACCGGTAACTTCCGCCGGGCGCAGGAAGGGCAAGGCCAGGCACCAGGCGGCGACCTTGCCCTTGGCATCCTGCAGGGGGATCAGCAGACGATCGGCATCCAGTTGGCCGTCATCCAGCCACAGCACACGACCCAGTGCGTGGGTGCGCAGGCGGCGCATCAACGGCGCGGGCAACTCGATACGCGAGCCGGAGTCATGGTTGCCGGCGATCATAACAATCGTCAGCTTCGGGTTTTGTTCATGGGCGCTGATGATGAAGTCATACAGCCGCTCCTGGGCCTTGAGCGGCGGGTTGACCGTGTCGAAGATATCGCCGGCGATGAGCAGCACATCCGGGCTTTCGGCGTTGAGTTGACCCAGCAGCCACGCAAGGAAACAGGCGTGTTCGAAGTCGCGTTCCTGGCCATGGAGGTTTTGGCCCAGGTGCCAATCGGAGGTGTGAAACAGACGCAAGGCGAACTCCGTGCAGAAGATGAAAAGGAGGGGAGTTTACCTGTGTGGGCGCTGGCTTGCCCGCGATGCGGGTGGGTCAGTCGAAAAAACTGCTAGATGACACACCGCCATCGGGGGCAAGCCCCCTCCCACAAGGGTCATGCGCCCTGCAGGCAGTCCAGCGCTCGGTCAGCCAGGGTTTTGGCGTTGTTGATCAAGTGCTCGGTGGCGCTGGCCATGTGGCGCTGATCACCGCTCAGGCCCTGGGTGGCGCCCGCGGCAGTCGCGGCTGCGCAACGCAATAGGTCGCAGATTTGGGCGAGGGCGTCTTCGAAGCTGAGGTCTTGATGGACGGTGAAGGCCGGCGCTGAGGCGGGTTGCAGGTAGTGGCTCAGGGCACGGTCGAATATTTCGCGGGGTGGGTCGGGGACGATTTTGTTCATGAATGAAGTACCTACTGGGTTTGGAGCCATTCTTTTGCCGATCTCACACGTCAAAAGGTGGCAGCTATGTGCGGGGTGAGATACCGGATTAGTAGGAGCACCCGGCCAGACCGAAGTCTGCCCGCACACAGCTGCCATAGAGCATGTTGCTCGTGGCGCCTACAAGTTCACGGGATCTCACACCCGATCGCTGATGTGCAGCGACGGAGCGAAGGCTAGCCAGTGAAGTGAGCAGGCGCAAGGCCGTGGGATTGTCTAGGAAACTTCCTGCAAATTAAAGGGATATGGCTTGCTGGCCTTTAACAATGCATGACATGACGCAGCGCGCTTGCCTCGCGCGGGGCTGTACAGCGCCCCTAGATATTGCATGTCCAATTCCACGTAATCGTCATGAGGGCAGGGCTAATCAACCAGGCTCGAATTGAGACTATTGCTTCAAATAGTTTGAGAAAAACGTCAGGAAAATATCATGTTTGATAAGCGGTGAGTGGGACTAGGACATACCCTGTGGGTTCCTACCCATAAGTATTACAGACCCGTCCTTAGTGGTTTTAGGAAGCGGCTGGCTTACGCGGGGCAATAAATCATGCAGTGTCGAGAGGGTGGAGCGGTCAGGTGACTTGCTCCACGTAGTATGCGCTTTAGTATTTTCTCAATAATTGTGGAGACTATTATGAAAAGCCGTATTGCATTGCCTCTTGCAGCATTGATGTTGGTTTCGTTTCAAGCGTCTGCGTTATGTTTGAGTATTGCTGATAGTTACACGGGGATTATACAGCCTGAAGATGAAGTAACTGCGCATGGTCCGTTCAACATAACGTCCGCCAATGGGTGTTCTGGAGCGAATATCGATGCGTCGGTTTCAGCAGGCGGAGCTGGACGGGCGCCGGATATATTTATCGAGCGCGAAGTGGGGGCGGTCTGGAACAGGGTCTCGTTTAGCATAGGCAATAATGCTTCATACGTCGGGCCTTTGGGCAACTATCGAGTGAGACTGAAAAACAATGATGCCGTCTCTAAATCCTACTCAGGTACGGTTAGATACGGTCGGTAGTCCAACACGCGGTGCTTCAGGGCTGTCCCTGACGCACCGCGGCTCAGGTGCCACGTCAAGCGTGTTCATCTATTGATAAATCATCCTGGGAAGACTTTACGAAGTAAGCCAGCGCGGCGACAGCTTGATTTGCATCCACCATGCCTTGTAAGTGGTCCATAGCGCCGTCTTGCTTTGCAACCAGTGGTTCACTTTTGAAAAAAGCTTTAGTGTCCTCCAGTTTTTCGTTGAATAAAGCAATGGCGTTGAATTTCACATGGGTATTTGTCTGGCGCCCATTGGCATCAGATGCGCCGTCACCGGAAATAAACATCCCAAATGCGCGCTCACTGATCATTCCGTCATCAAAGAGCCGTCTGCCGACCTTCTTGAGTTCTGCAGTACTGATTGACGTCATATCATAATCTTTCAAGAACGCTTTCAGCGGGCTGATCTTTTCCTGATTGCTAAGCCTCAACGCATCCGCTGCCTCGGAGGCTTCGGTAATCGTAAATGCATTAGTCACTTGGTTCGGGTTTTTAATGGTATAAGCATTGGTCTGCTTAGTTAGTGATGCGGATGAAACATTCAAGGTAATGGCCATTAGATTATCTCCATTAAAAGAGGGCTACATCGCGCTATCGGCCAGTTGCGCTTGAACATTAAATTTAGGCCGTGGATGTTTTCCTTCATGCATAATCTTTGGTTTACATGGTTGGAGGAAAGGGCCTGGGAAGTCGTCGGTTTGACAAGGGAATAATTGGGACTAGGACATCCCTGACAGGCTCCTACTTGAAAGTATTACAGACCCGTCCTTAGTGATTTTAGGAAGTGGCTGGCTTACGCGGGGCAATAAATCATGCAGTGTCGAAAGGGTGGAGCGGTCAGGTGATCTGCTCTACGTAGTACGCGCTTTAGTGTTTTCTCAGTGATTATGGAGATTAATATGAAAAGCCTTATTGCATGGCCTCTCGCAGTATTGATGTTGGTTTCGTTTCAAGCGTCTGCGTTATGTTTGAGTATTGCTGATAGTTACACCGGGATCATACCGCCGAACACCACCATTACGGCGCATGGCCCTTTTAAAATCACCGCCGCCAATGGCTGTTCTGGGGCGAATATAGATGCGACAGTCTCGGCCGGCGGCGCTGGTAGAGCGCCCGGCATATTTATCGAGCAAGAAGTCGGTTCCTCTTGGGCCAGAGTATCGTTCAGTATAGGTAATAATGCTTCATATTCAGGTGCGTTCGGTAATTACCGAGTGAGATTGAATAACGATGATGCGGTGTCAAAATCCTACTCGGGCAACGTAAGATACGGCCGTTAGGGCATCATGCGGCGCATCAGGGATGCCCCTGACGCGCCGCTCGCAGGCATCAGGCCTGTTCTTGTATTGATAAGTCACTATTGGCAGACTTTATAAAGTAAGTCAGCGCATTAACGGCGTGGTTAGCACTTATCATGCTCTGAAGATGGTCCATTGCTCCGTCTTGCCTGGCAACCGCTGGTTCACTTTTGAAAAAAGCTTTAGTGTCTTCGAGCTTTTCATTGAACAAGGCTATGGCGTTAAACTTTACATGAGTATTTGTCTGGAGTCCGTTTGCATCAGAGGCTCCATCACCCTCTATGAACATCCAAAAAGCTCGTCGGCTGATCATCCCTTCGTCGTAAAGTTTCCTGCCGACCAACTTGAGCTCGTCAGTACTGATTGACGTCATATCATAATCTTTCAAGAACGCTTTCAGCTGGCTGATCTTTTCCTGATTGCTAAGCCTCAACGCATCCGCTGCCTCGGAGGCTTCGGTAATCGTAAATGCATTAGTCACTTGGTTCGGGTTTTTGATGGTGTAGGCATCGTTCTGCTTACTTATCGGTGCGTATGAAACATTCAAGGTAATGGCCATTAGATAATCTCCATTAAAAGAAAGCTACATCGCGCTATCGGCCTCTTATGTTTTATCTTAAATAGTGGTTAATGTTACTTGGGGTATAAGGGCGGCAAACTGGTGGTATCTGTCGCTGGGTCCAGTTCGCGCTCAGCGGTCGGGATGGCCTTGACCGCACGCCAGAGGTCTTCGCCCAGCCAAAAATGCCCGCTCTCGCTGTAGAGCGCGCCGTTCAACCCATCCAGTGCATCCGACAGCGGCACGAACCGCGCCGCCATATCGGCGAGCGTTTCCGGTTGCTGGCGGGCCCAGGCGTCGAGGGCCTGGCGGGTGGCCTGTGGGTCGTTCGCTTGTGTGGCGCGCTTGAGGTCGTCGAGCAAGGTGCGCGGGCTCGGACCGGTTTGCGCGGCGCGCTGCACGGCGGGCTGCCGACGGGCACGCCACCAGAGGCCGAAGCCCAACAAGGTGGAGCAGGCGAGCAACAGGGTGCTGAGTTGCCACAGCCACAGGTAGTTGTCATCGGGCGCGGTGATGACGGTGGGCGTGGCGGGAGTGTCGACGACGAGGCTCGGGTTGGTCGCCACTTGCAGGGTGCGCGCCGGCAGGCTGGTGCGCTCCAGGTGGTCTTCATGGGTGTTCCACCACACCACGTCCACGGCGGGCAGTTCCAGGGCGCCGGCACGGTTGGGCACCAGCGCTTCGCGGTCTTCACGGCTGCCAATGAGGCCTCGGTCGTTGCTCTGGTTGCCGAGCACGGGCTGGTCCGGGTAGCGGCGCAGGCCATTGATGTCGGTGCTGGGCAGGGCCGGCAATTGCGCACTGGCCAAGCCTTCGGCCTTGACGGTGAGGCTACGGGTCAGGGAATCGCCGACCTGCACATGCTCGGGTTCCGGGTTCCAGGTTTCGCTCAGGGTCAGGCTGCGTGCCGGTAACCATGGCGTATCGGCGGGATACAGCGCGGGCTTGGGCTTGACCGTCAGTGGCAGTTGCGCAGAACTCACGTGGATGAGCTTGCCGGGCTTGGTGCCCTGCAGGGTGTTTTCCTGGGGCGGACGCGATTCCACCAGCGTGGCGCTGAAGGTCTGTGCCGGAATTGCCAGGGTGCCGCTGTGTTGCGGGTAAATCGCGTAGCGGGTTTCGATCACGCCATGCCGGATGCTGTTGATAACCTTCTCGTAGGTGCGCGACTCACCCAGTTGCTCCACGCGTGCATCGGCAATCTGCAAGGGCGTGAGGCTGCTGTCGTCATACAGCGACACCGAGTGGTACACGCGCACGGTCAACAGCGCCTGGGCCTGGACGTAGACGCTGGTCTGGTCAAGGTTGGCCTCGA
>Ga0256410_1001428_pt1 | contig 18273 bp, 9 predicted proteins | sample PhyWR1_FD_185983 | JGI IMG/M metagenome (GOLD analysis project Ga0256410, IMG submission 185983) | Leaf surface microbial communities from wheat plants in UC Gill Tract Community Farm, Albany, California, United States - DLSL W.R1 | ecosystem: Host-associated > Plants > Phyllosphere >... | reverse complement strand
ACGCCGAATCCGCGCCGAAGATGTCATGCAGCTTGGCCAGTGGCACCGCCTGGATATCGTTGGCGGTGGTCAGGCCGTTCTGGCGGAAGGTTTCGTCCACCAGGGCGATCGGCAACACGTAGTAGCCAGCCTCGGCCAGCGGGTAGGTCACTTGCGAGACCATGCTGTAGGACGCCTGCACTTCCGGCGACTCATTGATCGGCGGCAGGACCAGGATCGACTTTGGTCGTGCCTGTTTGTATGCCGTGTAATCAATGGTCTTGGGGGCTGCGCAACCGCCGAGCAGGGCCAGGGCCAGCAAGGCGCCCGTGAGTTTCAACAGGCTCATTTAGTGGCGACTCCGGTCTTGGCGTTCTTCAGCAAAAAGTCCATGTACGAGGCAGACTCAGGGAACAGCGCCTTCTCGGTGCGGAATTCCTGCACCATCTGGTCATCCTTGCCCAGGCTCAGGTACAGCATGCCCAGGTGGGCGTGGTAACCCGGCGGGGCCTTGCGGCCACTGGCGTTGATCTTCTGCAGGTCCCGCTCCAGCGCCTCGACCTGCGCTTCCTTGGGCTCGCCCTTGAAGTATTCGTAAACCTGCGGCTGATAACTTTCCCATTGATACAGCGGCTGGGGCGCCGTCTGGCACCCGGCGACCGTCGCCACTGCTGTCAGCATCAGCGCCAACTTGACTGCCTTGCTCATCCTTGTACTGCTCCTTGAAGTGCTGCTTGAGGTGCTGCTGATCAGTTGCGTGGGTTCCAGGCGCCAGCGTTGATGCCGTCGACAAGGCGGTTGATGGCTTCACGCATGGCCAGGTCGAGGACCTTGCCATTGAGGGTGGAGTCGTAGCTGGCGGTGCCGCCGAAACCGATCACTTCACGGTTGGACAGCGCGTATTCACCGGCGCCCTGGGTGGAATACACCACTTCGGAGGTGCTGATGTTGACGATGTTCAACGCGACTTTGGCGTAAGCCACTTGGGTCTTGCCACGCCCGAGGATGCCGAACAGCTGGCGGTCGCCGGTTTCTTTGCGGCCAAACTCGGTCACGTCGCCGGTCACGACGTAGTCAGCGCCCTTGAGCTTCTGCACAGTGCCTTTGATCGCGGCTTCCTGGGAGATCTCGCCCATGTTGTCGCGGTCCAGCACGCTGAAGCGGTTGGTCTGCTGCAGGTGGGTGATCAGGATGGTCTTGGCCTGGCCACCGAGGCGATCAACGCCGTCGGAGAAGATGCCGCGCATGTAGCTGGAGCGGTTGTCGAACTTACCGACTGCAATCGGTACCCGCACACCGGAATAGGCGACGTTGGCGCTGGCGACTTGTTCCACCGGCATGGCGCGATTGCTCTCCGTGGCGCAACCGGCCACGGTCAGCAGCGCTGCGGCGGTGAGGCCGGACAGCAGGATTTTGGACAGTGTTTTCACAGGGTGCTCCTAAGTGGGAAATCGGGTGCGGCCGCTGACGCTAGCGGGACGGAATGTCGCGCAAATCGTCAACGATAAATCGGCTCAATAAACCGGTGTAGAAGGTCTCGACGCTGGAGTTGCCAGAGTTGGTCAGCACCCCGGCCATCGTTTTCATGTTCTGCCAGTCGCCCTTGTAGCCGCCTGGCATCAGCCCTTGGCGAGCCTGAGAGAAATGCAGCACTTCGGCGCCGGCTTTCTTGACCTTGACCTGGTAGTTGAAGTCGACACTGGCGAGGATGGTCTTGTCATCGACGATGGCCGTCATGAAACCGCCTTGGGTGTCTTGTATCCGCCGGGTATAGATGACGTTCACATCCAGCAGGTAATCGGCCTTGTCCTTGCTGCTGGCGTAGCGCTTGGCCTTGAGCAGGCGGTCGATCAAATCGACACCGAGCTGCTGGCGCACTTTGTCATCCGACAGGAAGCGTTCGTTCTTGCCCACCACCTCAACATCGAAGGTGTCGAGCCAGTAGGTAGCGGTCTTGGGGATGGCTACCGGCGCCGGGGAGATGTAGTAATCCGGCTTGGAGGCACAGCCCGCCATAAGGCAGGCCGCGAGAAATACGGCAAACACGCGCATGTCTGAATTCGTCCCTGAAAAGTATCGTGCTTTAAACAGTCGCGGCATTTTACGGAGTTGAAAGCCGTTCTCAAGTTGTTTTGAAGCCCGTGTGGCGTCGCTTTACTGACGCTTACGTGCAAACATCCGGTCGCCATGCGCTAAGGCGCTGTCAGTCAACCAAAAAGAGTGATGGCTAATAGCCTTCACCCGGCAGATAAAAAACCTCCGCTCAAGTTATGCCCCTGAAAGACGAGACAGTGGCTTGGTTCATTCATTTATAGGGATATTGCGTGTTGAGAACCCTCCTCCGGGCGGCAACGCTCGTCGCCGCGTTATCGATGACCGGCTGTGTGTCATACACCGTCACCGGCCCCATCGGTGCCCCGCTCCATCCGGCTTCCACCAGCAGCTCGCGCAGTGCGCAAGTCGCCGATGTGACGGTGAATGCCACCGACGTCAATGAAGCCAACAAAACGGCGATCAGCAGTTCCCTAACGGCCCAGATCACCCAGTACGTGCGCACGGCGGGCTATTTCAAGCAGGTGACCGAGTATCCGGTACGCCTGGGCGAGCACGACGTCACCCTCAAATTCAATATGACTTCCCTCAAGGGTCATCGCGCCCCGCACCCGGCGTACGTGCCGGGGGCGCTGCTGACGTTGACCATTTGGATCTGGGTCAACGGACCGATCTACGTGGACAGCTTTGACGTCGCCGGCGACCTGGTCATCGTCGATCGCGATGGCAAGGAGCTGGCGTCGGCGAAGGAGTCGATCAAGTTCGAACATAACGTCGGGTTGTACAGCGGCCAATATTGGGCGCCTTCGATGGGCGGCCAGCAACTGACCAAACTGGTCACGCAACTGCTCGACACCGCTACCGCCAACCTGGCGAAACCCTAGTTTCAGGAGCAACACATGAAAGGATTGATCAAACACTGCCTGGTACTCGCGGCAGTCTTGCTGACCGGCTGCGTGTCCTACTCACAACACGAACTGCCAGCGGTGCAGACCTGGCCTCCGACGGCTAACGTGCCGGCGCAAAAACCGACGGCGTATGTGCATACCACCGCGCAAAACCACGTCAACGGCGGTCCGGGCAATGCTGCCGTCGGTGCCCCGGTGGTGGTGTGGGAAAAAGCCGTGGCTGACTCGTTGCGCCAGTCCAATCGTTTTTCACGGGTGAGCACTGACAAAGTCGACTCGGACATCTACGTGGATGCCACGCTGCACAACAACGAAGAGTACAGCCCGGTGTCGGCGTTCATCACCGGCTTTACGCTGTTCCTCATTCCGAGCACGGCAAAAAACACCTTCACCCTGGAAACGGTATTCAAGGACAAGGAGGGCAAGGAGTTGGCCCGTGTGAAGAAGAGCGAATCGGTACGCACCTGGATGCACCTGGTGCTGATCGTGGGCATCCCGTTCCAGGCGGACACGCGGGAAGTGGTGGAGGCGCTGACGCGCAGTACCCTGGATGAAGCGGTGCAGCGCAAGTTGCTCTGATGAAACCTGTGGCGACGGAGCGGGCTCCCTCGCCACAGGCAAAGCGTATGACCTTAACTGTGCTTAAAACGCATAGCGCGCCTTGAGCATCACGCCATCGGCGTCAAACCCACTGCGCGCCTGACGGGTGTAACTGGCGCCCACGGTGAAGTCTGCAACCTGGTAGTTCACACCCACACTGGCTTCATAGCTATCCCGTGCCACTGACGCGTCGGTCACAGTGAATGCCGAACCGCCGAGCATGTAGCTGGAAGTTTGCGCCACGCGATCGCCCATCAGGTCGTGATACGCCATCAACGTCGCTTCCGGCTGCAGGCTGCCTGCGCCCATTGGCAGGTTGCCAGCCAGACGCACGCCGGCGCCCAACTCGCCCACTTCATAACGCTGCGAACCTGTGCTCAGGGCGGCCGACGACCCTTTCTCGTCGTAGCCCTCCATGCGCACGTTGGAGTAACGCGCAGCCACACGAGGCTCGATCACGACGGCCTGGGACGGCTTGAAGCTGTAGCCGCCGATCACGCTGGCCGACAACACGTTGCTGTCGTAACTGCCCTTGGCCGTAGTGCCTGCGATATGGCGCTTGCTGTCGTTGTCGTTATGGCCGTAGCTGAGACTGCCGTCGACAAACCAGTTCTGCAGCGACCAATTGCCGTACAGCGACAGCGCATGGCCCTCGACATCGGTCTTGTTGCCGAGGTCGGAATGGATGTTGGAATTGAGGTAGCTGTACGCCACGCCCAAGGTGGTGGTGTCGTTCACACGACTGTCCACACCCACCGCCATGCCGCTGCTGTTGGCCGAGTAACCGTTGTCACCGCCACGGCCGTCCTGGTCCATGTTGCTGCTCAGACCCTGCACCCACACGCCACCGGCCTGGCGGCTTTCGCGTTGGTCAGTGAGGCGATTGAAGATCGCGCCGTTGATCACGGTTTGCCCGGACAACGCCACATCCAGGGCGCCACGGTTGACGTCCGGCTTGAGCTGGTCACTGATCTGGGCCAGTTGCTGCGCCGTACCGGCGTTGGCCAGGGCCTGGAACACCTGATCGTTTTGGCTGAGCTGGCTCAGTACGCCATTCTTGAAGGTGTTGACCGCTGTGGCTGAAGCCGCGCTGGCGCCCACTCCGGCCAGCGCTTGCTGGACTTGCTGATTATCTTTGACCGCCACCACGGCCTTGACTGTCTGCGCGTCGGCCGAGTAGCTGAGCACGTTCAGCAGCGCCGAAGAACTGGCCACCGACAGGCCGTTATCTTGCACGCTGGTGGCTTGCAGCAGGGTGTATTGAGTGCCGCTGTTGGTGCTGGCGAAATCACCTGGGTTGGCGCTTACCGTCAGCTTCGAGGCTTGGGCAAAGTTGGCGGCACCGTTGACGGTCAGGTACGGCGTGGTCGGCACCACGCTGTCGGAAAGGTGCATATCAATGCCGGCGCCGCTGGCCACGTTGAGGTTGCCGGTAATGGCAGTGCCTGGCGCGGAGAGGTTCAGTGAACCTGAGTTGATCGACACCGGCGCGATGATGCGGCGGCCCGTGAAGCCCGCCTGGCCGTCGATGTTCACCGCGTTCAGGTTCAGCACATCACCGATGATGTTGCCACCCGTCCAATTCAACGTCGCGAGGTTGGCTGCATCAATCGCGGTACCGGAATTGCTGCGAATCTCGCCGGCCTGCTGGTTGATTTCAAACGTCGAGACCTGGTCGGCCGGGTTGACACTGATGGCTGTGCCGTCAGCGCGGATGATCCCGCGGTTGACGATACCGCGTGAGCCCGTCGCGCTGTTTTGCACAAAGTCGGCACCGGAGAATTCGAAAGCCCCCGCATCGGTGCCCACGCCTTCGATGGTGCCGGTATTGAGGATGTAATCGAAGGTGCCCTGGTACACCAACATGCCACGAGCGCCCAGACCATTGGCCGAGACCAGGCCACTGTTTTCGATACGCAGCGGGCTGGTCTCGGTTTCAACTTCGATGCCCCAGGCGCCTTCGCCCGTCGCCTTGACGGTGCCGGAGTTGAGGATCTTGCCGCCGATGGTGGTCGGGGTATTGTTGTCACGGTCCAGAATGATGCCGATCGCGCCTTCACCCGCCATGTCGATCAGGCCAGTGTTGGAAACATCCCCGGCGATGGTGGTGCCATGCAGGTAAATACCCTCGCCCCCACCGATGAAGGAGGGAAACGGTGCCGGTGTCGAAGGGGGTGTCGAACGGATCGTGCCGGAGTTGATCACACTGCCGCCAATGACCGTCTTGCCGATCTCCATACCTTCGTCGCCGCCATTGTTCATCGAAATGATACCGGCCTGCTCGACGTTACCCGTGACAGAACCGGGGCTCAGGTTCTGAGGACCGGTCCAGTACATCGGGTCCAGCGCAATGCCACGGATGGTACGGCCATCGGCATTCAGCGTAATGTCCGCGCGGTTGATCAACGAGCCCTGGATGTGGGTATTGGCGACCCCCAGCCCCGCAGCGGCCGTGCTGTTCTGATCGACCACCTGGGTGGTCTGCCCGGTGAGCACCAACGACTCATTGTAGGTTTCGCTGATGAACATCGTTTTGCCTGCGCCAAGGTCGACATCCACCGCCAGCACCTGGGTGCTGATTGCGCCGACCATGACTGCCAACAGGCTTTTCTGGAACTGCTTGCGCTTCATTTCTAACTCCATGAACTACAGATCAAAGCCGCCAATAGGCCCGGCGGCCGCAGGTGTACTGAGCGAAGGATCAAAGGATCCGAGTGCATACCCTTGTCGCGCGTGCCGGATGCGCAGGTGCAACCCTTCGCACCGCGAAAGGCAGTGACGAGGCAGGGAATAGGGGGGAAGGCTCACATTAATCCTTAATGCTGTTGAAAACGTTGCAGTCCATGCAGCCCAACCGGATGGGGTTGGGCGGGGTAAAGACATTGGGATCTACGAAAAGGTTCGGGGCTGTATCGGCAAGATCCGTAGTCGAGCACAGAAATCAATATCTACGCGCGTCGCCATCACACCACACCTGTGTGTCCGACTTTTTTCTAAAACAGGTAGCAACTGGAGTTGGCTTTATTGGCTGGAGCACCCAGTGGTTATAACGCCGCTAATAACTTCAGAACCGTAGGCGCAGACTGCTTCCAAGAATTTCTGACGAACCGCCTATATAGAAAATGGGGACGGATTTATTTAGGCTTGGCGCTGACCGGCCATTAATCACTCAATAAACCTGTATGCTTTCTCTCCGCTTAAGACAGCCGTTAAAAAACATAACATCCTTTTACGTTAGACGTTTCGTATCTCCATGACTTTATTATCCGATCCGCAGCGACAAAAACCGAATATCGACAATCTCTAATCCAAGTTATGTAATAGCGTTTGCCTCCGCTTTCATCAACAACCTTATCAAACGTCTTGTTCTCATTTACAGGCGACCAATATGAGTCGCCACAGCCTCGCGTGCAGTCCTTGTAAAGATGGGAATCAAAATGAGTACCTACCCAGAGATTCATTCCATTTTCCCAATTGGAATGGGAAGGTGCGCACCCCGCCAAGGCCGACAATAATACGATTAAAAGCCATTTATTAATTTTCACGCTTTTTCTCCGATTCAATGGCTGGGCGGTACTTATCGTACAGGGCTCCATAATTCACAATCAGAGCAGGCGGCATGCTGCCCAAATTTTCAAAAAGCGACATATCCGCTTTTTTGTAGGCTTCCAAATTAATCATCCAGCCATCGTGCAATGTAGCAAACCCATTAAACCCTGGAACTTGATTTAATATATTGCTGACTGGAGTACCGTGACAAACAGAATAAAAGCTACCACAGTCTGTTGTACGGTTAAGACCAATATTTTTCCCCTCTCTTATCACGCCACCCTCATCAACTTGTGGGACATAGCCGCCGCTGAGCGGGTCATATTTTGCCCCTCCGTCTCTGTCCACGCCTGGTCTTACATCCGGCCCACGGCCAGCAGAGTATTCATACACTTCGGTCAGCGCCCCCGTGCCCGCGATGGTCAGCCAAGACTTTTTATCTTTGCCACTCAACACGCCTTTCAGTGCGGTATTCGCGGTATAAGCCTTGACCCGCTCGGCATAACTCACCGTCTTGTAGTTACCGTCCGATGTTAATTCACGCCCCCAACCGTTGGTGAAGGCCGCACCAAAACCGGCAATCGCCGCGCCCGTGGCGTAGCCTTTCAGCGCATCTGCGCTGGTCACATCGTCAAACACCTTTCCAAGATTACCCTTGTTATTGATCGTGCTTGCAGCCGCCGTGCCTGCCATTGAAGAGAGTGCCGTTGTAATCATCACGTTGCCCCAGCCTGCCGCCGCCACACCTGACGCTGTGCCCGCCGTCACCATCGCAGAACTGCCCGCCGCCGCCATTGCCGTACCCGACCCGGCACTGGCTCCGGCCGCAGCACCCAGTGGGCCGCTTGCAGCTCCCGCGGTCAGCGCCGTCACGACAATAATGATGGCCAGCATCGCGCCCTGGCCCAGACTCGAATGGCTGTACTTAAAGGAGTCATGCACCTCTTGAACCTGGCGCCAGTCGACATCGCCGCGTTTCTCGGCATCCTTCAACCACGCCAACTGCGGGTCCGCCTTGACCATCACATCAATGGTCTGGGCAACCGTTTTCTGGTCGATATGGTTGATATCAACCTTCAAGCCATCGACGGCCTGGATCGCGAACTTGCCCTGTGCAACGATTTGAGTCTGGCGAAGGGTTTCATCGGTGTTGCCGCGCCCTGATGAGCTCGTCCAGGCCAAATCGCTTTTGCTCTTGGTATGGCTTTCTTGATGCAGGTCTTTGACCGCCTCGAACGTCACCGATCCACCACTGAGGATGTTGACGTCTTTGCCACTCGTCAATTTGGCGCGCTGGTAGAGTTGGTCACTGCCACTGATCAAGCCGATATCGCCACCTGCATTGATTTCACTGCCGACGTGCGTCACGCGGGTCACTTCATCGCGACGGGTTTGTTTACTCCCCCAGCCACTATTTTTCTTCATGTCATAGAGTGTGTAGGCGCTGTTTTGCCCCGCCAGCAGGCCCAAGCGCCGATCGCTGTACAGGTACGCCTCATTCCCCGCACTGATCTTGCTGGCGACGAGCGTCGTGTCACGCCCGGCCTGGCTGGTAAAGTCCCTGCCAGCTGTCAACACACTCGCGACTTGCGTGGTTTGCTCGTCCGAGGTCTTGATGCGTTTCTTGCCATCCTTTTCCCGGCCCTCCACGTTGTGCGTATCACCAACGGAGACAACGTTGAAATCGCGTACAGCCTGCACGTTCATGTCTTTGCCAGCGGTAGCGTTGCTGCCGATGATATTGACGTCCTGCCCAGCCTTCATGTTCAGGTTGCCCCCCGCCGTGACGGTGGCGGCAAGGTTTTTGACGTCGGTGGTGATGCTGGATTTGTGGCCGCCGTCGCTGAATTCATGCTTGACGCTGGTATCGCTGGCGGCAACAAGGTTGAGGTCGCGGCCGGCGACGAGGCTGGCGTCGTTACCGGCGACCAGGGCGCCGCGGTTGGTGAGGTCGCGGTGGGCGTCCATGGCCAGGTTTTCGCGGGCGACGATGGTGCCGGCGCTGCTGTCCCTGAGGGTGCGCATGCCGGCGCCGTCACGCACCTGGATGGCGGTGGTGTCGTTGGTGATGTCGCCTTTGAGCGTGGCGAGGCTGACTTGCTTGCCGCGAATTTCGCCGGCCATGGCGTTGCGGATGCTGTCGTCGGCCAGCAGGCTCAGGTTGTTGCCGGCTTCGATCAGGCCGCCGGTGTAAATGCTACCGCCCGTGCTGGCGGCAGAGAGATTGTTGCTGGCGCGCAGGGTGCCGACGTTGACCAGGTCGCCGCCGGTGACCAAGTTCAGGTCGCGCCCCTGAATCAGGCTGTTGCCGCGTACGTTGCGCGATTCGGCCTGGGCCAGGTACAGCACCGGGACGAGGACTGTCTGGCCGTCGACTACGCGGTTTTCCATCCACACAATGTCGTGGGTCAGGGCGCCGACCTGCTGGCTGGTCAGCGTGACACCGACACTCAGACGCAGGGCGTCTTTGCTCGCGAGGGCGTTGTCCATCAGGTAGCGGAATTGGTCGGCGTCGCTGTACAGGCCGCCAGCGAGGAAGCGTTGGCCGGTCTGGGCGAGCACCGCGTCGCGGATCAGGCGGGTTTCGTACTGGCCGTCACCGAGGCGACGCCAGGCGTTGTCGGCGCTGTAGCCGAGTTTGCCGAGCATGTAGTCGGAGCTGAAGAAGCCCTCTAACGAGGTGAACTCGGGGTTGGTTTCGATCAAGTAATGGCTGGTAGGGTCGACGTTTTTAACGAACAGACCGTATTCGCCCTTGGGCAACTGGAAGTTGGGCGCGGTGGTGGGGTCGACCGGCGCGAACGGCGTGCCCGTGTAATCCACAGGCACGAATCCGCCGCCGGGTGCGACACCGGCCACTGGCAGCACGGTGCCGGGCGACTGGGCGCTGACGTCGTTGGCGTGCTTGCTCAGGTTGATGTTGATGCCACCGACAGGGATGCCGGTCTGGTCATCGCCCAAGGTGCCGGTCAATTGCGCCAGGGTGTTTTCGTGCAACGTGCCGTTTTGCAGGGTGCGGGCGACGTTGAGGTTGACGGTGCCGCCGGCTTGCAGGGTGGCGCCATAGCCTGGGCCGGTGTTGTCGGTCCAGGTGGTGACGTTACTGACCTCAGCGAAACGGGCATCCGAAGAACGCGCCTTGAGTGCTTCGAAACGCGCCAGGTCAAAGTTACCGGCCGCGACCGCGGCGTTGAACGCCGGGATATCGACGTACTCCATCTGGTCCCAATAGCCAAGGTCGATCCTGTACGGCGTACCGATGACGATGGTGTTTTGACCGGTGCGCGTACCCGCGCCCTGGTTGAGCAGGTCATTGGCGACGATGCCCAGGTTGCCATTGGCGGCCATCAGGCTGTAGCGGTTCTGCACCATATTCGCCTGGATCAGCAGATCCTTGCCTGCCACAAGACGAGCGGGTGCCGAGTCCTTGACCGCTGATTCGAGGTAGGTCTGGTAGATGTTGATTTGGCCACGCTTGAACGAATCATGCCCGTCGCAATGCTGGCCACATAACCACTCCACACGCCCACCCTGCAGGGTTTGCCCGAGTTCGAATTCGGCCTTGGCGTTTTCCACAAACGCCGCATTGATGCTGATATTGCCGGTGCTTTCGACGGTGCCGGAAAGGTTGCTGAAACCGGCGGCAGGCCCGCCATCAATGGCGGCAAAGCTGAGGTTGCCCTGGCTGTACACGTCACCGTAGGTATTGCTGAAGTTGTTGCCACGCAAAATCATATTGCCGCCACTGAACAGCAGCGAATCGGCAGCATTGGTGAAACCGTTCGACGCCAGCAGGTTCACGGCACCCTGGGCGCCCAGGGTTCCTCGGTTATTGATCTGGGTCGCCGCAATGTCCAGTTGCTGACGTGCGGTAAGAAAACCAAGGTTATCCAGCGTACCGCCCAGGTTCAGTTGAGTGTGGCTGCCCGCCAGGCGTCCGCCGTTCTGGCTGAGGTTATTCGCCGTCACGCTGAGTTTTTGCAAGGCCGACACACGACCACTGTTGGTGATGTCGCCGGTGGTGGTGATGCTCAAATCACCATCGCTGAGCAATTCGCCGCCGTTGTCGAGGCTGGCTACGTCGAGGATCAACCCCTTGCCACTGGCCATGCGGTCGCCGGCCTTGAGGGTCAGGCCCTGGGCGCTTTTGTAGGTAAGGACTTCGTTGAGTTGTACACGGCCGAGGCTGACGACTTTACCGAATGCCCAGTCAGCGGTGCCCATGCCCTGGATATTGCCTTGGCTGCCAGTAAGGCCGGCAGTGTTGATATGGAACAGGCCACTGCCGGCGTGCTGCAACATACCGCCCTGGTTGTTGAGGTTCGCGGTGTCGAGGCGCAAGGCCTGGCTGGCGAACTCCAGCGTACCGTTCTGGTTGTTTAGCTGGTCGCTGAAGTCGAGGCTGCTGTTGGCGCCGCCCAATGCACGCACTTGGCCGCCGGCACTGTTGTCGAGGTTGCCGCCGACGAGGGTCAGGCCTTGGTTGGCTTCGATCAGGCCCCCCTGGTTGGTGAGGGTAGCGCGTGAGGTCAGGTTGAGCACATTGCCGCTGATCTGGCCGCTGGCGCTGTTGTCGAGGGTCGCGCCGCTGACGGTGACCTGTTCTTTACCGAACAGTTTGCCGCCACGGTTGGTCAGGGCTTCGACCGTCAGTTGCAGGTCGCCCAGCAAGCTCGCCATCAGGCCACCGCTGCCGTTGTCGGCCTTGTCGGCGGTGACGGTCAAGGTATCGCCTTGCACGGTGCCGCCCTGGTTATCCAGGCTTGCGGTGTCCAGTTCGGTGTGCGCCCCGCCGCTGAGGATCAGGCCTTTGCGGTTGGTCACACTCTGGCCGCTGTAGCCCAGGCCCAGGTTGCCGGCCAGCAGTTGGCCGTTGTCGTTGTTCAAATACTGGGCGGCGATGTCCAGACGCTTGCCGCGCAGGGTGCCGCCGTCGTTGTTGAGGGTGGTGAGGGCCTTGACCAGCAGGTTGCGCTCGCCGGCGTCGATCACGCCATCGACGTTGGTCAGCAGGTCACTGACGTTGAAGGTGATGTCGCCGCCATCGCTGACCAGCGCGCCCTTGTTGCTGTTGGTGAAGCGCTGGGCGGTCACGTCGACCGTTTGGCCGAGCAGGATGCCGGCACTGTTGTCCAGGCGCTCGCCTTGCAGTTGCAAGAGGCCTTCGCTCTGGATGCGGCCTTGGGCATTGAGCAACTGGCCCGGGCCTTTGAGCAGCAGGCTGACGCCTTCGGCACCACCGGCCAGCAGGCCGGCGTTGCGGTTATCGAGGCCGGAGGCGCGTACGTCGAGCTTGTCGCCGAGCACACGGCCGGCGCGGTTGTCGATGTCCCCTGCGTTGACGTCGAGCAGCAGCTGCTTGCCGACGATCACGCCGCTCTGGTTATCCAGGTTTGCAGCGTGCAGCTCGACATTGCCCTGCCCGGCCTGCAAGCGGCCTTGAGCGTTGTTGAGCTGTTGGGCAGTCACGAGAGTGAGCTTGCCGGTGTTGGCGCTCAGCACACCATTGGCGTTGCTGCTAAGGGTGCCGGCGTTGAGGCTGAGGTCGGTGCTGGCCTGGGCGAAACCCTGGTTGTTGTTGAAGGCGTTGGCGACGGTGAGATTCAACGCGCCATTGTCGGCCTGGATCAAGCCTTTAAGGCTGTTATCGAGGTTGGTGGCGTTGACTGTCGTCACGCCAGCCAGCAGCACGCCGTTCTGGTTGTTCAGGTTGCCCGCGTTGACCGTCAGTTGGTTGGCGACGACCTGCCCGCCGTTGTTGTTCAGCTCGCGGCTGTCGAGCACCAGGCTGCCGCCGGCCATTTCGATGCGGCCTTGGCGGTTGTCCAGGGAGGCACTGGTCAGCGTGGCGGCCTGGCCGTCACCAAAGCGGATCAAACCGCCGAGGTTGACAATGGCCGGTGCGTCGACGGTCAGGGCCTGCTCGCCGAAAAGACGTGCAGTGGCGCCCTGGTTGGTCAGTTTGGCGCTGCTGACGCTGACGCTCTTGGCCTGGATGATTGCGCCCTGGTTGGTCAGCGCTTGCGCGGCGGTGATCGCCAGGGCTCGACTGGCCAGCAAGTTGCCGGTGGTGTTGACGGTTTGCGCATCGACGACCAGGTCGCCGGTGGTGTTTCGACTGTTATCGGGCGCGACACCCGCTTCGATGATGCCTGGGTTGGTGACCGTGGTCGCCTTGATTTCGATGCGTTGGCCGGCGGCCACACTCTTCTGGTTGACCAGTGCCTGGGCGCTGGTCACTTGTACGTTGCCGGCGGCGTAGACCTTGTCGGTAAGGTCGACGTTCTGCGCCGTGACCTTGACGTTACCGGTGGCCTGCGTTTGCGCCATGCTCAGGCGTCCATTGGCATCGATCTGGATATCGCCGCCGCTGGCCGCGAGCGTGCCGTCGAGTTTCACGCCCACACCGGCTTCGGTACCCACCAGCTTGATCGCGCCGGCATACATACCGCCCAAGGCCGACGAATCAATGGCCAGCTCAGGCTTGGTGCTGCCGTCATCGGCGCGTGGGGTGGCGTTCAGCGTTCGCGCGTCCACGTCATTGCGACCGGCGATCACCGTCAGTTCGCGCGCGTTGATCTGCGCGTTGATCTTGGCCGAGCGGGTGATGATTTCGAAGCGGTCGACGTTGCTCGCGTTCAAGCCCTGGCCATCGATGGTCACGGCGCCGCCATCGACCTGGTAGCGCTGCAACTGGCCGTTCGCGTCGAGCACCGGTTTACCGGTGGTCAGGGTGACGTTTGGCGTGTTGATGAAACCACAGCCGCTGCAAGTGACGCCGTAGGGGTTGGCCACGATGACCTTGGCCGATTGCCCCGCCACTTCGGTGTAGCCGCGCAGCTGGCTGGGGCTGCCGCCGTTGACTTCGTTGAGGATGACGCTGGCTGCGCCGCCCTTGAGGTTGGGGTTGCCGACGATATAGCCGCCCAACTGGGTGTTGGTCACCGCACCGTTGGCATTGTTGAGGATCACACCGTTGGGACCCACGTTGTAGTCCTTGAACTGGTTGTGGGACAGGCCACTGCCGTTAGGCGTCGCGATGTTCACCACGGGCACGCCATTACCCGCCGCGCCAACGGTGGTCCCCGGCGCACTGACCACGATGCCGTCGGCCCGGGCCAGCAGCGGCTGCCAGAACAACGCGTTGGCCAGTATCAGCACCAGCCCGCGCTTGGGCAGGCCGAGGAACGAGTTACGCGGCATCAATGCCGCGGAAGGTTGGCGGGCCAGAAAGGCAAATTGGCGAACATCCATTTTCAGATTCTCGTTGCTGCGGGGCGTTTAATTACAGGAAGAAATCCATACGGAAGTAGATCGGCGCTTCGCGCTCGCTCATCACTGCCGGGCGTTCCAAAGAATGCGCAAAGGTCACACTGGTGCTCAGGTTCTTGCCGCGGGCGAACAGCTCCAGGGAGTTGCTCGAAACCCGGCCGTGCACACGGTCGTTATAGCGATCATTGCTGATCACGCCTTGGTCATAGCCGACGCTGGCGCCGTATTCAGCAAAAGCCGGGCGCAGCCAGTCGACGGTCACCGCACGGGCCCAGCGCACTTCGTTGCGCCAGTAGCCGCCGCTATCGCCGATCAACTGCTGATCCTTGAAACCACGCACCGAGGCAGAACCACCCAGGCTCATGCGCTGCGGGCTGAACAGAATGTCTTCACTGCGTTGGCCGGTGGCGAGGCTGGAGAAACTGAACGACTCGCCCCACAGGGCGAACGGCTGCAGGTAGCTGACGGTGGCGGTGTATTTGCGGTAGCGTGAATTGGGTTGGCGATTACCGAACGGGTCGCGCTCCTCTTGAGATTGTGCGTCGAACATGCCGATGCCGTTCTGCATGCCCAGGTCGACGTTGACGAATGCGTTGCCGATACGGCGCCCGTGGTTGATGCCCAGTTGCAGTTCGCTGAGGCGGTTGCTGCTTGTGCTTGTACGGGTGTCGAGGATGTAGTTATTAGTGCGCAGGTGCGCAAGGCCCACGTTCACCGATGTCTTGCTCACGTCGTCACGGTGGACCACCCGCTCAGCGCGCAGTTGGTGGTTCTGGTTGTCGCCGTTCTGTTTGAATTTGAAGTCGTTGAGCATGCCATAGGTGCGGTAGTCGCTTTCGCTGTAGGTGTAGCTGAAGTTCCACCAGCCCCACGGCACGTTGTAGTAGAGCATGCTGTTTTTCGACGTTTTCTGGTGGTCACTCACGGCGTCGTGGCCGCCGCGCAGTACCAGGTGATCGGCCAGGCCCAGGGGGCTGTCCCACTCAAGGCCTGCCCCCCACTGCTGTTCGCCGGTACTTTTCTGCCCATCGTTATTGCGCGACAGGCTGGCGCGCCAGGGTTTTTGCGGGGTGTTCTTGACCACCACTTCACTGCCGCCGATCTGCGTACCGGGGGTCAGTTCCATCTGCGCCTGCTTGGAGGGCAAACGGTTGAGCTGGTCCACCAGTTGCTCGACTTCACGCAGGTTGAGTGCCTCGCCCACCTTGCCGGGAAAGGCCATCGACAACTCACGGTCGGTGACGGTACTGCCTGGGGCGCTTTTCAAGGCTTCGAGCTTGCCTTCCACCACCAACACTTGCAGGTGGCCGCTGGAAAGGTCTTGCTGCGGCAGATAGGCACGGCTGGTGACGCGGCCTTTGGAGAGGTAGAAGTCCGTGATGACCTTGAGCAGTTCATTGAGCTGTGAAACGCCCAGGCACTGGCCTGTGTAGGGTTTGAGCAAGCCAGCGCGGTCGTCGGCAGACAGACTGTCAGCGCCCTTGAGTTCGATGTCTTTGATCGGGAAGCAACGTGTGTCGGCAGGCGTCGCCGGGGCCGTGGGCCTGGCTTCTTTACCGGGCAGGTCCTTGAGTTCTTCGAGGCGCCGGCGCTGCTCTTCAAGCAGGCGGTTCTGCCGATCGCGGATCAGGTCCTGATCCCCGGGCGTAGGGGCGGCGGTGGCACTGTTCAGGCCCAAATAAGCGAGCATGAAAGTGCACAGCAATAACCGAGTCCGTGGCAATAACAAAGACATATTCGATCCATCGAAAATCAAGTGGCGCAAACTAACACCTAACTTCCTACAACTCAAAAAGCCGAGCTAGTTGGAACTTAGTACTAATTTTTCACGCAACGCATTGATTTATAACAACTAAAAATCATCATAGGTAGAAGCCTTCTGCTCATGGAATTTTTATTCCGACCAGCGGCAGCACCCTTGATGGCGATTCATCGGAGAACTTACAGATAGCCATTAATTGGCCATCAATTTCTTACCGAGATAACTTAGTATCGGAAATAGCAGAAAAGTTCGCGGCTTTTTTGTGAATTGGATCCCATTTGTCGGGATTAAGCCCGATCGTCCCCACGTTGCATGGGAACGATCTTGCAAAGCGCTTCCTTAGCTCGCGTCTTTGTTCTGATCCTTGCCGGGCACCAGCGTCAGCCCTGGCTTCTCCACATCGCGGGAGACATGGGATTTGACTTCCGCCACGCCACCCTCCTCGTCGTTATGGATCACCAGCACCCCAGGCCGACGCAGCTGCTCCAGATCCCCTTCGCCCAGGCTGAAGCTCTCGCTCAGGTTCTGGTCGCTCAAGGCCTTGGCCTCGGCGCGACGCTGGGCGAACTTGCGGCCCCGGCGCTGCTGGTAGCGCGCCCAGCTGATCAGGATCAGGGCGTTGAACAGGGCGATCCACAGGTAGATCTGCAGGGTGTTGAGCGCTGCAAAGATCGGCGCCTCAATCCGAGGCCCACCGTGGGTCTCCAGCATCGAGTTGATCCCACGTGCCAGCAGCCAGATCAAGCCGGCCCAGGCCATCAGGGTAAGCAGCACGTCAATGATCCACATCACCATACGTTGGCGGGTTCTGACCAGTTTCATGATCACGCCTCCTCTTCAGTAGGTTTGATGCCGCGATCCGGGCTGACCCAGCGCGCCCGCTTCCGGTGCTGGTTGAACAGCACCTTGGGAAAACTGACCAGGGTGGTGAACAGGCTGACCAGCCAGAACACCATCGGGTACCACACGGTCCAGAACAGGGTCTTCCACAGGTCCTTCTCGTAGCGGCGGTCGATCATGATGCTCACTGCAAACTGCACCAGACACACCATGGCCAACACCAGGCCGGTAAACGCGGGCGGAACCAGGGAGTCCACCGTGATCGCCGGTGGCAACACCATGAACTTGCCAAGCACGTAGAAAATCACCGACAGCAGGAAGGTAAACGCCCAACCGGTGGACAGGCAGTATTCGAACAACAGCGGCCACAGGTAGCGATGACGCCATTGCCAGATGCCCCGGATATTCTTGAACAGCACCTCAGCGCCACCCTGAGCCCAGCGCAGGCGCTGCTTCCACAGGCCACCGACCGTCTCGGGCATCAAGATCCAGCACAGGGCACGGGGCTCGTAGAAGATGCTCCAGTGATCGAGTTGCAGCTTCCAACTGACATCGATGTCCTCGGTGATCATGTCGGTGCTCCAGTAGTCGATACGGTCCAGCGCCTTTTTACGGAACGCGACCACCACCCCCGACACCGTGAAGATCCGGCCAAATACCCGTTGCGTGCGCTTGATCAAGCCGATGATCGAAGAGAACTCGCCGACCTGCACGCGGCCGATCAGGGTCGAACGCGTGCGGATGCGCGGGTTGCCGGTCACCGCCCCCAGGCGCGGGTTATCCAGCATCGGCGCAACCATGTAGGCCGCCGCGTTTTTATCCAGCAACGCGTCGCCGTCGATGCACACCAGGTACTCACTGCGCGCTGCCACGGCGCCCATGCGCAAGGCCACCGCCTTGCCCTGGTTCTGCGCCAGGTGCAGCACGCGCAGACGCGGGTGCTCCAGTGCTAACGCATCGAGCACTGCGGCGGTGTTGTCTGTGGAGCCGTCGTTTACCGCGATCACCTCAATGTTCGGATACAACTGACCCAGCGCCGCCTGCATGGTATCGGCGGCGTTATCCCCTTCGTTGTAGCAAGGGATGATGATCGAGATCAGCGGGTTGCCGGCCAAGGTGGGCGCCGGAGTGTCCTCTTCCCACGGCCAGTGGCGTTCCCAGTGCAGCCAGAAATACAGGCCGCCTGCGATCCACAGCGCCGACATGAACAGCGGGTAGAAAAACACAAAGTCCATCAGGAACTGCCCGGTGACCAGGAAGATCAGGCCCAGGGGCACACCCAATACCAATGCCAGTACGAATAAAGCCAGG
>Ga0256410_1001421_pt1 | contig 18313 bp, 17 predicted proteins | sample PhyWR1_FD_185983 | JGI IMG/M metagenome (GOLD analysis project Ga0256410, IMG submission 185983) | Leaf surface microbial communities from wheat plants in UC Gill Tract Community Farm, Albany, California, United States - DLSL W.R1 | ecosystem: Host-associated > Plants > Phyllosphere >... | reverse complement strand
GAACCGCCCACTTACCTATCTGCGACATTCACATACTTATCGCGACCAGCCCCCATACCACGGGGCTTGCGCGTCGGGATCAGAGTGGGCCATGTCGCTCATGGATAAGGTTCGCCGCATCAGCAGCCCCACACTCGCTCCCAACAACGACGCTTTCTTTACGCCTTGCTGCACACCTGATCAGCCACTATTCGCCGGCCACACAGAATGGCCATGAGGACCTACACGATGGACGTCACCGCAACCTTAAGCTTGGGCGATCCGCTGGAACCCGCACGCAAGGCCACCGCGCAAATGCTGCAAGAGCGCGAGCGCACTTTTTCGCTGCCGCAGCCGTTCTACTGCGATGAGCGTTTGTTCGATATCGACATGCAGGAGATCTTCCAGAAAGAGTGGTTGATCGCCGGCATGACCTGCGAGATTCCGACCAAGGGCAACTACCTGACCCTGCAAGTGGGCAAGAACCCGATCATCGTGATCCGTGGCGCCGAGGGCGTGGTGCATGCGTTCCACAACGTGTGCCGTCACCGTGGCTCGCGCCTGTGCACCAGCGACAAGGGCAAGGTGGCCAAACTGGTCTGCCATTATCACCAGTGGACCTACGAACTGGACGGCCGCCTGCTGTTCGCCGGCACCGAGATGGGCGCCGACTTCGACATGAAGCAATACGGCCTCAAGCCGGTCAACGTGAAGACCGCCGGCGGCTATATCTTCATCAGCCTGGCCGAAAACCCGCCGGCCATCGATGACTTCCTGTCGACCCTGAACCACTACATGGAACCCTACGACATGGAGAACACCAAGGTGGCGGTGCAAACTACCTTGATGGAAAAGGCCAACTGGAAACTGGTGCTGGAGAACAACCGCGAGTGCTACCACTGCGGCGGTTCGCACCCGGAGCTGCTCAAAACCCTGCTGGAATGGGACGACGTCACCGACCCACGCGCCGACCAGGCATTCAAGGACCACGTCGCCGCCTCGGCCGCTGCCTGGGACGCCGAGAAGATCCCGTACGCCCACGCCAGCTTCGGCCTGCGTAACCGCATCGTGCGGATGCCGCTGCTCAAGGGCACCGTGTCGATGACCCTCGATGGCAAACAGGGCTGCGCCAAGCTGATGGGCCGCATCAAGAACCCGGACCTGGGCTCGATGCGCATCCTGCACCTGCCACACTCGTGGAACCACTGCATGGGCGACCACATCATTGTGTTCACGGTGTGGCCGATCAGCGCGCAGGAAACCATGGTCACTACCAAGTGGCTGGTACACAAGGACGCGGTCGAAGGCGTGGACTATGACGTGGAGCGCATGCGCCAGGTCTGGGACGCCACCAACGACCAGGACCGTCGCCTGGCCGAAGAGAACCAGCGCGGCATCAACTCCACGGCCTATCAACCGGGCCCGTACTCCAAGACTTATGAGTTCGGCGTGGTGAACTTCGTGGACTGGTACAGTGAGCGCATGCTGAGCAACCTGGGCGCGGCACCGGCGCCTTACCTCAAAGGCGTGGCGGCACACGAATAAACGCTCCTAATCGTTGGAAATGTGGGAAGGGGCCTGGCCCCCTCCCACAATCGAACCTCGCACTGGTTACTATTTGATCAGTTCCCTCCCAGCCCCCTACCCGCCTGCCTTCCAGCCTTTGCCCAACAACTTATCCACAAAGCCACCCACAGCAATTGTGGGCAACTGCGCCAACTACCCAGAAATAAGTGAAGAAAATCCGTGACTTATTCAAGTTACGGGTTGGGACGTGCATTTGATCATTTTTCGACCAATACGCTACAACCCAATAAAATCGTGGCTTGCAGCACTACGTGAACACCTTATCCACAGAAGCGCCAACAGAGTTTGGGGGCAACTTGCACAGCACTGTGGAAAACCGCGGCAACCCTGCATAAATCCGGGCTTTGGTACTGCTCCAGCACTTCAGCCACGGAATTGATCACTTTTTAATCATTTCGATCAAAGCCTTTATCTTTAAGGCCTGTAGCCGATAGCGAACATCTTATCCACAGAAGCGCCAACAGACTTTGGGGGCAAGTACACATACCCCATCACGCTTATCCACACGGAAAACGCTTCAAAAACCGAGGCTTAGCCTGGTTATTTTTCATACAGTAGGCTGCAGCCCTTAATTTACCTGAGCTACAGGCACCCACGAACACCTTATCCACAGCCAGACACACAGCGATTGTGGGTAACGTCCTAGGCGGTATTCGTCTGTACAAAAAATACTCAGCATCTACACTCACCTTTGCAGTTAATTTCACAAGCCTGGGTTAACGCGGAAGTCCTTGGCGGGATAAACGGGAGGAACAACAGTGATGTGGCAGGGCACACCCAGCCATCACTGCGCCAAAGGTTTTACGCTGATTGAATTACTACTGACGCTGGCCTTACTGGCCACGCTGGCGACAGTGGCTTATCCGCTGACGGCATTGATGGGCAAACGCGACCGAGAACTCGACTTGCAACGTTCGTTGCGAGAGATACGCCGCGCCATTGATTCCTACAAAGAAGCCAGCGACGACGGGCGCATCGAAAAGAGCGTCACTGACAGTGGTTACCCGCCCTCTTTGCAGACATTGGTCGATGGCGTCACCGACCAGACCAACTTGCAAGGTCAAAAACTCTATTTTCTACGACGCATTCCTCGCGATCCTCTCTGCGAATGTCCCGAACTGGCAGCAGAAAAAACCTGGCAATTGCGCAGTTACAAGAGCAGCGCCGATAACCCACAAGAGGGAGAAGATGTATTTGACGTTTCATCCCGCAGCACTCGGGAGAGTTTGAATGGAACGTTGTACAGCCAGTGGTGAGCGCGGTTTTACCCTGATCGAATTGCTGGTGGTGATGGCCATCATCGCCACACTCATGACGCTGGTCACCCCCCAGTATTTTCGCCAGCACGCCAAGGCCCAAGAGACGGTGCTGCGCCACAACCTCTCCACCATTCGCCAGGCGCTGGATCAATACCGCGAAGACCACGGCGATAACCCCGACTCCTTGCAAGCCCTGGTGGACCGCCGCTACCTGCGCGAAATCCCTCTGGACCCGCTGACCGGCAAGCGCGACACCTGGCAACTGCAACCCTCCGACGAACAAGGCCTGGGCGACGTACGCAGCGGCGCACCGGGCACCGCTAACGATGGGACGGCCTATGCAGACTGGTAAGCAGCGCCAGCACGGCTCGGTGTTCATGGGCATGCTGGTGACGGTGGCCGTCGTGGCCGTGATGCTGATGGAGACGGGCACGCTGTGGTCCAGCGTGTTGCAGCGCGAACGCGAATTGGAACTGCTGGCGCGCGGCAACGAAATCCGCCGGGCCATCGGCCTGTACTACAAGGCCGGCAATGCCTTTCCCAAGTCCCTCGAAGACCTGGTGCTTGACCGGCGCCAACCGACCGTCAAGCGCTACCTGCGCCGGGTCTACACCGACCCGCTGACCGGCACCACCGAGTGGGGCGTCGTGCCAGGGCCGGGCGACACCATCATGGGCGTGTTCAGCCAGGCCAAGGGCACGCCGTTCAAGCAAGGCAACTTTGCGGTCATCAATCAAAGTTTTACAGGGCAAGGCAGTTATCAAGGGTGGGTGTTTCTGTATGGCTCTGTACAGAGTAACCCTGCAACCCGCGTCACTCCTCTGGGAGATCAGCCGACTCAATGATTTCAACGATATGAACACACTGATCGTTCCAGCAGTTCGGAACTTGTTTATCTGGATTGAAGGTGGACTAGAGCATGAGAAACTTACACAGATATATGCGTGCCGCCCTTAAATGGGTACTGGCAGGAATCGTGGTATTGCCGGCCTTGGCATTGGCCCATGTGGCGACAGATACGCCGGTGGCACGACAATTTTACTGTCGGGGTCAAGCGGACTTCTGGAGCCCTAATCCGTCCGATGCGGGATGCCGGGCGCTCTTGGAAGCAAATAAGGATCTCCCACACTACCCAGGCCAGCAATGGAACCAGGTATCAATTGAAATTCCGAAACCGCAGTACGAGGATCAGGCAGTCGTCGAGCAGTACATACCAGATGGAAAACTCTGCTCCGCCAACAATCCAGAAATGCGTGGCCTCGATCAGCCTTCAGATAAATGGCACAAAACTCCAATCACACCTAAAAATGGCTTTCTACAGGTCATTATTTCCGGTACGGCTCCCCATGTAAGCAGTGATGTTTATATCTATCTGAGCAAACCTGGCTATAACTCCGCGACCATGCCGCTGAAATGGAGTGACCTCGAACTGCTGAAAAAAGAAAGAGTCGATAAGGCATTGCCTGATGACGGGACGGCGCTGAACCCTCTAGGGCTAATGCAAGGCTATTTTAGAATAAACGTACCGATTCCAGCCGGTCGCTCGGGAAATGCGGTGCTATACACTCGATTTCAGCGAGACGACCCTAACGGCGAAGGTTTTTACAACTGCAGCGATGTTACATTCAGCGGTGGGACTGCCCCTGAGTGGTATGCCAAGGGGCCCTTCCTGTTGCCTGGTTTTACCCCACATTCGGGAGACAAGATCCGCTTTCGCGTACTGGGTGCGGATGACTCGCATGATGAAGTCGTAGACATCCGGCATCCCGTTACAGATGCGAATCCGGCCGTTTGGGGGCTGGGGCTGGTACAAGCGCTATCGTCATTCAAAACAATTGTGCAGATAGGTGAACTCAAAGGCACAAGCATCATCTACAACACCGTGGAGCCAGGGAACAACCAAATCTTCCTTGCCGACAAAAATGCCTCTATAGGGATGTCGATTATTACCGACGACGGTGGAACCCCTGTAGATCAACGCCCTCCTGTTGCCAATATCCAAGGCCCAGCCGAAGCCACAGAAGGTGAAACCGTCACTTTCGACGGTGGAAGCTCAGTCGGATACAACGGCAAACTTACCTATATATGGTCTACAAACGCTGCGAAAGACGCGTCAAATATACCCAACCACGAGAGCACCTTTTCTTTCACAGTGGCTCCATATTTCGACGCCATTCCGGGTGGTCCGCAGCCTGACCACAACGTTTCCTTAACCGTTTATGATCATAAAAATCTGAAAAAAGACCCGAAACAAGTTGTTTTCTTGATCAAAAAGGCTGGGGGCGATGACGGCTTCCCTCAGTGGAAACCGAATGGCGGCTACAACAGCGGCTCACAAGTATCCAATTATGGAGTGAAGTACCGGTGCAAACAGGGATCGGCAGGCGCATGGTGCGGGCAGAATGAAAATGAACCCGGCAAACCCGGTTCCACTTTCTGGCAGCGCGCATGGGATGTTGTTCCTTGAGCCACTGGCATATGCACTGACTTGATAACAGCAAGTGCCAAACGTTATAGGGCGCCTTACGGCGCCTTATATCGCGCAACGCTACAATTGGAAGCAGTACTGGTTATAACGCAGTCCTACCGGCGGTGCCCGCTTCCCCAGCGGGCCGGAAGAGTTGATCACAACCGCCGAGTATCGCCATGCGCACACGCACACTTATCACCCCCTTCCAACGCGCCTTTACGCTGCTGGAACTGCTGGTCGTCCTGCTGATCATCGCCCTGCTCGCCGGCTATGTCGGACCCAAGATGTTCGATCGCCTGGAGCTGGCCAAGGTACAAACCGCCCAAGGCCAGATGAAGTCCCTCGCCGATGCGTTGAACCAGTACCGCCTGGACAACGGCAACTACCCCGACGAAACCCTCGGCCTGAATGCGCTGACCACGCGGCCCGCCAATGCGGGCAATTGGCAGGGGCCTTACTTGAAGACGTTGCCGCCTGACCCCTGGGGCAACCCATATCTCTACAAAAACCCGGGCACCCCGCCTAACGACGCCGAGATCATCTCCCTGGGCCGCGACGGCAAGGCCGGTGGTATCAACACCTACGCCGACATTGTCTACGGGCTGTAACGGACCATGTGCGCGCTGCGGATTGTTCTGATGCTGCTGTGCCTTTCGGGCACCGCCCAAGCCAATTGCTGGCAACTGGCGGCCAGTCGTTATCACGTTGATCCGCTCTTGCTGTACGCCATCGCCAGGGTCGAGTCCGGCCTCAACCCCCGTGCGCGCAATATCAATGCCGACGGCAGCCAGGACATCGGCCTGATGCAGATCAACAGCCGCCACTTACCGGCACTGGCGCGGTTCGGCATCACCGAACAGCACCTGATCACCCAGCCTTGCACCAGCGTGATGGTCGGCGCGTGGATCCTGGCCGGTTTTATCCGCGAAAAGGGCTACGGTTGGCAGGCCGTAGGCGCCTACAACGCCGGGCCCAAGCCGGACCGTGAGGCGCGCCGCACGCGTTACGCACTGGCAGTGTGGCGTTACTACGACGAGTTGCTGCAACAGCGCCGGCAACTGGCGAGGCAAACGCCATGATCGAAATAGACGCCCGCATCATCCGCGACGGTCATTTGCAGTCCCTGCACCTGCAAGCCTTTGACCTGGCCCAGGCGCGCCAGCAATTGCAGGCCGACGGCGCCCAGGTCATCTCGCTCAAAGCCCGTCGCCAACTCAAATTGCCGAGCCGGCGCTCCAAGTTCGCCCTCGGCTTGTTCATCCAGGAATTGGTGGTGCTGCTGGACGCCGGCCTGGTGCTGGTAGAAGCGGTGGAAACCCTGCGCGACAAAGCACCGCCGGGGATCAATCGGCAGGTGATGAGCGAGCTACTGGCCTCGATGTATGAGGGCAACTCGCTGTCCAGGGCGATGCAGCTCAAGCCGCAGACGTTTCCTTCATTGCTGATCGCCACCGTGGCGTCCTCCGAACACAGCGGCCAATTGGCCGTGGCCCTGCGCCGCTACCATCACTTTGAAGCGCATTTGGAAACCGTGAAAAAACGCGTCAGCGGTGCCCTGATGTACCCCTTGGTAGTGCTTAGCGTGGGTGCGTTGATCCTGTTGTTTTTGCTGTTCTTCGTGATCCCGCGTTTCGCCTCGGTGTTCGACGCCGTCGCCGACTTACCCGCCACTGCGCGCTTCATGGTGTGGTGGGGCGCGCTGGTGGACGCACGCGTCATGGAGTTGCTGATCGGCCTGGCGCTGGCGGTGGGTGCGCTGGTGCTGCTGTTTCGCAGCGCCGGGTTCAAGCGTCGCGTGGCCGAGCTGTTCTGGAAGATTCCCAGCCTGGGCGCCCAGCGCACGCTGTTCATCCTGGCGCGTTTCTACCGCACGGCGGGCATGTTGCTGATGGGCGGGATGCCGGTGGTTACGGCGGTGGAGCTCTCCGGCGCCTTGCTGCCGGTAGAACGCCAAGCGGCCCTGCGCCAGGCCATGATCGATATCCAGGCCGGTCAGCCACTGTCCACCTCCCTGGCCCGCCAACAACTGACCACCGCCGTCGCCGAACGCCTGTTGCGGGTAGGCGAGCAAAGCGGCGAATTGGCAGCGATGTGCGAGCGCATCGCGCAGTTTCACGATGAAGCCTTGGAGCGCGCCATCGAGCTGTTCAGCAAGGTCTTCGAGCCATTGTTGATGCTGGTGGTGGGCGGGCTGATCGGCCTGATTGTCTTCATGTTGTACATGCCGATTTTTGAACTGGCAGGTTCCATCCAGGGGTGACGCAATGAGCGACAACACGCACAAGTGGCAGGCGCTGGCGAGCCAACGGGGCATCACATTGGCGGCCTACCTCACCGAATTGCTCAACACCGCTCCAGACCAACTGCACACGGTCGCCGAGCCGTTGGGGCTGCTCGCCATCGGCCCTGAGCAGCTCAGCGAAGACTGGCGTTTCGACCTGTTGCCCCTGCCCCAGGCCCTGATGCATAACGTACTGCCTCTGGATCACCTGGGCCAACCCTGCCTGGTGCTGGGCGACCCCTTTACCCTGGCCAGCCGACACTGGTTGCAGTCTTCCAGTACCTTGCGCCAACTGCCTCTGGCCATGAGCCTGCCCGGTGCGGTCAACGCCCAGTTGACCAAAGCCGAAGCCAGCCAGCGGGTGATGCAACCCTTCGGCGAAGACGACCCTGACGCACCAATCGGCCAGGCCGCCCAGGAAATCTCCTTGAGCAGCATCGCCCGCGACGACAATCCGGTGGTGCGTCTGGTCAATTCCATGCTGTTCGATGCGCTACAAAGCCGCGCCAGTGACATCCATGTGGAAACCACTCCCGGTGGCCTGGTGATCAAGTACCGCATCGACGGCGTGTTGCAGCAGATGGGCCAGGCCAGCGGCATGGACATGGCCGAGCAGGCGCTGTCGCGGATCAAGGTGTTGTCGGAGCTGGATATCGGTGAGCGACGCGTGCCCCAGGACGGGCGTTTCAAGATGAAGATCCAGGGGCGCGAAGTGGATTTTCGCGTGTCGATCATGCCCAGCATCCACGGCGAAGACGCGGTGCTGCGCATCCTCGACAAATCCCAGCGCGGCGAATCCCTGAGCCTGGAGGCCCTGGGGCTGGCCGCCGACACCATCGCCCGCATCCGCGCCCTGGCCAGCGAGCCCTACGGCATGCTGCTGGTCACCGGCCCCACCGGCAGCGGCAAATCCACAACCCTGTATGCCGCGTTGTCGGAGACCAATACCGGCGAGAAAAAAATCATCACCATCGAGGACCCGGTGGAATACGAACTGCCCGGCGTGCTGCAAATTCCGGTCAACGACAAGAAGGGCCTGACCTTTGCCCGTGGCCTGCGCTCGATCCTGCGCCACGACCCGGACACGATCCTGGTGGGCGAAATCCGCGACGGTGAAACCGCGGGCATCGCCGTGCAGGCGGCGCTGACCGGGCACCTGGTGATGTCGTCGGTACACGCCAACAGCGCGTTCAGCGTGCTCGAGCGTTTTACTTATATGGATGTTGACCCGGCGAGTTTCGTCGAAGCCCTCAACGGCGTAGTCGCCCAACGCCTGGTGCGGCGCATCTGCGCGGATTGCGCGGTGGAGGCCGAACCCGACCCGGACATTGCCCGTCTCGCCCAACTGCCCGAGGCCCAGTTAAAGCAAGGCCGCTACCGCGTGGGCAAGGGCTGCGAGGCTTGCCGCCACACAGGCTATCGCGGCCGGCTGGCCCTGGCAGAGGTTCTGAGCATGAACGACACGATCAAGGAGGGACTGTTGGTGCGCAGCTCAGCGTCCACTCTGCGGGAGCTGGCCCGGGAAGCCGGCCATGTGTTTATTCGCGACATAGCCCTGGCCCACGCCGCCCGGGGCGACACCACGCTCAAGGAGATCCACCGTGTCATTTCCCTTTATTGAGCATGTGGTGTGGCTGCATCGCGACGCAGCTGAATGGGCCGCACGCGCGCGCTGGCGTGGTGCGCCTGTCTGGCATGCGCAATGCCAGGGTACGCCGCTGGCCGCCTGCGCCGAACTGTTGGAGCAGGCGCCGCGCGGACGCGTGAAGTTCCTCGACCGGGCCACGGTGCTGCTGGGTTTTTCCCATGTGCATTACCTGATGCTGCCCTGGCAACCCGAGGTGTACAGCCCCCAGGACTGGCAAGGCCTGGCCGAGGCAATGTTCAGCCGGCAAGCCAATATCGATGCCGAGCACTGGCAAGTGCAGGTCGCCGATAGCCCGTTCGGCCAACCGCGCCTGGCAGTCGCCACACCACGGGAGTTACTGCTGGACCTGCGCGAACTGTTCAAGCTCAACCGCTTGCCGCTAGTGACCTGCACCCCCGTGCTGACGGCGGTCGCCCAACAGTACTGGCGGCACCTGCCTGACGATTGCGTGGTGGCCGTGCCCGAGGACGGCAGCCTCAGTTGCGTGTATCGACACTTGGGCATCATCGATCAGGTATGCGTGATCCCCACCCAACCCGGCAGCACCTTGAGCGACAACTTGTTTACCGCCGACCTGCTGGTCGAGCGGCATGCCCCGGCCACGCTCGTGGTCAGCAACGCGCCAGCGGAGTATCGCTTGGGGCCCGTGCACCCGTGGCTGGAGGAGGCGCCATCATGAAAGCCAGGCTCGCCGGTATCTGGCAGCAATTGCGCGCGCCCCGTGCACCGCGTGTCGATTTCCAGCGCCCCGCCCCCACCCATCGCGCCCTGGTGGCCGCGCTGTGGCTAATGGCGTGCCTGTTGCTGGTGAGCACTTGGCATCACTGGCAACGCATGGTGCACCAGCAGCAACAGACCGATGTGCTGGAGCAGCAATTTATCCAACTGACCCGCCGTCAGGAGCAGTTGATTCAGGCGGCCATCCGCTTGTCGCCCCAGCAAAGACAACAACTGGCGAGCTTCGCCCAGCAAAAGGTCACACCGTTTGCCTTGATGGATGGCGTGGCCCAGGCCTGGTCCAAGGAGATCGCCCTGACTCGCGTAGAGGTCAACACCCAGGCCCAATTGCTGCACCTGGATCTGGAGGTCAAACAACTGGGCGATGCCTTTCGCTTCGTGGACCGGCTCAAGGCCCAGCCTGGGGTGCAAGTGAACCTGCAACAAAGCGCACTGAAGAACAACGACCCGCAGCATCCGGTGCAGGTCAAACTCACCGTTGGCGCAGGGTAGCCGGCCATGGACACCCTCGTTCGCCACCTGCCGCGCCTGCGCTGGCACCTGATGCAATGGCGCCAGCGCCTGGGCTTCTGGGGCCTGTTGGCGGTGGGCGTGATGGCGGCGGTGCTGTTGATCGAAGTCGTGCTGATTCAACCGGCCAGCAGCGCCGACAGCCAGCGACGCCAGGCGCTGCAAGCGGGTATCGACGAGCAGCCCCAAGACGTTCAAGTGACTGAACCGGCAGTAGTGGAAGCCCTGCCCACAGCACAAGACTTTGCCCCGCGCCTGGAAAAACTGCTGGGCCTGCTGAGCCAACGCGGTTTCATCATTGAGCAAACCACCCTGGCCTACTCCACGCCGGGGGATACCGGGCTGCAACGCCTGGATGCGCAGATCCCCCTCTCCGGCCCTTACTTCCTGCTGCGCGAGGCGTTGACCGAGATCGCCAAAGAGCCGGCGGTACGCATCGAAAACCTCACCCTGGAGCGCAAGGAAATCACCAGCGGCCTGCTCACCATCGACCTCAAAATCAGCGTGCTGGGGGTGGTGGAATGAAACTTCCGTTGTACCTGCGCATCCTGCTGGTGCTGACGTTGATCGGTTGCGGCTGGCTGTTCTGGCAAGACCAGCCCGAGCCCCTCGACAGCGCACCGCCCCCCGTCACCACCAAGGCAGCGCCGAGCGAGCCGGCGGCGCCCACACCCACCGCCGAACCCGCGGAGACGATCGTCGACCTGTTTCCCATACAGACCTGGACCCCGCCGCCGCCACCCCCACCAGTGGACAACGCACCGCGCAGGCCGCCAGCGCTGCCCTTCAAGGTCAGCGCGCAATGGCGCTACGAGAACCAGGCGAAAATCGTCGTGCTCAGCGGCAACGGCGCCCAATACACCTTATGCAACCGCTGCTCGGTGCCGGGGCGCATTGTGCCCGGCAAGATGCTGGACGCCCATTACCGCTTGGACAAACTCACTGACACCGCCGTGGTGCTGACCTACATGCCGTTGAAGCATGTCAGCACCCTGCGCCTGGACAAGCACTGACCCGGGAGGGGCACGATCATGCGGCTTAGATGGATTCCCTTGGGCCTGGCGCTGTGCGCAGTGAGTGCGTGTGAAACCCAGCGGGCGATCAAGCAGAGCGATGAGTTGCGCCAACAGGGCGATATCGTGCGTTCGGTCGAGGTGCTGCAAGCCGAGGCCAAGGAAGACCCCGACGATATACAGCTGCGCACCGCGCAGTTCAGCAAGCTGGAGTTGCTGGTGGCCCAGTACAGCCGTGAAGCCAACGCCGCCATGGTGCGTGGCGATGACACCGCCGCTATCCGCGCCCTGGAGACCATCCTCAAGTACGACCCCAGCAACCTGGGCGCACGCCAGCAAATCCAGAGCATCCAGGCGATGAAACAACTGCGCCCGCAACTGGCGCGGGCCTATGAGATGAAACGCTCCAACCCGGTGGAAGCGCTTAACCTGGTGCGCCAGATCATCGCGCAAAAGCCCAACTACCGAGAGGCCCTGGACCTGCGCAACGCCTTGACCCGCGAGCTGGTGAGTGCCGACCACCTCAGCGCCGACCTCTCCGAGGCCATGCGCAAGCCTTTGAGCCTGGAGTTCAGTTCCCAAAGCCTGACCACGATTTTCGAGACCATCGCACGGTTATCGGGGGTCAATTTCGTCATCGACAAAGACGTCAACCCCAGCGCGTCGGCCAGCATGACCGCCAGCCGCACCACCGCCGAAGACGCGCTGAACTTGTTGCTAACCACCCAGGGCCTGGACAAGAAGATCCTCAACAACAACACCGTGCTGATTTACCCAAAGCGCCCGGACAAAGAACGTGAATACCGCGAGCTGGCGGTGCGCACCTTCTACCTCAGCCATGGCGATGCCAAGGTCGTGGCCGCTGAGATCAAGCAGGTGCTCAAACCCAAGGAAGTGCTGGTGGACGAGCGCCTCAACGCCGTGCTGGTGCGCGATGGCCTGGACACCCTGAGTGCCGTGGAAAAACTGGTGGAGGCCATCGATATCGCGCAGTCGGAAGTGACCATCGATATCCAGGTGCTGGAAGTCAGCCTCAGCGACGAACTGAACCTGGGTATCCAGTACCCCGGCAGCATCGGCGTGTCCGTTGGCAACCTGAGCAATGTGCCGGCCGGGCTGGCGGGCATCCCGATCAGCGCCCTGCGCGGCATCAACGGCGACAATATTCTGCTGGATGCCAACAGCACCGAGGCGCGGATCAATATGCTGCAACGCAGCGGCAATACGGTGACCCTGGCCAACCCCCGGGTGCGGGTGCGCAACCGTGAAGAAGCGCAGGTGAACATCGGCGATAAAATCCCGGTGGTGACCACCACCACGGCCAACCAGATCACCACCTCGTCGGTGTCTTACCAGGATGTGGGGCTGCAGATCACCGTCAAACCGATCATCAGCCTGAGCGATGAAGTGAACCTGGAACTGAACGTGGAGATGAGCCATATCACCAAGCGCATCCCCAGCTCGGACAACGTACCGGCCACCTTTGAACTGGGCTCGCGCGCCACCAAGACCCTGCTCACCGCCCGCAACAATGAGACCCAGGTGGTTTCAGGCCTGATCCGCACTGCCGACGTCGACGAGGGTTCTGGCCTGCCCTGGTTAAGCAAAATCCCGTGGATCGGCAAAAAACTGTTCGGCACCAATGTGAATACCCAGCAGAAAACCGAAATCATCCTGCTGCTGACGCCCCGGATCGAACGCAACCTGGACTTGCCGATTTCCCAGATCAGCACCTTTCACAGCGGCACCGAAGCGCGCAGTTCGACGCAGGGCATGATCCTGCGCGACACCACGGAAAAGATGATCCTCAAACCCACCGGAGGCGACCCGACGCCCGCGCTGCCGCCACCGATGCAGCAACCGGACGCCAACTGGCAGCCCTTACCGCCGCCGTTACCGGATCTGGTGCCAAAGCCCGAGCCAGCCGCCCCTTAATCTCAGACCCTGAAGAGGATCAAAACTGTGGGAGGGGGCTTGCCCCCGATATAGGTGAGTCAGTCAATGATGCTGTGACTGTCCTACCGCTATCGGGGGCAAGCCCCCTCCCACATAGATCACCTGAACCGCTTGGACCGGTTTACCGGATCTGGTGCCGAAGCCTGAGCCAGCCGCCCCTTAATCTCAGAACTTGAAGAAGATCAAACTGTGGGAGGGGGCTTGCCCCCGATATAGGTGAGTCAGTTAATGATGCTGTGACTGTCCTACCGCTATCGGGGGCAAGCCCTCTCCCACACTGATCACCTTGAGCCGCTTGGGCCGGGGTTACCGGACCTGGTGCCGAAGCCTGAGCCAGCCGCCCCTTAATCTCAGAACTTGAAGAAGATCAAACTGTGGGAGGGGGCTTGCCCCCGATAGCGGTGGTTCAGCTAAAAATACTCAGGCTGACACACGGCAATCGGGGGCAAGCCCCCTTCCACATTGGTTTTGCAGTATGGGTGGGTCAGCGTACGACGCCTTCTTCGATCAGCAACTTGAGGATGGCTTGGGCGCCTTCTTCGGCGCTGACGCCTTTGAGCACCTGCCCACCGCCGCCACTGGCCTTGGCTGTGGCCGCTTTCATGCGGTCGGCGCCGCTCTTGGCCTTGATCACCTTGAGCCGCTTGGGCCGGGGCTTGGCCGGTTGCAGGGTGGCACCCATCAACAGCGCATCGTCTTCGACCTCGACCTCATGGGCCGCCAGTTCCCCGCGCTGGCCCGGGCCATAGGCGCTCTGTCGTGGTTTGGGCGCGGCATTGTCCACCGTGGCTAAAAACGGCAGGCGCACCTTCAAGCGCCGCCGCTGGCCCCGTGGCAAGGCTTGCAGCACATGGGCCACGCCGCCGTCGATGGACTCCACCTGGGCCAGCCCCACAATCAGCGGCCAGCCCAATTGCTCGGCGAGCAAAAACGGCAGCATTCCCGAGCCTTCGCCGGTTTCCGCCTGGCTGCCGGTGAGCACCACCTGGGCTCCGGCATCACGCAGGTACTCGCTGAGTACCGGCAGTGCGTCGGCGGTGGCCGGTTGCTCCAGCACATGCAGTTGCGGCAAACCCATGCCCAGATAGCTGCGCAGGGTCGGCTCGGCGATGTTGCCGGCATGCAGCACCTGCAACTTATCCCCAGCCAGCTGCAAACCCAGCTCGACCGCGCGGGCGTCCTGCTCGGCGCGGCGCGGGCGACCGGAAGTCGGGTGGGCGCCGATGGACACCAGGCTGATTACATTCGTGCTCATGCTCATATCCTCAAGCCGCGTCGCGCTTGGCGCCGTTGCGGTAGGCCTCGACCGCATCGATCAAGGCGTGCAGTATCGCGGCGCTTTCGCCGATCACCGACAGGTCGGCCCGCTTGATCATGTCGCAACCCGGGTCGAGGTTGATCGCCACCACCTTGTCGCAGGCACCGATGCCTTGCAGGTGTTGGATCGCCCCGGAAATCCCCACGGCCACATACACCCGCGCGGTGACCCAGGTGCCGCTGGCGCCGACCTGGCGATCACGCGCCATAAAGCCATCGTCCACCGCCACCCGCGAGGCGCCTTCGGTGGCGCCCAGTGCGGCGGCAGTCTGGTGGAACAGGGCCCAGTCCTTGACGCCGTTGCCGCCGGAGAAAATAAATTCCGCTTCGGCCATGGGAATGGCCGCCGGGTCCACCGCCACCGCGCCGAGATCCTCGATACGCGGCAAGCTGCGCGCCAGGGTTGTGGATAACTCCACGGGCAACACTTCATGGCGGGTTTCGCTGACCGGGTCGGCACATTCGGCGGCGGCCAGAATCAGGCGTGGCAGCGGCCGCGCCAAATCCTCCTGGCCCGCGCCGGCGCGGCCGGTGCAGGTGTTGTCCTTGATCTGCCACACCCGCGTGGCCGGGCGCTCCATGAGGCTGGCGGCAAAACGCCGGCCCAGCTCGCCGCCACCGCTGCGACTGTCAGGCAGCAGCCAGTGGCGTGGATTGAATTGGTTATCCACAGCCCGCAGACCTTGCACCCGTTGTTCCGGCGAATAGCCGTCGAACTCGGCGCCGTCGAGCACCAGCAGGCGATCAACGCCGGCCGTGGCAAACGCACTTTCCTTGTGTTCGCCAAACACCACCGCCAACACCGCGCCGTCGTCGCCGGCCAGCTGCCGGGCCAGGCCAAGCAGGTCGCGGTCATGGCTACTCAGGCGGCCACCGACCATGTCCGGCACCACGTTGATATAGAACACCGGCGCAGCGACTTGATGCAGCGGCAATTGCACTTCGGCGGCTGCGGTACGTTTACTGGCGCCACCTTGCTGGGCGCCGCTGCGGTCGATGCGTTTGATGCCGTTGGGGCCGATAAAACCGATGCCATGCACGTTCTTGCGGATGACGCCATTGGGCCCCATCCAGCTGTGCTGCACCGGCTGCATCGCCGCATGCAGCGGGTGCAGGCGGTTACGGGCGATCCATTCGGCCCGTGGGTCGCGGCGGATTATGTCGCTCATCAGTGCACCTCCGCAGGTTCACGCTTGGTCGGTGATTTGGCCGGTTGAGCCTCCTCAAGCAAGGCGTCGGCCACCAGTTCGGCGATGTCCTTGATCAATGGGCGCGGTTCGACCACCCCTTCGAGCATCGCGGTGCATTGCGGGCAGCCAACGGCCACCAGCTCGGCGCCGGTTTCGCGGATGTCTTCCATGCGCATATCGGGGATCCGTTGCTTGCCGGGAATGTCAGTGATCGGCGCGCCGCCACCGCCACCGCAGCACCGTGAGCGGAAACCGGAGCGCTGCATCTCCTTGACCTCGATACCCAATGCCCGCAGCACTTGGCGCGGCGCTTCGTACTCACCGTTGTAACGGCCCAGGTAGCACGGGTCGTGGTAGGTCACGCTGTCGCCTTTGTGCTGGCCCAGGTTCAGCGCGCCTTCGCCGATCAGCTCGGCCATAAAGGTGCTGTGGTGTTGCACAAGGTAGTTGCCGTTGAAGGCGCCGTACTCGTTCTTCAGCACATGGAAGCTGTGGGGGTCACAGGTGACGATGCGTTTGAAACTGTACTTGGCCAGGGTCTGGATATTGCGCGAGGCCAGCAGTTGGAAGGTCGCTTCATCGCCCAGGCGCCGCGCCACGTCGCCGCTGTCGCGTTCTTCGAGGCCCAGCACGGCGAAGTCGACCTTGGCCGCTTTCAGCACTTTGACGAACGCACGCAGCGTACGTTGGTTGCGCATGTCGAAAGCGCCGTCGCCGACCCAGAACAGCACGTCGGTGCTGCCTTTTTCGCTGAGCAATGGCAGGTTCAGGTCCGCCGCCCAGTTCAGGCGACCGCCCGGAGCGAAGCCGCCGGGGTTGTCGGTGGCGATCAAATTTTCCAGGACTTCGGCGCCTTTGTTCGGCGTCGCGCCTTTTTCCAGGGTGAGGTGGCGGCGCATGTCGACGATGGCGTCCACGTGCTCGATCATCATCGGGCACTCTTCCACGCAGGCGCGGCAGGTGGTGCAGGACCATAGGGTCTCGGCGTCCACCAGGCCGTTGACGATCGGCTGATGCGGATTGCCGCCGTGCTCGCCTATGGCTTTGCCCGGATACGGGCTGCCGGCGAACTTGGCATCGGTGCCGCCCGCCAGGCCGACCACCATGTCCTGGATCAGCTTTTTCGGGTTCAGCGGCTGGCCGGCGGCGAACGCCGGGCATGCGGCCTCACACTTGCCGCACTGCACGCAGGCGTCGAAACCGAGCAGTTGGTTCCAGGTGAAGTCCTTGGGCTTTTCCACGCCCAGGGGCGCGGCTTTGTCGCTCAGGTCCAACGGTTTCAACCCGGTGGAACGGCCGCCGCCGAAGCGCTCGGCGCGGCGGTGCCAGGCCAGGTGCAGGGCACCGGCGAAGGCGTGTTTCATCGGGCCGCCCCAGGTCATGCCGAAGAACATCTCGCTCACGCCCCACAGCACGCCCACGCTGAGCAGCGCAGCCAGCAGCCAACCGCCGAAGTCCGCGGGCAGGATGCCCGCCACCGGCAGGGTCACCAGGAAGAAACTCACCGAGAACGCCATCAGGCTTTTCGGCAGGCGCATCCACGGGCCTTTGGACAGGCGCGACGGCGGGTTGCGCCGACGCAGGTACACGAAGGTGGCGCCGACAAACATTAGCACCGACGCTAGCAGCAAGGCGTAGCCGAGGATCCGGTTCTGCAGGCCGAAGCCGTGCACCAGGATCGCCAGCAGCGCCGACAACACAAAGCCCAGCGCCGTGGCGACGTGGGTGTTGGCGATGTATTTGTCGCGGGCGACCACATGGTGCAGGTCGACCATGTAGCGCTTGGGCATGGCCAGCAGGCCGCCCAGCAGGTCGACCTTGGACGCGCGGCCACGGCGCCACATGTTTACCCGGCGCAGGGCGCCGAGGACGGCGAGGCCGAGGGCGGCAAACAAGAGAATAGGCAGCAAGGTGTTCAACATGGTGAAGCTCCCACAGACCGCACAGGTCTACTGTGAAACTGGCCCGAATGTGGGAGGGGGCTTGCTCCCGATGGCGGACTGTCAGTTGGTACAGTTGTCGCTGAACCACCGCTATCGGGGGCAAGCCCCCTCCCACATTTGACCGCGTTCACCTCATCAAAAGTCTTTGCACAGGCGCAGGGCGTCGTAGATCGCAGCGTGGGTATTACGCTGCGCCACACAGTCACCGATGCGGAACAGCAAGTACCCATCGCCCGTCTCGCTCAGGCACGGCTGCGGTTTGATCGCGAACAAGGCTTCCACGTCGATCTGGCCTTTGTTGCGCGAACCTTCCTTGAGCCCGTAGTAAATGGCTTCGTCCGGACGCACGCCGTTCTCCACCACCACCTGATCGACCACCCGCTCCTCTTTGGCGCCGGTGTATTCGTTTTCCAGCACCGCCA
>Ga0256410_1001420_pt1 | contig 18324 bp, 10 predicted proteins | sample PhyWR1_FD_185983 | JGI IMG/M metagenome (GOLD analysis project Ga0256410, IMG submission 185983) | Leaf surface microbial communities from wheat plants in UC Gill Tract Community Farm, Albany, California, United States - DLSL W.R1 | ecosystem: Host-associated > Plants > Phyllosphere >... | reverse complement strand
ACGAACACCTTGGTGTTGACGAAGACCATGGTGCGGGCGCCTTCGCTGCGCGAGAGCAGGCCCAGCAGCAGCGGGATCTTTTCTTCGTCGGCCGGGAAGTAGATGCGCTGGCGCACGCGGGCGGCGGTGATCGACTCGCTCTCCACCACCAGCTTCTGCGGCTCGTTCATGTGCTCGTAGGCCAGCTCCAGCACGCGGTGGCTGAGCGTGGCGCTGAACAGCAGCGTCTGGCGCGTGCTGCGCTCGGGCATGCGGCGCAGCAGGAAGCGGATGTCCTTGATGAAGCCCAGGTCGAACATTCGGTCGGCTTCGTCGAGCACGCAGATTTCGCAGGCGTGCAGCGAGACCACCTTGTGCTGCTTGACGTAGTCGATCAGGCGGCCGGGGGTGGCGATGATCACGTCCACGCCCTGCTGCAGGATTTCGCGCTGCTTGTCGTAATCCACACCGCCGTAGACCAGTGCGAAGCGCAGGCCGAGGTCGGAGCCGAACTTCACGGCATCCTTGTGGATCTGGATGGCCAGCTCGCGGGTCGGGGCCAGGATCAGCGCGCGCGGGTCTTCCGGCTTGCGATCGGCCAGTGCCGGGCGGGTCAGCAGGCGGTTCACCACCGCGACCAGGAAGGCCAGGGTCTTGCCGGTGCCGGTCTGGGCCTGGCCGGCGACGTCGCCGCCGGGCAGCGCGACCGGCAGGGTCAGCGCCTGGATAGGCGTGCAACGGGTGAATCCGGCTCCTTCAAGGCCGGCCTGCAGGGCCGGATGCAGCTCGAAGGAGGAGAAGGTCAAATCGGTCAGCGGTTTGTCGCTCATGAGTCCGTCTTGGTAAGGCCAGCCGGCAGAGGTGCGGGTGGCTTGCATCATCTTGGGGGGGCACCGTCGCAAACGGCCCCTGCGCCGGGATTGGCGGGGCCGGACTCGGGTCCAGGGCGCCGCGCAATGCCCCAGTTTAGCGCAATGTCGGCGGCAAACCGGGATCCCCCGTCGCTCGACCCCATGAGAATGCCCGCCCAGCGCGCCATTACAGCGCGTTGGCAGGGCTGGCGTGCGGTGTGCACCTCGTATTCACCCGCCCTGCCGCCGGTTGAACGGCGCGGCGGGCGGGGCTGGAACCGGCCTCCCGGCCCCCGCATATCAACCGGGATCGTCGCGATAACGCAGGTGGGCGATCACGGGACGCTTCTTTCCAACCAGCGTCTGTCCGGTCACGGCGATAGCGGTACACTGCGCCCCGTGAGCGTCCAGGCATCCGCCGAACGCACCGCTGGCCGCCCGCGGCCACGAGGCACCAGACGAGGGTGACGCCCGGTCGGCGTTGCCCAAATTCAACTTCCTCCGGCCCTGCCGGGTGCATTACCAGACGAGAAACCAAGATGAGCGACAAGGTTGTACATGTCGGCGACGCCGACTTTGATAGCGCAGTGCTGAATTCCAAGGAACCGGTGCTGGTCGATTTCTGGGCCGAATGGTGTGGTCCCTGCAAGATGATCGCCCCGGCGCTGGATGAACTGGCCGACGCCTACAACGGTCGCGCCAAGATCGCCAAGGTCAACGTGGATCAGAACCGCGCCCTGGCTGCCAAGTACCACGTGCGCTCGATCCCGATGCTGCTGGTGTTCAAGGACGGCGAAGTCCAGGCCCAGCAGATCGGTGCCGTCGGCAAGGCCCAGCTGGCCGGCATGCTCGACAAGGCCCTGGCCTGATCGCAGCAGGCAGCCGGCCCGTCCGGCTGCCACGCGGGCCCGTCGCCCGCATGAATGACCCTGCCCCACCCGGCTTGCGCGCCGCCGCGAGCCGGTGTTAGTGTCGGCATATCCGGCCGCATTCGCGCGCCGCATCTTCTGGACGCAGTTTCCTTCCAGATCCTTTCCCAACGTTCGCCGCCCTGCCGGGCGCTCGCACCTTCTAGCGAGGAATCCAGCACTTGTCCGATATCACTACTTCCGAACCCGGGAGCGCCGACGCGCCCGCCGAGAAGCGCGTGCGCAAGCCGCGCGTCGCCAAGGCCGCCGCCAACACCGCTGCCGACGCAGGTTCTCCCCCCTCACAACCCGCTCTGCCTCTGGCTGCCGCGTCTGACGCGCCGGCGCCGGCTGCTGCTCCTTCGGCAGCCCCGCAGGCATCGGCACCGGCAGCCCCTGCCGGTGGCGACGCATCGCCCTCGCAGGGCGGTGGTCAGCAGGACACCGGCGACGGTGGCCAGCGCAACCAGAACGGCCGCAACCAGAACCCGCAGGGCGGGCAGAACCCGTACCAGCAGGGTCAGGGTCAGGGTCAGGGCCAGAACCAGGGCCAAGGCCAAGGTCAGGGCCAAGGCAACCGCCGCGACCGTTTCCGCAATCGCCGTGACCGCAACCGCGGTGGCGATCGCTACAACGACGACGGCATGCCGCAGGACAACGGCGAACAGCAGCCGTTCGTGCGCAGCCAGCAGGCCAACGTGCCCGAAGGCTTCCCGGTCTATTCGCTGAGTGACCTCAAGCGCATGCCGGCACAGAAGCTGCTGGAAATCGCCGAACAGCTGCAGATCTCCGAAGGCGTGGCCCGTGCCCGCAAGCAGGACGTGATCTTCGCCCTGCTCAAGGTGCTGACCCGTCATGGCGACGGCGTTGCCGCCGACGGCGTGCTGGAAATCCTGCCGGACGGCTTCGGCTTCCTGCGCGCGGCCGAAGCCAGCTACCTGGCCGGCCCGGACGATACCTACATTTCGCCCAGCCAGATCCGCCGCTTCAACCTGCGCACCGGCGACCACCTGTCCGGCCGCATCCGCTTCCCGAAGGACGGCGAGCGCTACTTCGCGCTGTCGATCGTGGACACCATCAACGGTGAGCCGCTGGAAGCGTCCAAGAACAAGGTGCTGTTCGAGAACCTGACCCCGCTGTTCCCGCGCAAGCGCTTCACCCTGGAACGCGGCAACGGTTCGTCCGAAGACATCACCGGCCGCATCCTCGATCTGATGGCACCGCAGGGCAAGGGTCAGCGTTCGCTGATCGTCTCCCAGCCCAAGGCCGGCAAGACGATGATGATGCAGCAGGTGGCCACGGCGATCACCACCAATCATCCGGACGTGCACCTGATCGTGCTGCTGATCGATGAGCGCCCGGAAGAAGTGACGGAAATGCAGCGCACCGTGCGCGGCGAAGTCATCAGCTCCACCTTCGACGAACCGGCTGCGCGCCACGTGCAGGTCGCCGAAATGGTGATCGAGCGGGCCAAGCGCCTGGTCGAGCACAAGAAGGACGTGGTGATCCTGCTCGACTCGATCACCCGCCTGGCGCGTGCCTACAACAACGTGGTGCCCAGCTCCGGCAAGGTGCTCACCGGTGGTGTGGACGCCAACGCCCTGCACCGTCCGAAGCGCTTCTTCGGCGCGGCGCGTAACGTGGAGGAAGGCGGCAGCCTGACCATCATCGCTACCGCGCTGGTCGATACCGGCAGCAAGATGGACGAGGTGATCTACGAAGAGTTCAAGGGCACCGGCAACAGCGAAGTGCACCTGAGCCGTCGCATCTCCGAAAAGCGCGTGTTCCCGGCGATCGACATCAACCGCTCGGGTACCCGCCGCGAAGATCTGCTGATCGAACCGGAACTGCTGCAGAAGATCTGGATCCTGCGCAAGCTGCTGCATCCGATGGATGAAATGGCCGCAATGGAATTCCTGCTCGACAAGATGAAGAACACCAAGTCCAACGACGAGTTCTTCGGTTCGATGAAGCGCTGATCGGCGCAGCATCCGGACAGAAAGAGGCCCCGCACTGCGGGGCCTTTTTCGTTGAGAGGGTGCCCGGGTAGTGCCGGCCGCTGGCCGGCTCCACACATCCTCCGCCGAACGCCGGCCGGGCAGAGCCCGGCTCTACGGGCAGCGCACCACGCCCGGCGCCTTGTCTGCATTCACCGACACGCGCACCTGGGTGAACGCCGCCGCAAACGGCGTGTCGGCGCTCACCACGAACGGCGCTTCCACCGCGCCCAGGTCCACGCCGCGTTTGGCAAAGCACGCCAGCGGCACGGTCACGGTCTGCTTCTGGCCCGGCGCCAGCGTGGTCAGCAGCGGCGCGATATCCACGCCGCCGTCGCAGCCGGTGCCGCACTGCATGCTCACCGTCACCGGCGATGTCGGGCGCTGCACCAGCTGCAGGTCGAACTGCAGCGCGCCGTGGTTGCGCGCCAGCGCGCCCAGGTTGCGCCGCGAGGTGCTGCGCGCGATCAACTGCGCCGGTGCCAGCCACGTGACTTCCTTCGCGTCCTGCTGGGTGTTGACCTGCACGGTGCGCACCTGCACTACCGGCGCGGCGGCCGGCCAGCGCAGCGTGGCGTTGAGGTCGTTGCCCAGCGGCTGGGTCGCGCCGCCGGCCGCCACATGCAGCGCGAACGGTGGCGTGTCAGCCCGGTTGAAGATCGGCAGGGTGGTCACCTCGCCGCAGTTGTCCGGATTGGCTTCGGGAAGGCGCGTCAGCGTGCCGGGCGAGCTGTAGGCCAGGCCGTGACCCAGCGCGAACAGCGGCGGACGCTTCGGGTCCGGCCGGTCGATCGGCGCCGGGCAGGGAACGCCCGGCCACGGGAAGCTCAGGCGCCCGCGGAAATCATGCACGGGCTTGCCATCCTTGCCGGCCACCAGCACATCGGTGATGCCCTTGCCCTCGGTGCCCGGCAGCCACGCCGCCACGAAGGCCTGCGATTGGTTGAGCAGGTCGTTGGTGTACATCGGACGCCCGGAGAAGTACACGGTCACCACCGGCTTGCCACTGGCCTGGGCCGCGCGCAGCACCGCCAGATCCTGCGGATAGGCGCGGCTGTGGCTGACCGAATCAGAGGCCAGGATGTCGCCGTTGGTCTCGGCGTACGGCGTCTCGCCAATCACCGCCACCACCACATCGAACCGGGTGGGATCCAGCGCGGTGGCATCAGCGCTGTAGGCAACGTTCTGTGTGCCCAGCTCGGCACGCAACGCCCCCAGCACCGAATCAGCGTGGGGGAAATCGGCATTGCGGTTCTCGGTGCCCTGCCAGGTCAGCGACCAGCCGCCGGACTGATCGGACAGGTTGTCGGCACTCTTGCCGACCACCATGACGCGTGCATCGCGGCGCAGCGGCAGAACCTTCGCATCGTTCTTGAGCAGCACCAGCGACTCGCGCACCGCCTGGCGCGCCAGCTCACGGTGCTGCACGGCAGCGACATCACCGGCGTAGCGGCTGTCCGACGGCTTGTGATCGAACAGGCCTGCACGCAGCTTCACGCGCAGGATGCGGGTGACCGCATCATCGATGCGCGCCATCGGGATCTCCCCGCGCTCCACCTGGGCCATGGTGTTGGCGATGAAGGCCTTCCAGTCGTCGGGCACCATCACCATGTCGATGCCGGCGTTGATCGCCTGCGCGCAGCTGTCGTTGCGGCAGCCCGGCACCTGGGCGATGCCGTTCCAGTCGGACACGACGAAACCGTCGAAGCCCATCTTCTCTTTCAGCGCACCGGTCAGCAGGGCTTTGTTGCCGTGCATCTTGCCGTAGTCGACCCCGCCACTGCGGTCGTTCCAGCTGTTGAACGACGCCATCACCGTCTGCACGCCTTCGCCGAGCGCGCCGTAGTAGCCCTGCCCGTGCACGTTGATCATCGTGGCCTTGTCGACCAGCGCCTCACCCTGGTCGCGGCCGTTGTCGGTCGCGCCATCGCCGATGTAGTGCTTGGCCGTGGCGACCACGTTGCCGTCATCGCCGAAACGTCCCTGCGCGCCCTTGACGTAGGACTGTGCGAAGGCGCGGATCACATGTGGATCGGAGGAATAGCTTTCGTAGGTACGGCCCCAGCGCGGATCGTGCGCCACCGCCAGGGTCGGCGCGAACACCCAGTCGATGCCGGTCGCGCGCACCGCGTGTGCGGTGGCCTGGCCGATCCGCTCGATCAGGGCGGCGTCGCCCGCCGCGCCCAGGCCGATGTTGTGCGGGAACAGCGTGGCGCCGTAGACGTTGTTGTGACCGTGCACCGCATCGGTGCCCCAGATCACCGGGATCGGCGTGCGTGCATCGGTGGCCAGCGAGGCCGCGCGATAGGCATCGGCCAGTTGCAGCCACTGCGCCACCGTGGCGTGCTTGTCCATGCCCGGCCAGGAGCCGCCACCATTGAGAACCGAGCCGATGTAGTACTGGCGGACCTCATCGGGCGTGATCATCTTGATCTCGGGCTGGGTCATCTGGCCCACCTTCTGCGCCAGCGTCATCTCCGCCACGATTTCCCGCACCCGCGCCTCAAGCGCGGCATCCGGCGCGATCGCGCTGGCCACGTGGGGCCAGTCCTGCAGGCGTTCACCGGTGGCCGGTGCGGCACCGGCCGTCGAGGCCAGCGCGGCCAGCAGGCAGGTGGCGAGAATCGTCTTGTTGGAGCTGGTCACTGGACATCTTCCTCTGATGAAATACGCGCGAACGGGACGGGCGCGACCGCAGCCGGGCACCGCTCGCGCTGCGATGTCGATGGCCGGCGGGGTAGCGATACTGCGTCGGTCAGCGCCCCTGTCTGACAGCGCTGTCATATAAGCCCATGGCAACGCTGTCAACCGCGGTCGGGCAGGGTTGCGGCCGAAGTCCCGCTGCAGCAGGGATCGCCGGCGCAGCGTGTGTCCGCCCCTCCCGTGAACTGCTGCATCGCGGCATGGAAAAACACGAACCCGCCACGCACGTCGCCGGCATGGCAACATCCGCCTGCATCGGCAACATCGATGTGACACACCCGCACTACCATCGGCAGCTGCCCGCCCGCCCCTCCAAGAGGAACCCCCGCACCATGCGTAGTCGTATCGAGGATGTCGCCGCCGTTGCGGGTGTATCGATCAAGACGGTGTCCCGCGTGCTCAACAACGAGCCCAACGTGCGCGTGGAAACCCGCGATCGCGTACTGGCCGCGGTGGCCCGCCTCGGCTACAAACCCAATCTCTCGGCGCGCAGCCTGGCCGGTCAGCGCTCGTATGCGCTGGCGCTGGTCTACAACAACCCCTCGCGCAATTACCTGATGGAAATCCAGAACGGGATGCTGGAGGCGTGCCACGCCAACCACTACAACCTGATCCTGGGCCCGGTCGGCACCGCGCGCCGCACCTTGCCCGATCTGGCCGCGCTGTTCGAGAATTCGCGCCCCGACGGGGTGGTGCTGATCCCGCCACTGACCGACGACGCAGTGGTGCTGGCCTATCTGGAAGAACACGAAATTCCGTATGCCTCCATTGCGCCGCGGCACCCCGAAGGCTGCATCGGCGTGCGCATGGACGAGACCACGGCGGTGGTCGAACTGATCGGCCACCTGGTCGCGCAGGGCCACCGCCGCATCGGCCACATCAAGGGCCCGCGCGCGCATGGCGCCTGCCAGTGGCGCCACGCCGGCTATCGCCAGGCGCTGCGCCAGTACGGGATCGAGTACGACCCGGCGCTGGTGGTCAACGGCCAGTTCTCGTTCGAATCCGGCATCGACGCGGCCAACGCCCTGTTGGACCTGGCAGCGCCACCCACGGCGATCTTCGCCGCCAACGACGACATGGCCGCCGCAGTGTTCCGCGTCGCCGGCCAACGCGGCCTGCGCATCCCCCGGGACCTGTCGGTCTGCGGCTTCGATGACACCCCGATCGCCGGGCATATCTACCCGGCGCTGACCACGGTGCGGCAGCCGACCGCCGCCATGGGGCGGCTGGCCACCGAGCAGTTGATCGATCACATCCGCTCGCCGGACGCCGGCACCATGATCACCGTCGATCACGCGGTGCTGGTGCGCGAATCCACGCACCCACCGCGTCGCCGCTGATCGCCTGCCTCAGCCGCTGTGGCGCGAACCGCGCCACGCGTAGAACGCAATGAACAGGTAGCACAGCATCGGCAGCAGGAAGGACACCTGCAGCCCATGATGGTCGGCCAGCCAACCCATCGCCAGCGGGATCACCGCCCCACCGACGATCGCCATCACCAGCAGGCTCGATGCCTGGCCGGTCAGCGTACCGAGGCGGGCAATCGCCAAGGCGAAGATGGTCGGGAACATGATCGAATTGAACAGGCCGATGCTGACCACACTCCACTTGGCCAGGTTGCCGCTGCCCAGCATCGTCACCGCCAGCAGGGCCATGACGATCAACGCGAAGACCCCCAGCATGCGGCGCGGATCCAGACGGGTCAGCAATGCCGCACCGAGCAGACGCCCGACCAGCGCGCCGCCCCAATACAAGGACACGTAGCGCGTGGCTTCCTGCTCGGTCAGCCCCTCACCGATACCCGGCATCGAAAGGAAGTTGACCAGCACGCTGCCGATCGAGACTTCCGCACCCACATAGAAGAAGATCGCCAGCACGCCATAGCGCAGGTGGCGGTGGCGCAGCGCATCGCGCAGGCGGCCCCTGCCGGTGGCAGCCTCGCCTTCCACGCCGGGAATGGTCGGCAGGCGGAACATCCAGATCGCCACCGCCAGCACGAACAGCGCCACTGCCAGGCCGAAGTACGGCACCTGCACCGATTGCGCTTCAGCAGCGCGATACGCGAGCGCTTCAGCGTGCGGCAGCAGCGCCAGCTCATCGGCCGTGCGCGGCGCGGCCGAGAGGATCAGCAGGCCACCGAACAGCGGCGCGATGGTGGTGCCCAGCGCATTCATCGATTGCGCCAACGTCAGCCGGCTGGAACTGGTCTGTTCCGGCCCGAGCAGCGCAACGTAGGGATTGGCGGCCACCTGCAGCACGGTGATGCCGGTGGCCAGCACGAACAGCGCGCCGAGGAACAGGCCGTACACATGCGCCTGCGCGGCCGGCCAGAACAGCAACGCGCCCACACCGGCAATGGCCAGCCCGGCCACGATGCCGCGCTTGTAACCCACCGCCGCGACCAGGCGCCCGGCGGGGAGCGACATCAGGAAGTACGCACCGAAGAAGGTGAACTGGACCAGCATCGCCTGCACCCAGGTCAGGGCGAACGCCGCCTTGAGGTGCGGGATCAGGATGTCGTTGAGGCAGGTGAGGAAGCCCCACATGAAAAAGATGGCGGTGACCACGGCCAGTGCAACGCCATTGCTTTGCACATGTTGTCCGCGGACGGCAGCAGGAGTGTCCATTGCATGTCCTTCCAGATTGGGAGTGCCGGCCAGTCGGCGGCCAGACATGGAACCTGCTTGGACCGCGATTGTCCAGCGCTGTCAGCAATCGGATCCGAGGGTCGGCCGATGCTGCAGTGCACGCGCCCGAATGCCTTCGCGCAGTTTCGTTCTGCACTGCACAACAGATCAGCATCGCCATTCCGGCGGCCCACGTCCCCGCAGAATCGAGCTACAACGCCCGTGCTGCAGTGTTTCCGCCGCGCGCGCAGCCGTCCCGACTGCAACGCACGACACAGCTCGGCGTCGGCCGCAAGCGCATCGCCACGTGCGTTTGTTGACAACGCTGTCAACCATGGCTCCAATCCGGGCCGTGCGCACTGGACCCCGCGCCGACACAACGCAGAACCGCCACGATCGAATTCCCTGGGGAGGGATCATCATGAAGACGTACAAGGCCGTACCCCGCAAGGCGATGCTCACCTCCGCACTTCTCGCTGTCCTGGCCGGCCCGGCCTGGGCGCAGGATCCTGCGGCCCGAGAGAACACCACGACGGCCCCCGATGGCGTCGATCCCACCACGCTGGATGCGGTGCAGGTCACCGGCATCCGTGGCAGCCTCACCTCGTCGATGAACCTCAAGCGCGACAGCCAGGGGGTGGTCGACGGCATCATTGCCGAGGACATCGGCAAGTTCCCGGATACCAACCTGGCCGAATCGCTGCAGCGCATCAGCGGCGTGTCGATCGACCGCACCTCCAGCGGCGAGGGCTCCAAAGTCACCGTGCGCGGCATCGGCCCGGACTACAACCTGGTGCTCCTGAACGGCCGGCAGATGCCGGCGTCCAACCTCGGCAACGGCGGTGCTGGCCTGAACGGTTCGCGATCGTTCGACTTTGCGAATATCGCCTCCGAATCGATTTCGGCCGTCGAGGTCTACAAGACCACCCGCGCCGACAATCCGACGGGCGGCATCGGCGCCACCATCAACATAAAGACGCTGCGTCCATTGGAGGCGGCGCCGGTCGTCAGCCTGGGCCTGAAGGCGGTGCACGACACCTCCAACGACAACGTGCCGCGCACGCTGCAAGGGTCCAACATCACCGGTGAGCTATCGGGCATCTTCAGCCAGACCTACGCCGACGGACGCTTCGGTGTTGCACTCAGTGCCAGCCATCAGGAACGCGACTCGGGCTTCAACCAGGCGACCGTGGCCGAAGGCTGGGCGACCCTTCGTGGCAGCGACACCACCGACTGGCGGGCGTTGCCACAACCAGGCACGGGCTATGCCGACCGGATCACCAACCGCCCGGGCGCCGATGATATCTATGGCCGCCCGCAGAACTCGGCCTACAACGTCAATGCGGTGCAGCGGCAGCGCACCAACGGGCAGGCCACGTTCCAGTGGAAGCCGCTGGACAACGTGACCACCACGCTGGACTACACCTATGTGGAAAACAAGGTCCAGCAGCAGCGCAGCGAACTGTCGGTGTGGTTCAACTATGGCCCTGGCGACAGCACCTGGACCAACGGCCCGGTTGCCGCGCCTATCGTCTACAGCGAAGACGTGGTCAACGGCGACGTGGCCATGGGCGGCATGAAGCTGGCGACCAAGAACAACATGGAAGCGGTGGGCTTCAACGTCGAGTGGGAGGTCAACGACGCGCTGGACCTGTCCTTCGACTACAACCGCGCCAGTGCCGAATCGCAGCCCGATGGCCCCTACGGCTCGGCGGGCGTGCTGGGCGTCGCCGCTTACGTGCGTGGCAAGACCACGGTGGATTACAGCGGCGACCTCCCCATCATCAACATCGCACTGCCTCCTGGCGGCATCCAGGCGTCGGATGCCCTGGTGACCGGCTCGGTCTTCCAGAACAGCTACAACAAGTCTGAAGTGGAGCAGCTGCAGGCCAAGGGCGTGTTCCGCTTTGCCGACTACTCCGCGCTGGATTTCGGCGTGGGCCACACCAAGGTGGACAATCGCTCGGCCGCGGCCATCATGCAGCGAGACAGCTGGGGTGGCGTCGGTACGCCTGCGGACTACGATGACAGCATCTGGTACGCCGATGACATGGGCAAGTACTTCAAGGCGTTCTCCGGCCACAACGATCCGCGCCTGACGGGCCAGTTCCTGGTCTTCGATTTCGACCGCCTGCGCGATCGTGCCGCCCAGGTGGCCAATGGCGTGGAGCCTGCCTGCCCCACCTGCTATGTCGCCCCGACGGAATACTCCGAGGACATCCGTACCACGGAAACGTCCAAGAGCGCTTACCTGCAATACCGCACTACCTTTGACTGGAACATGCCGCTGCATATCGCCGCGGGTGTGCGCTACGAACAAACCGAGGTGGAATCGCAGGCACTGGTGCGCGTACCCACCTCCATCAGCTGGAATTCGCTCAACGAATTCAACATCACCTACGCCGAGGAAGGCGCCTTCGTGGGTGGCAAGGGCAAGTACGACTACATCCTGCCCAATCTCGACCTGAAGCTGGACCTGAGCGAATCGTTGGCGCTGCGCGGCAGCTACAGCCGCAGCCTCGGCCGTCCGGGCTGGACGCAGATCGAAAGCGGGCAGCGTCTGGACAACATCGTGCGCACCCAGGGCGGCACCGGCTCGCGTGGCAACCCGGCACTGGAGCCGTTGCTCTCGGACAACGTCGATCTCTCGCTGGAGTGGTACTACGGAGAGGCCAGCTACGCCTCGGTCGGCTTCTTCCGCAAGAACATCAAGAACTTCATCAGCAATACGATCGCGCGTGAGGATGCAGGCAGTCTGCACACCCCGGTGGGCGGCGCCTACTGGAACGAGGCACTGGCATCGGGCTGCGTGGCTACCGATACGGTGTGCCTCCGCAACTACATCTTCACCAACCATGCCGGCGACCCGGGCGTGACCTCCACCGGTGTCAACTCCGCCGGTCAGCTGACCGGCAGCATCGTCGGCCAGCCGGGTGATCCGATCGCCGGGTTTGATGTCACCCTGCCGGCCAACCAGCGTTCGGACCACCTCCAGGGTTGGGAAGTGGCCGTGCAGCACCTGTTCGGCCAGTCCGGCTTTGGCGTGGCGGCGAACTACACCAAGGTGAAATCCGGCCTGACCTTCGACAACCTCAGCCTGGGCGACCAGTATCCGATGATCGGCCTCAGCGATTCTGCCAACGCGGTGCTGTTCTACGACAAGAACGCCTGGCAGGTCCGTGCGGCCTACAACTGGCGCGACAAGTTCCTCAACGGCATCGGCGGCCAGGGGCCCAACCCGAACTACACCGAAGCCTACGGCCAGCTCGATCTCAACATCAGCTACGCGGTCAGCGACCAGCTGACGCTGAGTGTGGAGGCGATCAACCTGACCGACGAGACCATGCGCACCTACGCGCGCCATTCCAACATGCTGCGCTACGCCACCCAGACCGGGCCGCGTTACATGTTCGGCGTTCGCTACAAGTTCTGAGTCGGCTGTACCGACCCGCAGCACCGGAAGGCCGCGCTCACCCCGCGGCCTTTCGCTTCCGCCACCCCCGCGCTACCGTGGGCGCCACCCGCCTCTGCTATCAGGACGCCGATGTCTGCCATGCCCGGCCCGATCGAGGAACTGCATGATCTGGATCCGGCGCAGCTGCACGCGCAGTTGCCCGGCTGGACGACACCGAAAGTGATCCGCGGGCTGGTGGCGCAGTGGCCGCTGGTCAGCGCGGCGACGCAGTCCGCACAGGCGGCGGTCGCCCATCTCAAACAGTTCGACCACGGCACGATGCCGGTCACCGCCACCACGGCGCCGCCGGAGGCCAAGGGGCGTGTGTTCTACAACGCCGACATGAGCGGCTTCAATTTCCGCCGCGAGCAGATTCCGTTGAAGGTCGTGCTCGACACCCTGCTCAAGTACGCCACCGCGCCGACGCCACCCTCGATCTACGTCGCCTCGACCACGCTGGACAGTTTCCTGCCCGGCTTCCGCCGGGCCAATGCACTTGCGCTCGGCGTGGACGATCCGCTGGCCAGTATCTGGATCGGCAACCGCTCGCGTATCGCCGCGCACCAGGACGTGCCGGACAACCTGGCCTGCGTGGCCGCCGGCCGCCGCCGGGTCACCCTGTTCCCGCCGGCGCAGGTGGGCAATCTGTATATCGGGCCACTGGACTTCACGCCGGCCGGGCAGGCCGTCAGCCTGGTCGACTTCGCCGCACCGGACCTGGCACGCTTCCCGCGCTTCAGCGAGGCGCTGGCCCACGCACAGGTGGCCGAACTCGGCCCCGGCGATGCGGTGTTCATCCCCTCGTTGTGGTGGCACCACATGGAGGGGCTGGAGGCGTTCAATGTACTGGTCAATTACTGGTGGCGGCCGGTGCCGGCGTGGCGGGATGCGCCGATGAACGCACTGATGCTATCGCTGCTGGCCATCCGCGATCTGCCACCGGCACAGCGTGCGCATTGGCAGGCGATGTTCCAGCACTATGTCTTCGAGGCCGATGACCACACCGCCGCGCATATTCCCGAAACGGTGCGCGGCGTGCTCGGGCCGCTCGACCAGGCCGGCGCCGATCATCTGCGCGGCGTGCTGCGCAAGCGCCTGGAGCGCTGAACGGGCCACCACGGCGGCGCCGACTTCACCCACGTGGGGGTGTAATCCGCAATAATCGCCGCCCAACGAGTTGTTGACCGCCCGGGGGCGGGGTCGTGCGCTCCTGACTGTTTCGCTGCTGCCGTTCCATCCGCATGTTCCGGTTGGTGCTGCACCCTGCCGCCCGTGAACCGCATGCGTCCGTTGTCCACCCGTCTGAACCTGGGCAAGTTGATCCTTGCCCTGGCCCTGCTCAGCGCGCTCATCGCGCTGGCCAATACCCTGCATGCCAGCTACCGCGTGCAGCGCGAGCAGCTGATCGGCAATACGCTGGAAGCCAACCGTGTGTATGCCAGCAAGCTGGCGGAGTCGACCCAGAACTTCGTTCTGTCAGCGCAGCAGCAGGTGGCCTACAGCGCCACCCTGCTCGGCCAGCGTGTGCATGATCGCAGCGAACTGGAAGCAGAAGCCGCACGCCTGCAGCTGCAGACCAACAGCTTCAACTCGGTGCTGATCGTGGATGCCGGCGGTACCGTGCTGGCGACCTCCCCACAGAGCCTGGCCCTGCAGGGCGTGCTGCTCAAGAGCGCCGGCAACCGCGATGCCCTGGAGCGCCGGGTCCCCTTCATCAGCGACCCCTACCAGGCCGCGACCGGGCGCCTGGTGGTGGCGATTTCGCATCCGATCTTCTCCGCGCAGGGGAGGTACCAGGGCTATGTCAGCGGCACGATCTACCTGCGCCAGCGCAGCATCCTGCAATCGCTGCTGGGCAAGCACTATTACCGCGATGGGTCCTACCTGTACGTCGTCGACCGCAACGGTCGCATCCTGTACCACATCGAACAGGACCGGGTCGGCCAGTTCGCGCTGGAGAACCCGGCCGTGCAGGCGGTGACCCGAGGCCACTCCGGCGCGCAGCAGGTACGCAACAGTCACGGCGTGCAGATGCTGGCCGGGTACGCGCCGGTGCCGAGCGTTGGCTGGGGCGTGGTGGCCCAGCGGCCGACCACCGCCACGCTGGCCTCACTGTCCAAGCTGATGTCGGCGGTGATCTGGAATGCGATTCCGCTGGGCATCCTGTCGCTGCTGATCACCTGGTGGTTCGCGCGGCGCATCTCGCTGCCGCTATGGCAGCTGGCGCGCAACGTGCAGAACCGCGACACCGGCATCGCGATCCGCCACGTCACCGGTATCCGGGCCTGGTACTACGAGGTCGCCCAGCTCAAAGCCGCCCTGCTGTACAGCTTCAACCTGCTGCAGGACCGCATCGGCAAGCTCAACCGCGCCAGCATGACCGATCCCCTTACCGGCCTGCAGAACCGGCGCGGCCTGCAGCAGGGGCTGGAAGACTGGCAGGCACGCGGCCAGCCATTCGGGATCATCGCGCTGGACATCGACCGCTTCAAAAGCATCAACGACCGCTTCGGTCATGCGGTCGGCGACGCCGTGATCCTGCGCATCGCGCAATTGATGCGCGATGGCTCACGCGACACCGATCTGCTCTGCCGCAACGGCGGTGAGGAGTTCCTGATCCTGTTGCCGGGCATCGATGCCCTCCATGCCGCGCAGGTGGCCGAGCGCCTGCGCATCCAGGTGGCCGCCGAAGTGTTCGAGCAGGTCGGCACGGTCACCGTGTCGCTGGGTGTGGCCCACTACCCGACCTATCACGATGATCCGCAGCAGGCGCTGCGGCTGGCCGACAAGGCCCTGTACATGGCCAAGGAACAGGGCCGCAACCGCACCGTGGTGTACCCGCAGCCTGAAGGCACGGGCACCAGTTGACACCGGGGTCGCGGGCGCAATGCGCCGCGGCCCCTGTCAGGCTCAGCTGCCCAGCGGGGTGCGCAGGCGCGGCGCGTTGGGGTCGCCGGCCAACGTAGCCGAGCCGTCGGTCAGCAGATCCGGCGAGAAGCCGGCGCTCTCCGGGCGTGTGGACCACGGGATGGCGTTGCGTGGTCCTGGAATGTAAGCGCGCCACTGCGCCAGGTCGTCAGGCATGGCGGTGTTGATCGCGAAACTGACCGGCACGCGGTAGGTGCGGAACGGCGCCTCCAGGCTGGCGTCCTCCGCGCTCAGCGGAAAGCGCCACTTGCGCGCGGCGTCCAGCGATGCCTTGCTCAGGCGACTGCGGATGAGATCCATCTGGGCTGCCGTCCCCGTGCTTCTCAGATTCACCTGCTCGGCAACCTGGTCGACCACACGCCCTTCCCGGTCAACCTTCAGGGCGAGGTACACGGTGCCCTGCCCACCCACGCGGAACACGTCGGCGGGGTAGCGCGGGGGTGGCGTACGCACCCTGGATTTGATTTCCCGTCCCGAGGCATCCTTCCGGGCGCCATCGAAATGTGCACTGATCAGCCGCACGTTGAAGGTATCGTTCGCACCCGGCTGGGCGACGACACGTACGGTCATCCGCGCATCCATCGGTACCGGGGCGCCGTCACGCACATTCGGCTCGAATTCCCAGTTCTTCACGGTGTCACGCACCAGCGTGGCCACTGCCTCCGGAAGCAGGTCCTGCTTGTCGATCTCCAGCGCAGTGATGCGGCCGTCGTCGCCAATGGCGAGGGTGCCCTCGACCCGCATCCCCATTTCCACCGGCACATCGGCCGACGGCTTGGCCGCGTGCGCTGGCGCTGCTGCCAGCACCAGTGCCACGGCGATTGCCTTGATGATGTCCATCGCGTTGTTTCTCCTTGTGCCATTCATCGTCATCGGTACCGACAGCCTACCCACTGGGGCCGGCATGCAGGGTCAGCCACCCAGCGGCGTCAACAGGGTCGGCCCCTTGCCGGCGGCATCGGCCATGAACACCCCGCCGGACGGCAGCATATCGGCCTTGCCATCGGCCGCCATGTCCATGTCCCTGCGCCACGGCGCCTGCTGGCGCGGGCCGGGAATATAGGCATCCCAGCGACCGTAGCGCTCGGCGTCGTCTCCGAAGGAGAAGCGTACCGGCACCCGGATGGTCCAGCTGGCTTCATTCCTGTACTCGCCGGTGGTCGGAATCCTGAACGTCCATTTGCGCGCAGCACCCATCGCTACCCGCGACAGCTTGTCACGCATCTTCCGCATGTTCGCCTCATTGGCGATCACACGCAGGTTGACCTGCTCGGTCGCCACGTCCAGGGCGTTGCCATCGCGCCCGACCTGGATCAGCAGGATCACGTCACCGCGTCCCCCTGCATTGAACACGTCCTCCGGATACGCCGGCCGCGACATCTTCCTGCCGGTCACGCTGCTGGTATCGGTTGGGTCGTACGTGTCGAAACTCGCCGCCAGCAGGGTGACCTGGCCCGTGCCATCCGGGTTGTTCTTTGCCCCCAGGCGGATGCTGGCCGGCGCACGCGCCTTGACGGCGCGGCCCTGGCGCCGCACCGGCTCGAAGCGCCAGGTGTGCACCGCACGTTCGACGAACCGGACGATTCCCTCGTCCACCTGGTCCGGCTTGTCGAGACGGAACGCTTCGACCTGGCCTTCGGTACCGATATCGATCTCGCCGGTAAGCACCATGCTGGCTTCGGCCTGCTCGCGCACCTCGCGCTTGGTCTGTGCGTCCGCATCGGGGACCACGACCATGCCCACGCCGCTGAAGGCCAGTGCCAGGGCAAGAATAGGGGAACAACGCATCGCACTATCTCCTTGTGGATACCTGACAGCGTAGCGCAGCGGCGTTCCTGTGGACAATCAAGCCAGCCGCAGCGCGCCGGCATACGGCGGCGTGTCCGGAAAATCACCGCTGGCAAAACCTGCCTGCAGCTGTTGCCACCACACGGGATCCAGCAGATGGCCGAAATGCTCGCGCACGGCCGCCAGCTCGGGCGCCGGCAGCCCCATGAACATCCAGAACCGCTCCGGAAACACGTCACGCGGGCCGATGTCGAACCAGGGTTCATCAGCCAGCGCTTCCTCCTCATTGCGCGGCGTCGGCCATGCACGGAAGTTGCACTCGGTGACCAGGCACAGCTCGTCGTAGTCGTAGAACACCGCGCGCCCGTGGCGGGACACACCAAAGTTCTTCGGCAACATATCGCCAGGAAAAATGTTGTTGCGCGCCATGTCGGTGATCGCCTGCGCGTAATCAAGCGCGGCGACGCGACGTGCCTCGGCGGTCTGCTCACGCAGGTACAGGTTGAGCGGACGGAAACGCCGCTGCACGTAGCACAGCGCGATCACCAGTTCGTCGCCGTCCTCGCGCACACTGCTGGCGCACTGGGTCAGCAGCTCCTCGCGCAGGGCCGAAGAGAAGCGCGCCCGCGGGAACCGCAGGTGCCGATAGGGCTGCGCATCGAGCAGCCGACCCACGCGATCCAGGTTGAACACCAGGGCGTACTTCTCCTCGACCTGGTGCCGGGTCATGGTCTTGGGCCAGGCGAAACGGTCCCGGATCAGCTTGAACACCAGCGGATAGCTGGGCAGGGTGAACACCGCCATGACCATGCCGGGCGTGCCGTCGGCATGCACCAGCTGCTCGCCCGGCTGTTCCTGGAAGTGACGGAAAAAGGTGCGATAGCGTTCGGTCTTGCCCTGCTTGGCACGCCCGAGCACGGTGTAGATCTCATCGACCGGCTTGCCCGGCAGCAGGCTGCGCAGGAACACCACCGCATCGCCTACCGTGGCCAGATCGGCCTGGAAATAGCTGCGCGAGACGCCGAACAGATGCGCGACATCACGGCGCCGGGTCAACACCGCATCCACGCGCAGGCCGCGCTCGTCATG
>Ga0256410_1001404_pt1 | contig 18420 bp, 15 predicted proteins | sample PhyWR1_FD_185983 | JGI IMG/M metagenome (GOLD analysis project Ga0256410, IMG submission 185983) | Leaf surface microbial communities from wheat plants in UC Gill Tract Community Farm, Albany, California, United States - DLSL W.R1 | ecosystem: Host-associated > Plants > Phyllosphere >... | reverse complement strand
GCGTCAGGGCTTTAACCGCGCCGTACAGCGGCTGATCGTCCGGCTACAGCACGATCCGGACATGGCGCAAAGGGCGGAAGAGGTGAAGCGCTATCTTAAGGAGGACGAGACGCTGAACGGCTATATCGGCCAGCTGTGGGACGATCTGCGGGGGTGGCTGAAGGAAGATCTCAGCCGCGAAGACTCCCGCCTGCACGCCAACGTCAGCGCCGCCGGGCAGTGGTTCGGCGAGACTCTGATGCAGGATGCCACCCTGCGCCGTTCGCTGAATCAGCATCTTGAAGAGGCGGCAAGCGGTATCGCCCCCGAGTTCTCCGACTTCCTCAGCCGCCATATCAGCGATACGGTTAAAAGCTGGGATGCTGGCGATATGTCGCACCAGGTGGAGCTGAATATCGGCAAAGATTTGCAGCGCATCCGCATCAACGGCACGCTGGTCGGCGGCGCAATCGGGCTGCTGCTCTATCTGCTGTCGCTGCTTCCCCTGCTGGTGCAGGCGCTGCGTTAGCTGTGCCGTCTGCTGCTGCTCCTGGTGCTGCGCTAGTCGTGCCGTCTGCTACTGGTGCTGTACTACGTTAGACGTGGTCTGCTGATGCAGACGCTACGATAGCCCTGCCGTCTGCTGCTGGTGCCGCGCTGCGGTTGCAGTACCGTCTGCTGCTGTGATATCCGGCGAAAACGCAGCGGGGCCGTTAAACGGCCCCGCTGCATGGGAATATTCAACTCTGGCGAAGCGTCCGCTGTGCGGGGCTTCGCCGCGTTGTCACTATCGTCGCTTCAGCAGCAGGAACACGCTGACGGCAAAGAACGCCGCGCTGGGCAGCAGAGCGCCCAGTATCGGTGGAATATTATACACCAGGCTCAGCGGGCCAAAGATCTGGTCCAGCACGTAGAACAGGAAGCCGAAACTGATCCCCACTACCACCCGGAAGCCCATTGAGACGCTGCGCAGCGGCCCGAAGATAAACGACAGGGCCATCAGCATCATCACCGCGACCGACAGCGGCTGGAAGATTTTACCCCACATATTCAGCTGGTAGCGGCCGGACATCTGCCCGCTCTGCTTCAGATATTTGGTGTAGTTATACAGCCCCCTGATCGACAGCGCCTCCGGATCCAGCGCCACCACGCCCAGCTTGTCCGGCGTTAGCGTCGTTTTCCACTCGCCGCTCAGCGTCTGGCTGCCCTTCACCTGTAGCGGATCGGTCAGATCGGACTGGTCAACCTGGGTCAGCTCCCACAGCTTTTTGTCCGCGTTGTATTTGGCAGAGGCCGCATAGCGTACGGACTGAAGCCGTCGGTCGTTGTTGAAGCTATAAATACTGATCCCGGCCAGCTGGTTATCGTCGCGGATACGTTCGATAAAGATGAAGTTGTCGCCATCTTTCGCCCACAGCCCGCCCTGCGTAGAAAGCAGCGAACCGCCGACCAGCTGCTGAGCACGGTAGTTACGCGCCATCTGCTCACCCTGCGGCGCCACAAACTCACCGATGGCCATGGTCAGCAGCACCAGTGGGATGGCGGTTTTCATCACCGACGCGGCGATTTGCAGACGGGTAAAGCCGGATGCCTGCATCACCATCAGCTCACTGCGCTGTGCCAGCGTGCCCAGTCCCAGCAGCGCGCCGAGCAGCGCGGCCATCGGGAAGAAGATCTCAATATCTTTTGGCACGCTGAGCAGGGTGTACAGTCCCGCGCCAACCGCGGTGTACTCGCCCTGCCCGGTCTTGCGCAGCTGATCGACAAATTTGATGATGCCGGAGAGCGACACCAGCATAAACAGCGTCACCATGATGGTGTTAAAAATCGTTTTACCGATATAACGGTCAAGAACGCCAAACATCAGACTGAGCCTCCCTTAGTGAACCGGGCGCGAAAACGTCGCATCGGCACCGTGTCCCACATATTCAGCAGCACGGCCAGCCCCAGATAGAACAGGTTTACCGTCCACATCCAGAGTGCCGGGTCGAGGCGACCTTTGCTGCCGCTGGAGCGCAGCGAACTTTGTAGCAGGAAGAAGATCAGGTACAGCAGCATGGCGGGCAGCATCGACAGCACGCGGCCCTGACGCGGATTCACCACGCTGAGCGGTACTACCATCAGCGCCATCACCAGCACCGAGAAGATCAGCGTCAGACGCCAGTGCAGCTCGCTGCGGAAATCCGCTTTGTCAGAACGCCACAGGGCCAGCAGCGATGCCTGCTCTGAATCGTTGGGATCCAGAGTGACTTCCTGATGCCCGACAATCGCCTGATAATTTTTAAAGTCGGTGATACGGAAATCACGCAGCAGCGCGGTGCCCTCGAAACGGGTGCCGTTATCGAGAGTCACTATCTGCGAACCGTCCGGGCGCTGAGTCATTTGACCGTGATCGGCCACCACTACCGACGGACGCGCGTTCCCCTTAGGCCGCAGCTGTGCAAGGAAAACGTTGTCAAAGTCATTGCCTTTAACATTTTCGATAAACAGCACGGACTGTCCGTCGCCGGACTGCTGGAACTGACCGGCCGCCAGCGCTGCCGCGCCGGGGTTGGCCTTAGCGTTCTGCATGACCTCGCTCTGGCTGCGTGATGACCACGGCCCCAGGAAGCCGACGTTAACGGCGGCCAGCAGCGCGGTAAACAGCATCAGCACCATGGCCGCTTTGACCAGAACGCTCTTGCCCAGACCGCAGGCATGCATAACGGTAATTTCACTCTCGGTGTATAGCCTGCCGAGAGTCATTAAGATGGCTAAAAACAGGCTCAATGGCAGGATAAGCTGCGCCATTTGCGGCACGCCAAGGCCCAGTAATGTCAGTACTAAGTTTGTTGGGATTTCGCCATCGACAGCGGCTCCTAGAATCCTGACTAACTTCTGGCAAAAGAAGATCAGCAGCAGGATGAACAGGATAGCCAGCTGGCTTTTAAGCATTTCCCGAACCAGATATCTAATGATGATCACGCTGAATACGCCTGTGAAAACTTGTCTTTTTGCAGGAAAATCGCTAGTTTCATCGCTTATACGCCATTTTTTCTCATCAATGGCCACGTCATAGCTAAAATTCTATGACAATAATCGCGTTCGGGTGATGTAAAAATAAAAAATTATCACCGAAGCTCAATCTAACGTTCGTGACTACAACGACGTTACGCAACGGCACATTCCGTTACGGAAGCGACACATTCTAGCCGCAGCAAGCGCCGTTGTCTTTAAGATTCAGGAGAATGCATGGAGTTCAGTGTAAAAAGCGGTAGCCCGGAAAAACAGCGCAGTGCCTGTATTGTCGTAGGCGTATTTGAACCGCGCCGGCTGTCACCAATTGCTGAACAGCTGGATAAGATCAGCGATGGCTACATCAGCGCCCTGCTGCGCCGGGGTGAACTGGAAGGTAAAGTGGGACAGACGCTGCTGCTGCACCACGTTCCCAACATCCTCTCTGAACGTATCCTGCTGATTGGCTGCGGTAAAGAGCGGGAGCTGGACGAACGCCAGTATAAGCAGGTCATTCAGAAGACCATTAATACGCTTAACGACACCGGTTCGATGGAGGCGGTCTGCTTCCTGACCGAGCTGCACGTTAAGGGACGCAACACCTACTGGAAAGTGCGTCAGGCGGTAGAAACCTCGAAAGAGACGCTCTACAGCTTCGATCAGCTGAAAAGCAACAAGGTCGAACCGCGCCGTCCGCTGCGTAAGCTGGTGTTCAACGTGCCGACCCGCCGTGAACTGACCAGCGGCGAGCGGGCCATCCAGCATGGTCTGGCGGTCGCCGCCGGAGTGAAAGCAGCGAAAGACCTGGGCAATATGCCGCCGAATATTTGCAACGCGGCCTATCTTGCTTCCCAGGCTCGTCAGCTGGCGGATGCCTACAGCAAAAACATTATCACCCGCGTCATCGGCGAACAGCAGATGAAAGAGCTGGGGATGAACGCCTACCTTGCCGTCGGCCAGGGATCGCAAAATGAATCCCTGATGTCGGTTATCGAGTACAAGGGCAACCCGGATGCGGAAGCGCGCCCGATTGTTCTGGTCGGTAAAGGGGTGACCTTCGACACCGGCGGTATCTCGCTGAAGCCGGGCGAAGCCATGGATGAGATGAAGTACGACATGTGCGGTGCCGCGTCGGTCTATGGCGTGATGCGCATGGTGGCCGAGCTGAATCTGCCGCTGAACGTGGTCGGCGTGCTGGCGGGCTGTGAGAACATGCCCGGCGGCCGTGCCTATCGTCCAGGCGACGTCCTGACCACCATGTCCGGCCAGACGGTTGAAGTGCTGAACACCGATGCCGAAGGCCGTCTGGTGCTGTGTGATGCGCTGACCTATGTCGAGCGCTTCGAGCCAGAGGTGGTGATTGACGTTGCCACGCTGACCGGTGCCTGCGTGATTGCGCTGGGCCACCACATCAGCGGACTGCTGTCGAACCATAATCCGCTGGCCCACGAGCTGATCAGTGCGTCAGAGCAGGCGGGCGACCGCGCCTGGCGTCTGCCGATGGCCGATGAGTATCAGGAGCAGCTGGACTCTAACTTTGCTGATATGGCGAATATCGGTGGTCGTCCCGGTGGCGCAATTACCGCCGCCTGCTTCCTGGCACGCTTTGCCCGTAAGTATAACTGGGCACACCTGGATGTGGCCGGTACCGCGTGGCGTTCAGGCAAGGCCAAAGGCGCAACCGGCCGTCCGGTGGCGCTGCTTTCCCAGTTCCTGCTGAACCGTGCAGGTCTGAACGGCGACGATTAACGGCTGTTTATGCGATAATCGTCAGCGGCAGCCCCGGCTGCCGCTGACGATCTCCCGCTCCTGCCGTACGCGTACGTTGATATAGCAAAGTAACGACAGGGGCGGATCGTCGGATCCGCCCCTGTCGTTATGACGAAATCAGGTATCACGCATGAAAAACGCAACGTTCTATCTGCTGGAAACCGATACGCCGGTTAACGGGCTAAGCGCGCAGGAAGCGCTGGTCTGCGATCTGGCCGAGGCCCGCTGGCGTGAAGGAAAGCGCGTGCTGATCGCCTGCGAAGACGAAGCACAGGCTATCCGGCTGGATGAAGCGCTGTGGCAGCGCCCTGCCAGCGCCTTTGTGCCGCATAATCTTGCCGGCGAAGGCCCGAAATACGGTGCCCCGGTTGAGCTGGCCTGGCCGCAGCGTCGGGGAAACGCGCCGCGTGACCTGCTGATCAGTCTGCTGCCGCAGTTTGCAGATTTTGCCACCGCTTTCTATGAAGTGATAGACTTCGTTCCCTATGAAGAATCTTTGAAACAGCTGGCGCGCGATCGCTACAAGGTGTATCGCAGCGTTGGATTCCACTTGAATACGGCAACGCCGCCCTTGCCACCAACGACATAGCAGAAATGGAAAAGACATATAACCCGCAAGATATCGAGCAGCCGCTGTACGAGCACTGGGAAGAACAGGGCTACTTTAAACCGAGTGGCGACACCACTCAGGAAAGCTTCTGTATTATGATCCCGCCGCCGAACGTCACCGGTAGCTTGCATATGGGTCACGCCTTCCAGCAGACCATCATGGATACGCTGATCCGCTATCAGCGTATGCAGGGTAAAAATACCCTGTGGCAGGCGGGAACCGACCACGCCGGTATCGCCACGCAGATGGTGGTTGAGCGTAAAATCGCCGCCGAAGAGGGTAAAACCCGTAAAGATTACGGCCGTGATGCGTTTATTGAAAAAATCTGGCAATGGAAGGCGGAATCCGGCGGCACCATCACCCGCCAGATGCGTCGTCTGGGCAACTCGGTTGACTGGGAGCGTGAGCGCTTCACGATGGATGAAGGGCTGTCCAACGCGGTTAAAGAGGTGTTCGTTCGCCTGCACAAAGAGAACCTGATCTACCGCGGCAAGCGCCTGGTGAACTGGGATCCGAAGCTGCGTACCGCTATTTCTGATCTGGAAGTGGAAAACCGCGAGTCGAAAGGCTCAATGTGGCACCTGCGCTATCCGCTGGCCGACGGCGTGAAAACTGCCGACGGTAAAGATTATCTGGTCGTCGCTACCACCCGCCCGGAAACGATCCTCGGCGATACCGGCGTGGCCGTTAATCCGGAAGATCCGCGCTATAAAGATCTGATCGGCAAATTCCTTGTCCTGCCGCTGGTTGGCCGCCGTATCCCGATCGTCGGTGATGAACACGCCGATATGGAGAAAGGCACCGGCTGTGTGAAGATCACCCCGGCGCACGACTTCAACGACTATGAAGTGGGCCGTCGCCACCGCCTGCCGATGATCAACATCCTGACCTTCGACGGCGATATCCGCGAGTCCGCGCAGGTCTACGATACCAACGGAGAAGAGTGCGACGATCACGGCTCCGATATTCCGGTTGAATTCCAGAAGCTGGAGCGCTTCGCCGCGCGTAAAGCTATCGTGGCGGCTATCGACGCGCTGGGTCTGCTGGACGAAATCAAGCCTCACGACCTGACCGTGCCGTACGGCGATCGCGGCGGAGTGGTGATCGAGCCAATGCTGACCGACCAGTGGTATGTGCGTACCGCGCCGCTGGCGAAAGTGGCGGTAGAAGCGGTTGAGAACGGCGATATTCAGTTCGTGCCGAAGCAGTATGAAAATATGTACTTCTCGTGGATGCGCGACATTCAGGACTGGTGCATCTCCCGTCAGCTGTGGTGGGGCCACCGTATTCCGGCCTGGTACGATGCCGAGGGCAACGTTTACGTCGCCCGCAACGAAGCCGAGGCCCGTGCGGAAAACAACCTTGGCGATGACGTGGTACTGACCCAGGACGAAGACGTGCTGGACACCTGGTTCTCATCCGGTCTGTGGACCTTCTCCACCCTCGGCTGGCCGGAGAATACCGAGGCGCTGCGCACCTTCCATCCGACCAGCGTGCTGGTGAGCGGCTTCGATATCATCTTCTTCTGGATTGCGCGCATGATCATGCTGACCATGCACTTTATCAAGGACGAAGACGGTAAGCCGCAGGTGCCGTTTAAAACCGTCTATATGACCGGCCTGATCCGCGATGACGAAGGGCAGAAAATGTCCAAGTCGAAAGGTAACGTGATCGATCCGCTGGATATGGTTGACGGGATTTCGCTGGAAGATCTGCTGGAAAAACGCACCGGCAATATGATGCAGCCGCAGCTGGCGGAGAAGATCCGCAAGCGTACCGAGAAGCAGTTCCCGAACGGCATTGAGCCGCACGGCACCGACGCCCTGCGCTTTACCCTGGCGGCGCTGGCCTCTACCGGCCGCGACATCAACTGGGATATGAAGCGCCTGGAAGGTTACCGTAACTTCTGTAACAAGCTGTGGAACGCCAGCCGTTTCGTGCTGATGAATACCGAAGAGCACGACTGCGGTTTCAACGGCGGCGATCTGGAGCTGTCGCTGGCGGATCGCTGGATCCTCGCGGAGTTCAACAACACGGTGAAAGCCTACCGCGACGCGCTGGACAGCTATCGCTTTGATATCGCCGCGGGCATTCTGTATGAGTTCACTTGGAACCAGTTCTGCGACTGGTATCTGGAGCTGGCCAAGCCGGTGATGAACGGCGGAACCGATGCGCAGCTGCGCGGCACCCGCAATACGCTGGTTACCGTGCTGGAAGCGCTGCTGCGTCTGGCGCATCCGATTATCCCATTCATTACCGAAACCATCTGGCAGCGGGTGAAAGTGCTGAAGAACATCAGCGACGACACCATCATGCTACAGCCGATGCCGGAGTTCGACGCGGCCCGCGTGGATGAGGTGGCGATGGCGGATACCGAGTGGCTGAAGCAGGCGATTGTTGCGGTGCGTAATATCCGTAACGAGATGAACATCTCTCCGTCCAAGCCGCTGGATGTGCTGCTGCGCGGCGCCAGCGACGAGGCTGCCCGCCGGGTGAAGGAAAACCATAATTTCCTGAAAACGCTGGCGCGTCTGGAGACGCTGGAACTGCTGTCTGCGGGCGATAAGGGTCCGGTGTCGGTCACCAAACTGGTTGACGGCGCTGAGCTGCTGATCCCGATGGCCGATTTGGTGGATAAAGCCGCCGAGCTGGATCGTTTGACCCGTGAAGTTGGCAAGATTGATGCTGAAATGGAGAAGATCGCTGCCAAGCTGGGTAATGAAGGGTTTGTTGCTCGTGCGCCGGAAGCGGTGGTGGCCAAGGAGCGTGAGCGTCTGGCTGACTTTGAGCAGGCGAAGGCCAAGCTGATTGAGCAGCAGGGTGTGATTGCCGCGCTGTAAGTTTCTGCATTAGCGATGTGTGATAAAGCCGCCGTCTTTTAGATGGCGGTTTTTTTTGGTCTGAATTTTAGGGGTGGGTGTGGAGATCGGGGCACGGGCTTTGCAGACCGGACCTGACACCAGCTTCGGAGGTCGGGGTGCCGTCTCCCTGGCCAGCGGACGGTCCTCGCGCCGTGCGCTGCACGGTGCCTTCGGTTCCGGCTGCCGGCTTTGCGGACCGGACCTGACACCAGCTTCGGAGATCGGGGTGCCGTCTCCGTGGCCAGCGGATGGTCCTCGCGCCGTGCGTTGCACGGTGCCTTCGGTTCCGGCTGCCGGCTTTGCGGACCGGCCCGGAGCGGGCGTCCTGCCCGCGCCGGACCTGACGCCAGCATCCCTGCTGTCGTCTCCGCGCCCGCAGCCTCCACCTCAGCGCTGCGGATTATCCGCTGGCCACGGAGACGGCGCCCCTTTCAACTTAAGGTGCTCAAGGTTTAAATGCGGAAAAAAGAACTGCAATTCATTCCTCACTGTCACTCGTTCAATAGAGTTTTAAACCGACAACGCAGCAGTGGGAAAAACGAGCGGATTATCCGCTAGTCTCGGAGACGAAACCCCTTTCAACTTAGGGTGCTCACGGTTTAAATGCGGAATAAAGAACTGCAATTCATTCCTCACTGTCACTCGTTCAATAGAGTTTTAAACCGACAACGCAGCAGTGGGAAAAACGAGCGGATTATCCGCTAGTCTCGGAGACAACATCCCTTTCAACTTAGGGTGCCCACAGTCTAAATGCGGAAAAAAGAACTGCAAACCATTACTCACTGCCACTTGCCCATTAGGGTTTTAAACCGGCCATGCCTATGTAGGAAAGGCGAACGGGCTGCTTCTCCCGCGCGCCATCCACAGCGCTGAACGAAGAGAGGAAGCCTGGATTTGGCCGCATGGACGCGGCCAAAAGGGGCAGCCGGGACAGGACGTCCCGTCTGCCCCGTTCCAGAAGGCTGACGAACGGAGTGAAGGCACCACGCCAGGCGTGGCGCGAGGACCGGCCCGCGGGAGAAGCAGCCCGTTCGCCGAACACCGGACACCCAGAAAACACCCGAGCACCGAGTACCGAGCACCGAGCACCGAGCACCGAGCACCGAGCATCGAGCACCGAGCACCGAGCATCGAGCACCGAGTATCACACCACCTGCAACAGTCTGGGCATCATAAAAATGATAACCACACTACTCCGCCGCTTTGATCTCCTTAATCCTCTCCGGCATATCCGGATGAGTACTCATCCATACCGGCAGACTCAGCCCCCCGCTCTCCTTCTCACCGGCCTGCTCAAGCTGACCATAAATCTCCGCCATCGCCGCCAGCGAACGCCCCTGCGCCTTCATCTGCGCGATCGCATACTCGTCCGCCTCACGCTCCATGCCGCGTGAAAACTGCATCTGATTCACAAACGCCGCGGACTGCAACAGCGTATCACCGATGCCGCTTACATCGCCGGTCAACCACATATAGCTCAGTGAAACCAGCGATGAACGAACCAGCATTCGCATCGGATGACGATAATAGTGATGGCCGATTTCATGCAGCATCACCGCCGCTATCGCATCATCACTTTTCGCCATCCTCACCAGATCGTCACTGACCACCAGCGTACCGTCGGCCAGCATAAAAGCATTTGCGCCCCCGGCGAAATGCATCACCTTCAAACGAAGCGACGTACGATCCTGACGCATCTCATCCGGGATGATGTGGGTAAACAGCGCCTCTACCCGCCTCTGCTGCTCTGGCTTCAGTTTTCCTTCGCTGAAGCCACTGTTCTGCAACAGCGCTAACGTCTGCTGACCCGTCTGCCGCTCAATATATGTCGGCATATGATACGCCAGCGCACCGCTGGCGGCAGGCAGGATCACCCAGATATACACCGCGATAGCGGCCAGCGTAGCCAGCAGGGTCAGCACCACGCCGCGACGGTTCCGCTCCAGCCGGTGTATCAACCCCGGCCGGTGGCGCTGCTGCCACCACCCGCGGAATACGGCGTCGTCCTCCGGCACAAAGCGCCCGCCATCGGCAAATGTCAGCGTAAGCGGGATCGAGCCCAGCGCATCGGACACGGTGAGGGTGCTCAGCATCTCAATCTGCTGCTGACCGCTACGGTACAGCACCAGATGGCGATCGCTCAACGTAACAACAGCAGACTCACGGGCTGCCCGTCCGGGGGACTGATAATGCCCCTTCAGCTGCAAAATCAGATGCCCGCGCTCAGATCGAACGCCGACGCCACCTCTTCCGCCACCGCGGTACGGGCAGAATCATGGTGAGCCATCACCTCTTGCAGAGATATATCCCCTTCCAGCGCGGTGCCGTTAGCCATATAGCGCGCAAGGCGAACTTCTGCAATCGGCGTACCCAGACCCAGAGTAAAAATCACGATCAGAGTATTAGTCAGCGTCAGCGCAAGGAAAGAGCCGGTGGAGAGTGTGGATTTCAGCCGCAGCTTCTCACCCAGTTTAGTCTGGCCGAAAACATAATTACGCTGTGCCGCGATCAAATAAGCGGAAGAAACCAGTCCACCGAAAATGATCACCACGAATGTCAGGAAGAGATTCATTATATTCCCTGCCATCAGGTTACCCATGACCTGCGGATCGGTGACACCCATTGTCGAGGCGTAAATAAGCGATACAAAGAGAGAACTTATCAACAGGCCTGCGATAATCAGGAACGGCAGCATAATCAGGAAACTGATTAGGACCATTTTAATAAAGGTTTTTTTACTCAGATCCGCCTTAAACGGCAGCTGGCCAAACGCCATATTATTGATATACAGGTCGTGGTTCATTGCCGCCAGGATCCCCTGTATTGCTGCCAGCCCCGCCAGGAACAGCACAAAAATCAGTATGCCAACCGTTGCCGCCAGGCTGACGCTTCCGCTGGTTACCGCCGTCACGCCCAGCATCGCGCACACCAGGTACAGTGCCGCGATCATCAGTATCGGCGCCAGATACATCGTCCAGTAAGCACGACCCGTGCGGCAGTGATAGTTAAAACGCACGCCGCGGAAGCTGCTCATCAGCGCGTTGTAGCGCCAGCTACGAATAATAATCCACGGTATCAGTGCGAAGAATGCCAGCAAAAAGATCAGCGACACGGACGGTAAAATCGCAGAGAAAATTAAGAACAGCACCAGACCGAAGAAAACAATGATACGGCCTTTAAGGATATCAATGGGACGCGCATGATAATCAAAACGATCGCCGGCGATTTCGGTATTACCATAGAAATAACGGCGGCGGCGTACGGTAGCCCAGGCGGAATATATCCCTAATGTAATAATGGTTAGTAAAACATTAACTAACCAGATTGAGAAATATTCGCCGGCGCGACCGTGGAACAGCACCGGATGGCGCTGGGATTGCGAGGTATGGCTTTCCATTCGTTTTTCTTCCTGAAAAAAAGAGGGTTCAATTAACAGTAAAAATTGCAGCTAATAATTACCAGCGGTAATTTTCGCCTGCTCATGCTACATAAAAAAGAAATAATTATCATTCAGATTAATCTCTACTGGCTGTGCCGCATCTCCCTACAGGCATTGCATCATCGCGCCAGCAGTGTTATTACACTTAGCTGCTGCCGAACTGCTATGAGCCTGATTTATGACAACCGCTATTCACTCCTCTCTACAAGTGCGCCCCATTACTCCAGCAGATAATCCTGTTATTGCTGCGGTGATCCGTACGGTTTCCGCTGAATTTGGCCTGACGGCGGATAAAGGTTACACGGTATCCGACCCGAACTTGGATCGTCTGTTTGAACTCTACAGCGAAGCGAACAGTGTCTACTGGGTAGTGGAGCTGGAGGGGAAAGTCGTGGGCGGCGGTGGCCTGGCACCTTTGCAGGGCGGGGAAGCCGATGTTTGTGAGCTGCAAAAGATGTATTTTTTGCCCGAGGCGCGCGGTTTGGGCGTGGCACGCACGCTGGCGCTTCATGCGCTGGAATATGGCCGGGAGCAGGGATTTAAGCGCTGCTATCTGGAGACAACCGCCTCGCTGACCCGGGCCATTCGTCTGTATGAGCACCTGGGGTTCCGGCATATCGATGGCCCGATGGGGTACACCGGCCATGTGGACTGCGAAGTGACGATGCTGAAAGCGCTGTAAGATTGGCGGGATTTGCCTGCAAGCCGGCCGGCAGATCAGAAAGCCGGGATCCCGCTATGAAAACGCAGCTCCGCATCGGGCTCGCTGATTAAACGCGCTTCCGCCTCACCGATCGCACGCACCCGGGCGCCGATATCCTGCTGGGCAATCAGCGCCGCCAGCGCCAGGTAATCCTGATAATGACGCGCTTCCGAACGCAGCAATGATACGTAAAACGCGGCCAGCTCATCATCCAGATAGGGTGCAAGACTGGCAAAGCGTTCACAGGAACGCGCTTCAATATAGGCACCGCAGATCAGCTTATCGACCAGCGTCTGCGGCTCGTGCGTCGTGACCTCACGCATCAGCCCTTTAGCGTAACGATTGGCGGTAATCTTCTTATAGGGGATCTTGCGCGCCTGCATAATCTCCAGCACCTGATAAAAATGGTGCAGCTCTTCCTTGATCAGCAGCACCATCTTATCCACCAGTTCATCGCCGTAGGGCACCTCTTCACGGCTGATAATGGTTTTCGACAGCGCCCGGTGCTGCTCAAGAAAGGTCAGATCGCTCTTCTCACTGTGGACAAAACTCTCCCACGGCTTCAGCCACGCCAGCAGCGCGTCGCCGCTCGCCTTATCAGCAACGTATTTACGGATCAGCCACATCGCTGTCTGCGCCGCTTTCAGTTCGCAGACCAGATGATCGGTGAGTAACAGGGCAAGATTATGGGGTTTCCGCGCCTCGTCAATCCACGCCTGCGGCGTGCGGCACAGCAGAAAGCCGTGAATGGGGACAAGCAGAGGGTCGGTGTTCATCATTTAAAACCGCTAAGAAAGGATCACGCTGCGGTCAAAACCGCAGCGTGAGAAACCGCAGGAGCGGCGCACGCCGTTACTTAGTGGCGCACACCGTTATCTTCGTTATCAACGATCTCGTCGTCGTCTTCTTCGTCATCATCCTGAGCATCCGGATCTTCGAAGTAGGTGCCCCAGCCGTCATAGTCAACGTTGAACTTACCGGCGACATCCACCAGCTGCTCAACCTGCTTGTCTATCAGATCGGCATTCAGCGCACCTTCACTCAGAATATCGCAGCACATCACGGTCGTTCCGTCTTCCAGCTCCAGCTCTTCCGGCTCGGTCACTTCGTAACCCAGCTTGAAAGCCTCTACCGCCGCCTTTTCCAGCGCATCAAAGCTGTCGCAGGAAAAATGATGCTCAATAGTGTAAAGCGCATCGGGATCGCTACCGTCTTCCAGCAGCTCTTCAATAATCTGCCGCGTCTCTTCGCGCTGCTCTTCAAGCAATGCTTCATTAGCCATGATCGGTTCCTTAATTTATGGGTCTTGTTTGATTATTTTCCCACACCGCTCTGCGCGCCACTACCTTTAAACAAAAGTTTCTGCACCCCGGGGTTGAAAATGAATATTCATACGGTTAAATTGAATTTAAATTCAATAAAAGTTACCAGGAGTGCTGTATGAGTCAGCTGTACCAACGTCATTTCCTCAGGTTGCTGGATTTCACTCCCTCTGAAATCAACGGCTTGCTGGCCCTGGCGTCAACGCTTAAAACCGATAAAAAGAACGGTGAAGAAGTTCAGCATCTGAAAGGCAAGAATATTGCGCTCATCTTCGAAAAAGACTCGACCCGCACACGATGCTCTTTCGAAGTTGCCGCATACGATCAGGGCGCGAACGTAACCTATCTTGGCCCAAGCGGTAGCCAGATTGGTCACAAAGAGTCGATGAAGGATACCGCCCGCGTACTGGGCCGTATGTATCACGGTATTCAGTACCGCGGCCACGGTCAGGCGCTGGTGGAGTCGCTGGCAGAACATGCCGGTGTGCCGGTGTGGAACGGCCTGACCAATGAGTTCCACCCCACCCAGCTGCTGGCCGACCTGCTGACCATGCAGGAGCATCTGCCGGAGAAAGCCTTCAGCCAGATGACCTTCGCCTACGTCGGCGATGCGCGAAATAATATGGGCAACACCATGCTGGAAGCGGCGGCGCTGGTGGGTCTGGATCTGCGCCTGGTGGCGCCAAAAGACTGCTGGCCGGACGAGCAGCTGGTGGCAGAGTGCCGCCTGGCCGCAGAAAAAACCGGCGGGAAGATCACCCTGACCGAGGACATCGCCACGGGCGTGCAGGGCGCAGACTTTATTTACACCGATGTCTGGGTATCGATGGGTGAGCCGAAAGAGGTGTGGCAGGAGCGTATTGCTCTGCTGCGCGCCTATCAGGTTAATATGGCGATGCTGCGCCTGACCGGCAATCCGCAGGTGAAGTTCCTGCACTGCCTGCCCGCTTTCCATGACGATCAAACCACCCTGGGCCAGCAGATGGCCGAACAGTACGATCTGCACGGCGGTATGGAAGTGACGGATGAGGTGTTTGAATCGGAGCACAGCGTGGTGTTCGATCAGGCGGAAAACCGTCTGCATACGATTAAGGCCGTAATGGTAGCAACGCTGGCGAAACTGCCGTAAGAAGAACAAAGGCAAACGATTAGCTGGCCTGATTTTTTCGCTTGCCGTTGCAGCGCTAATGCGTATAATGCCCCCCGTTTGCCGGGAGGAACCATGCCACAGAACGCTATAATTAACGCCGTTCATCCACGTCTGTATACAGGCGGGCAGTGCCGTTTTTCCTTCCGTTGCACTACCGATCATCAGAAAAAAGCCCCTCATTGAGGGGCTTTTTTTTGTCCTTTTTTCAGTACCGGCACGCGTAGAGGAGAGTGAAAATGGCGACCATTGCCAATCCGCTATATCACAAACATATTATTTCGATTAACGATCTCAATCGAGAAGAGCTGGAGATGGTGCTGCGCACCGCCGCCAGCCTGAAAGCGAATCCTCAGCCGGAACTGCTGAAGCACAAGGTGATTGCCAGCTGCTTCTTTGAAGCCTCTACCCGCACCCGCCTGTCGTTTGAAACGGCTATCCACCGTCTGGGCGCGTCGGTGGTTGGCTTTGCCGACGGCAGCAACACCTCGCTGGGTAAGAAAGGCGAGACGCTGGCAGATACCATCTCGGTGATCGGCACCTACGTTGACGCCATCGTTATGCGTCATCCGCAGGAGGGCGCGGCGCGTCTGGCGACCGAGTTTTCCGGCGGTGTGCCGGTGCTGAACGCCGGGGACGGTTCAAATCAGCATCCGACCCAGACGCTGCTGGATCTGTTTACGCTGCAGGAAACGCAGGGCCGCCTGAATAATCTGCATGTGGCCATGGTCGGCGACCTGAAATACGGTCGTACCGTCCATTCCCTGACCCAGGCGCTGGCGAAGTTTGACGGCAACCGCTTCTACTTTATCGCGCCCGATGCGCTGACGATGCCGGCCTATATTACCGACATGCTGGATGAGAAAGGCATTATCTGGAGCCGCCACGACACGATTGAAGAGGTGGTGCCGCAGCTGGACATTCTGTATATGACCCGCGTACAGAAAGAGCGCCTGGACCCTTCTGAATACGCCAACGTTAAGGCCCAGTTTATTCTGCGCGCCAGCGATTTGGCCCACGCCCGCGAGAATATGAAGGTGCTGCATCCGCTGCCGCGCATTGACGAGATCGATACCGACGTAGACAGTACCCCTCATGCCTGGTACTTCCAGCAGGCGGGCAACGGTATCTACGCACGCCAGGCGCTGCTGGCGCTGGTACTCAACAGCGAACTGGATCTGTAAGGGGAAACATTATGACGCACGATAATAAACTCCAGGTTGAAGCAATTAAATGCGGTACGGTGATTGATCATATTCCGGCGCAGGTCGGCTTCAAGCTGCTTTCTCTTTTCCGCCTGACCGAAACCGATCAGCGCATTACTATCGGTCTGAACCTGCCTTCCGGCGAGATCGGACGCAAGGATCTGATCAAGATTGAGAATACCTTCCTCACCGACGATCAGATCAACCAGCTGGCACTTTACGCGCCGCACGCCACGGTCAATCGGATCGATGACTATACGGTGGTGGCAAAAAGCTCCCCGGCGCTGCCGGAGCGTATCGAGCGCGTGCTGATCTGCCCGAACAGCAACTGCATCAGCCGCAGCGAACCGGTATATTCCAGCTTCGCCGTTAAAATGCGCCAGGAGAATTTGTACCTCAAGTGCAAGTACTGCGAGAAAGAGTTTGCGCATCATGTGGTCATGGCGAACAACTGATAAGTATTTGCAGCTCCGGCCCGATATGGTAAATATCGCATGGGTCGGGAAATGCCCCCCGCTAAACTCAGACACATTCAGGAGAAACTATGTCTCGCGAAATCAGTACTGAAAACGCCCCCGCAGCAATTGGCCCGTATGTCCAGGGCGTCGATCTCGGCAGCATGATTTTCACCTCGGGTCAGATCCCGGTGGATCCGAAGACCGGTGCCATTGCCGACGATATTACTGCTCAGGCGCGTCAGTCGCTGGAAAATGTGAAGGCCATCGTGGAAGCCGCCGGTCTGAAAGTCGGTGATATTGTGAAAACCACCGTTTTTGTCAAGGATCTGAACGACTTCACCACGGTTAATGCCGCCTATGAAGCCTTTTTTACCGAGCATAAGGCCAGCTTCCCGGCGCGTTCCTGCGTAGAAGTAGCCCGTCTGCCAAAAGATGTGAATATCGAAATCGAAGCGATCGCCGTCCGTCGCTAAGCCTGCGGGCGGGTCATCGATCCGCCCCTTGCTCCGGCCGAAGGGGCAGCGTTAGCTGAACAGCTGGGTCAGATCGTCCTGATTAAAGCTGGCCGGTTCGCTCAGTTCATCTGCCAGAATGTCTCCCGCCAGCTCAGCCTTGTGCTGCTGTAGCGCAACCACTTTCTCTTCAATCGTATCCGCCGCGATCAGCTTATAGACAAAGACCGGCTTGTCCTGTCCAAGGCGATAGGCACGATCGGTAGCCTGATTTTCCGCCGCCGGGTTCCACCAGGGATCGTAGTGAATAACGGTATCGGCCGCCGTCAGATTCAACCCTACGCCGCCCGCTTTCAGGCTAATCAAAAAGATCGGGACTTCACCCTGCTGGAAACGACGCACCGGCTCAGTACGATCGCGCGTGCTGCCGGTCAGGGTGACGAAGTCAATGCGCGCCCGCTGAAGCTCTTCGGCGATGATCGTCAGCATTGAGGTGAACTGCGAGAAGATCAGGATACGGCGATCTTCCGCCAGCAGATCGTTCAGCATTTCACGCAGTAGCTTCAGCTTCGCGGAGTGTTTTACCTTCTCTGACCGGGCATCCTCCACCAGCCGGGGATCGCAGCAGATCTGGCGCAGTTTCAGCAGCGCATCCAGCACCACCAGGTGACTGCGCCCCGCTCCCTGCTGCTGTACCGCCAGCTGGACGCGATCCTGCATTGCGGCGCGCACCTGGTCATACAGTTCGCGCTGCGCCCCTTCGAGCACCACGCTGCGCACGATGGTGTTTTTGGGCGGCAGCTCTTTCGCGACCTCCTGCTTACGGCGACGCAGCATAAAGGGCCGAACCCGCTTCGCCAGCAGATCGCGCCGCACCCGATCGCCGTTACGCTCCACGGGAATACGCCATTCCTGGGTAAAGTCACGTTCGCTGCCGAGGAAGCCCGGCAGCAGAAAATCGAACTGCGACCACAGTTCACCGAGGTGATTTTCCAGCGGCGTGCCGGTCAGGCAGAGCCGGTGGCGGGTTTTCAGACCGCGGATCACCGAGGCCGCGCGCGAAGCGCTGTTCTTCACGTACTGCGCTTCGTCCAGTATCAGCATATGGTACGCATGCGCCACCAGCTGCGGCTGATCGCGCCACAGCAGTGAGTAGGTGGTGATCACCACATCATACTGGTCAAGGGTGTCGTATAACGCTCTGCGATGTGGGCCGGTCAGCGCCAGCACGCGCAGGTCGGGTGCAAAGCGACTCGCCTCGCAGCACCAGTTGTGTACCAGCGTGGTCGGCACCACGATCAGCGCCGGACGGTCAAGGCGGCCCGCTTCTTTCTCCAACAGCAGGTGCGCCAGTGTCTGAATGGTTTTCCCCAGCCCCATATCATCTGCCAGCACGCCCGCAAGCTGGTGCTGACGCAGGAACTGCATCCAGCTGACGCCCTGAAGCTGATAGTCACGCAGCGTAGCCTTTAGTCCCTGC
>Ga0256410_1001403_pt1 | contig 18443 bp, 16 predicted proteins | sample PhyWR1_FD_185983 | JGI IMG/M metagenome (GOLD analysis project Ga0256410, IMG submission 185983) | Leaf surface microbial communities from wheat plants in UC Gill Tract Community Farm, Albany, California, United States - DLSL W.R1 | ecosystem: Host-associated > Plants > Phyllosphere >... | reverse complement strand
ATCTTCCGCGAAGGCGCGGCCAAGGACGGCGTCGTCGAAGCCAAGGCCGACGCGATCTTCGACCTGATGGAAAAGTTCGCCGGCTACGGCTTCAACAAGTCGCACGCCGCTGCCTACGCGCTGGTCAGCTATCAGACCGCCTGGCTCAAGCGTCATTACCCGGCCGAGTTCATGGCCGCGACGCTGTCCTCGGACATGGACAACACCGACAAGGTGGTCGGCTTCCTCGCCGAAGTGCGCAACCTCGGCCTGACCGTGCTGCCGCCGCGCGTGAACGAATCGGCGTACATGTTCGAAGCCTCCAGCGCCGACACCATCGTGTACGGCCTGGGCGCGATCAAGGGCGTCGGCCAGGGCGCGTGCGAAGCGATCGTGGAAGAACGCCAGCGTGGCGGCCGCTATGCGTCGCTGCTGGATTTCTGCATGCGTGCCGAATCGGGCAAGCTCAACCGCCGCACGCTGGAAGCGATGATCAACTGCGGCGCGATGGACGGGCTCGGCAAGAACCGCGCCTCGCTGATGCTGCAGCTGCCCGAGGTCCTCAAGGCCACGGACCAGATGGCGCGCGAAAAGGCCTCCGGCCAGAACTCGCTGTTCGGCGCACCTGATCCGGTCAGCACGGCGATGCAGCTGGAGCTGCCCGAAGCCAAGGAGTGGGCGCTGGGCCAGCTGCTGGAAGGCGAGCGCGAAACGCTGGGCTTCTACCTCAGTGGCCATCCGTTCGATCCCTACGCCGACGACGTCAAGGAACTGGTCGGCACCGACCTGGGCAAGCTGGAGAAGCTGATCCCGCCGGCACGCCCGAGCAAGGACGGCGAGAAGCGTGCCTGGCGCCAGGAAACGCCGGTGATCCTGGCCGGCCTGGTGGTCGGCGTGCGCCGCAAGGGCGAAAGCCAGATCTTCATGCAGCTCGAAGACGGCAAGGGTCGCGTGGAATGCAGCGCCTTCACCGATGGCCTGGCCGAGTTCGGCCACCTGATGACCAAGGACCGCATCCTGGTGGTCAAGGGCGGCCTGCGCGAAGACGAGTTCAACGGCGGCTACGCACTGCGCATCCGCCAGGTCTGGGATTACGAAGACATCTGCGCCAACTACGCCACGCGCCTGTCGCTGCGGGTGGACCTGCGCCAGGACGGCGCGGTGTGGAACCGCATCAACGCCCTGCTCGACCGGCATCGCCCGGGCCGCACACCGCTGCGCCTGGACCTGCTGCTCGGTTCGGAGCAGGGCCCGGTGGCCGGCATGCTCGACGTTGCCGGCGAGATCGCCGTGCGCGTGGACAGCCAACTGGTCGACGCCCTGCGCGCCGATCCCGCGGTCCGCACGGTGAAAGTGCGCTACAGCCCACCGTGGGCGAACTGATCCTTTTTTCTGTTGCAACACAGGTGTTTTGTTTTGATCAAGCATTTTGCCGTGCTGCTGAGTGCAGCCGTCGCCCTCACCGGCTGTGCCGGCCCCGCCCAGACCTTCGAGATCGACAACCCGGGCGCCACGCCGCTGACCCTGCGCATCGACGGCAACGAACTGCCGATCGCCGCGCACGCCTCGCGCCCGGTCAAGCTCAAGCCCGGTGAGCATCACCTGCAGACCGATCAGCTCGGCGACGTGCGCTTCATCGTCTACGCCAGCGGCAAGGGCGGGTTGATCAACCCGACCCTGGCCGAGTACGTGATCGCCAACGAGATCTACGTCACCAGCGAAGACAAGCTGCAGAACTTCGGCAGCCTGGACAAGCAGATCGAGCTGGGCGGAGTGACCTTCCAAGGGCCGTACCAGAGCACCCACGACCTGTTCATCGACAAGGCGTGGAGCTTCGGCGTCCGCGAGCCGTTCCCGGAGGTGCAGACCGTGGCCCACGTGGACGCCAGCGGCGGCCGGATCAACGCCAAGATCTTCACCGCCCCGGATTTCATCGCCTACGTCGAAGCAGGCATGGGCCAGCCCGGTGCTTACGCACGCCAGCAGCCCCAGGGCTACGTCGCGCCCGCCTACGCGCTGGAAGCCGCCCCGACCGCATTGCCCGCGCTGGACCCGGCCTTCGAGGCCCATGCCGGCCCGCTGCGCGAGCTGTACACCCGCTACCTGCATGCCACCACCGCAGATGCGCAGCTGCAGCTCCAGCAGGAGGCCTTCCAGGCGCAGATGGCGTTCACCGCCGCCACCGCGCGGCTGGGCTCGGGTCTGCCCAAGGAGGCCAACGAGGGCTACAACACCTTCGTGAAGACCCGCAGCACGCTGATGGGCAGCGCGGCGCTGGTCGTCCCCTGAGCTGACTGGCGCGCCTGGCCCCGCTGCGCTACCGTCGGTTTCCAGACGACGGCGTACGGGGCTTTTCGGCGCATTCGGCTACACTTTCCCTCTTTTCTTCACGACGGTTTCCGATGAATCCGAACTACCTCGACTTCGAGCAACCCATCGCTGATCTGGAGGCGAAGATCCAGGAACTGCGCAGCGCCAGCGCCGGACCTGCGGTCAATGTCGAGGCCGAGGTCAATGCCCTGCAGGACAAGCTGCGGGTGCGCACTGCACAGATCTTCCGCAACCTGACCTCCTGGCAGGTGCTGCAGCTGGCCCGGCATCCGTCCCGCCCGTATACCGAGGACTACATCCGCATCATCTGCGATGAGTTCCAGGAACTGGCCGGCGACCGCGCGTTCGCCGACGACAAGGCGATCATCGGCGGCCTGGCCCGCATCGGTGGCCGCTCGGTGATGCTGATCGGCCATCAGAAGGGCCGCGACACCAAGGAAAAGATCAAGCGCAACTTCGGCATGCCCAAGCCGGAGGGCTACCGCAAGGCGCTGCGCCTGATGAAGATGGCCGAACGCTTCGGCCTGCCGGTGTTGACCCTGATCGACACCGCCGGCGCCTGGCCGGGCATCGATGCCGAATCGCGCGGCCAGTCCGAAGCGATCGCACGCAACCTGATGGAAATGGCCGAACTGAAGGTGCCGGTGGTCTGCACGGTGATCGGTGAAGGCGGTTCGGGTGGCGCACTGGCACTGGGTGTGGGCGACCGCACCGTGATGCTGGAGTACAGCGTGTACTCGACCATCAGCCCGGAAGGCTGCGCCTCGATCCTGTGGAAGGACCCGGCCAAGGCCAAGGACGCCGCCGAACAGCTCGGCCTGACCGCCCCGCGCCTGAAGAGCCTGGGCCTGGTGGACAAGGTCCTGCGCGAGCCCACCGGTGGCGCCCACCGCAACCCGAACCAGATGGCCAAGCGCCTCAAGGCCGTGCTGCTCAACGAGCTGGACGTGCTGGAGAAGCTGCCGGTCGATGAGCTGCTGCAGAAGCGCTACGAGCGCCTGCGCAGCTACGGGACCTACGAAGTGGCCTGATCAGGCTGCGGCGCAGACGAAAAAGCCGGACGCGCAGGCGTCCGGCTTTTTTTCTGGACGGTGGGTGGTGCCGGCGGCCAGAATCGTCGTGGATCGCTCAGAACGGCTTGGCGATCACCAGCCACACCACGCCGATGAACAGCACCAGCGGCAATTCGTTGAACCAGCGCAGCGCACGCGAGGACGGCAGCAGCTTGCCTTTCACCGCGCCTTTCAGCAGCCGCCCGGTCCACGAGTAATAGACCAGCAGCAGCACCACCAGGCCGAGCTTGGCATGCAGCCAGCCCGCCGCACCGGGCGCGACCATGGTGGGGAAATCCGGAATCACGCGGTAGCCCAGCCACAGCACCACGCCCAGGATCAGCGCGAGGCCGAACATCATGTGGCCGAACTTGTACAGGCGCAGGCCCATCAGCTGCAGCCGCTCGGTCACCGGCAGCTGGCCGGCCGTCTCGCTGAGGTTGACCAGGATCCGGGGCAGATAGAACACCGCCGCCATCCACGCCACCACGAACAACAGGTGGAAGGTCTTGACCCAGTAGTAGGACTGCATGTGCTTGCTCCGGCGGCTGGCATGGGTTGGCCGCCATTCTCGCATGCCCGGCACGGCCACCCGATGGGTGGCGGGCGCGACCCATCGCCACACCTCCCCTACGCATCCACGCGCGCCACACCGTACGATAAGCGCCGCTTTCACCCACGTGCACATCCCCATGGACAAAACCTACGACGCCGCCTACTTCCAGCGCTGGTACCAGCCTGACCAGACCGGTGGCGCCGCGCGCCTGGCGCGCAAGGTGGCGCTCGCCGTGGCCAGCGCCGAGTACTACCTGGAACGCCCGATCCGCAGCGTGCTCGATATCGGCTGTGGCGAAGGCGCCTGGCGTGCCCCGCTGCTCAAACTGCGCCCCCGCGTGCAGTACCTGGGCTTTGACAGCAGTGATTACGCCGTGCACCGCTACGGCCGCAGCCGCAACCTGCACCCGGCCAAGGTCGGCGATTTCGCCTGGCTGCGCCCGTGCGCACCGGTGGATCTGCTGATCTGCTCGGACGTGATGCATTACGTGCCAAGCCGCGAGCTGCGCCCGGCACTGGAAGGCTTTGCCGAACTGACCGCCGGCGTGGCGTTCCTGGAAGCGTTCACCGGCGAGGATGACTTCGATGGCGACCACGAAGGCTTCCAGCCGCGCCCGGCGCGCTGGTACCGCAGCCAGCTCAAGCGGGTTGGCTTCACCGCCCTGGGCTCGCACTGCTGGCTGTCACCCGCACTGGCCGGACACGCGGCTGCGCTGGAACGCGGCACGCCTTGAGTCTCGATAACAATTGAGACAGGACCCGCATTAACGCGCCCGCGCGACGGGTGCGCTATGCTGCGCGGCAACATAAGACCATACATATTGGACGTCATGCTATATCAGCTGCATGAGTTGACCCGCAACCTGCTCGCCCCGTGGGTGCACCAGGCCCAGGCCAACGCGAAGTTCTTCGCCAATCAAGGTCATTGGTGGTCGCAGATGCCCGGCGCGGATCGCCTGGCCGCTGTGAACGAGCTGTTCCACCGCATTGGCAAGGATTACGAGAAGCCCGAATGGGGCATCAACGAAATCGACGTCGAGGGCGAGCGCGTGCCGATCGTCGTCCACGAAGAGATCAGCAAGCCGTTCTGCAAACTGCTGCGCTTCAAGCGCCACAGCAATGAAGCCGACCAGCTGCACACCATGCTCAACCAGCCGTTCGTGCTGGTGGTGGCGCCGTTGTCCGGCCACCACGCCACGCTGCTGCGCGATACCGTGCGCACCCTGCTGCGCGATCACCGCGTGTACGTGACCGACTGGGTCGATGCGCGCATGGTGCCGGGCAGCGAAGGCGAGTTCGGGCTGGAGGATTACATCGCCTATGTGCAGGAATTCATCCGCCACCTCGGTGCGGAAAAGCTGCATGTGATCAGCGTCTGCCAGCCGACCGTGCCGGTACTGGCCGCCGTCTCGCTGATGGCCAGCCGTGGCGAAACCACGCCGCGGTCGCTGGTGATGATGGGCGGCCCGATCGATGCGCGCTGCAGCCCGACCGCGGTCAACAACCTGGCCACGCAGAACCCGATGTCGTGGTTCGAGAACAACGTCATCCACACCGTGCCGGCCACCTTCCCGGGCGCGGGCCGCCGCGTGTACCCGGGCTTCCTGCAGCACGCCGGGTTCCTGTCGATGAACCCGAGCCGCCACTTCAGTTCGCACTGGGATTTCTATGCCGACCTGGTCAAGGGCGACATGGAAGATGCCGACGCGCACCGTCGTTTCTACGACGAGTACAACGCGGTGCTCGACATGCCGGCCAAGTACTACCTGGACACGATCCGCGTGGTCTTCCAGGAATTCCTGCTGCCGCGCGGCGAGTGGTACGTGCAGGGTGAACGCGTGGATCCCAGCGCGATCACCGGCACCGCACTGCTGAGCATCGAAGGCGAGCTGGACGATATCGCCGGCCTCGGCCAGACCGAAGCGGCGCAGGACCTGTGCACCGGCATTCCGGCCGCGCATCGCGAGCATTTCATCGTCGAAGGTGCTGGCCACTACGGCATTTTCAGCGGCCGCCGCTGGCGCGAAACGGTCTACCCCAAGGTGCGCGATTTCTTCGCGGCCCATGCGCAGACCGTGGCCAGCAAGCCGAAAAAGGCCGCGAAGATCGCGAGCAACGTGACGCCGTTGCGCCGTAAAGCGGGCTGACGCCAACGCGATATGCGGTAGTGCCGGCCGCTGGCCGGCTCCACGCAACGCAGAACGAAACCAGGTAGTGCCGGCCGCTGGCCGGCTCCACGCAACGCAGAACGAAACCAGGTAGTGCCGGCCGCTGGCCGGCTGCACTTTCATCCAGCAGCTTGGGGAGCCGGCCAGCGGCCGGCACTACCGGATCATCGGGTTCTGCAGCGCCGGTAGGTGACGACCGTTGGTCGTCACCCTCGCCATCCTCGTGTCCCGTTTACAGCCGCACCAGCAGATGCTTGGCCATCATCCCGTGCAGGTGACCGATGCCGCGGGCCAGGTGCAGCGTCGCGAACAGCAGCAGCACGCCGATGATCGCCAGCAGCGGTGTGACCCAGATCGGCAGCATCTGGATGCCGTCGATGTGGATGCCCACGTAGTCACTGGAGAACAGCGCCGCCACCGGTGTCCAGATGAAGCCGATCGAGGTCGACAACAGCGTGGTGGCGATCGTGAAGTAGACGATGCCCAGCGGCAGCATCAGCACGAAGTACAGCAGGGTCAGCCAGGTGCGGCCATCGGTGAACATGTCACCGATCCGCTGCAGCCAGCTGCGGCTGCGGTCGGAATAGGTCGGCCGGCGCGGCATGCGCTCACCGAGCAGGGCTTCGACCAATCGCCCTTCCAGCAGCGACAGACCGCGCACCGAGCCGAAGAACAACACCGCCACGGGAATGCCGATGATCAGCACCATCAGGCCCAGCGACAGCGACAGGCCGGTGACCACCCAGGTGAAGAAGAACGTACCGGTGGCCAGCGACAGGAGCATGTAGAACAGCGCGCCATAGGTGCGTGCCTCCAGCGCCACACCGAAGAAGCGGGCCAAGGCCGAGCGTGGCTTGGGCGGCGCCTGCGGCGGTGCCGTTTGCGCGCCAGCGCTGACCGGCGCTGCACGTCGGATCGGTGCCGCACCCGCGCTCGGCGTGCGCAGCGCACGGTTCACGGTGATTTCCGTTTCGCGGTAGATCTCGGCCACTTCTTCCGGCGCACCGTAACTGCCGGCCACATCGGCGATCACCTCGGCCTCGCTGCGGCCCGGCTGTGCGGCCAGCTCCGAGCGCAGGTACTCCTCGGCGTCGTACAGGGCGTCCTGCACCATCGCCGGATCGGCGTCGTGCAACGCCGCGCGCAGCTGTGCCAGATACGCCGGGATGGTGGTCGGCAAGGCCCGACCGGCCACGGATTCGATGTTCATGCGGTTACCCCTTCCAGGACGGAATCGACGGAATCACGGGTGGCACGCCATGCGGCGGTCCAGTGGCTGAGCACTTCACGCCCCGTGTCATTGATGCGGTAGTAGCGACGCGGCGGACCCGCCACCGACGGTTCAACATGGCTTTCCAGCAACCCGGCCCCTTCCAGGTTGCGCAGCACCGGGTAGAGCGCGCTCTGCTTGCCGCTCAGCACGCCCTCACCGACCCGCTCCAGCTCCTTGGCGATCAGGTAGCCGTACAGCGGCTCACCGGCCTTGGCCAGCACCGCCAGCAAGGCCAGGGAGACCGTGCCGGAGCTGAGCTCTTTCTGGAATTTCTTGAGGTGGACCTCGTGGTCGCTCATGACGGTCTCCGCTAGCGTGGAGTCCACACTAGTCCGAAGTTCGCTATAGCGGATGTGTCGTTAGTCACCGTGCCGCAGGACATCCCCTGGCTGGCCGTAGCCGGTGCGCTTCGCGCACAATCGGGCACTCCCTTCCTGAACGGGTCTGCCATGTCGCCACGTCGTCCTGCCCTGCTCACCCTCGCCCTGGCCTGCCTGCTCCCCGGCCTGGTCAGCGCGGCCACGCCTTACCGCAGCCCGCAGCAGATCCTGGACGCGTCGCCGGACAGCGACTGGCGCACGCCCGACCCGGCCAACCTGCTGTACATGAACCTGCCCGCCGGCCGCGTCATCATCGAACTGGCCCCGGCGTTCGCGCCGCAGCACGTGGGCAACATCCAGACCCTGGCCCACGAGCATTTCTGGGATGGCGAGAGCATCTACCGCGCGCAGGACAACTTCGTGGTGCAGTTCGGCGATGCCGATGCCGACGATGCCGCCAAGGCAAAGCCGCTCGGCAGCGCCAAGCGCACGCTCCCGGCCGAATTCCAGCGTGACAGCAAGGGGCTGAAGGTGAGCCTCCTGCCCGACCGTGATGGCTGGGCCGACCAGACCGGCTTCGTCGACGGCTTCCCGGTGGGCCAGGATCGCAAGGACGGCAAGACCTGGCTGGCGCATTGCTATGGCGCGCTGGGCGCCGGCCGCAACAACGAGGAAGACAGCAGCATCGGTGCCGAACTGTACGTCGTGACCGGGCAGTCGCCGCGTCAGCTGGACCGCAACATCACCGTGGTCGGCCGCGTGCTGCAGGGCATGGAGCTGCTCAGCGCGCTGCCACGTGGCCCGGCCCCGATGGGCTTCTACGCCGATCCGGCGCAGCGTACGGCGATCCAGTCGATCCAGCGTGCCAACGATGTACCGGCTGCGGAACGGCCCAAACTGCAGGTGCTGCGCACGGACTCCAGGACCTTTGCCGATGCGACCGAAGCGCGCCGCAACCGCGTCGATGATTTCTACAAGCGCCCGGCCGGCCACATCGACCTGTGCAACATTCCGGTGCCGGTGCGGTAAGGCCGAGCCACCGGCGCGGTGAACGTGCATGGGGGTGGACATGCCCGTCCCGGTCGCGCCGGCCGCTGGCCGGCTGATCGCCTCCGCAGAGGCGATCTCTATCGCTTCTGGGACACCGCCACACTGCCGAGAATGAGCACGCCCGCCACGACCATCGCGCCGGTCACCGGTTCGCCCAGGAACAGCCACGCGAACAGCGCGCCGAACATCGGCACCAGGTAGGTCACGGTCGAGGCACGGGCCGGACCGATGCGGGCGATCAGGCGGTAGAACATCAGGAACGCCAGGCCGGTGCAGACCACGCCCAGCGCAATCGCGCAGGCCCAGGACAGCACCGGGATCGGAGCGGTCGGCCAATGGGTCAGCGCCATCGGCAGCAGCAGGATCGCCGCGCAGCCGAGCGTGGCACCGGCCGAGGCCGCCGGTGGCAGGCCGGTCATGTGGCGCTTCACCAGATTGACGCCCAGGCCATACAACAGCGCGGCCAGGGCACCGGCCATCACCGCCGCACCGATGCTCAGACCGGACACTTTGGCCGTGGCCAACACCACCACCCCGGCGAAGCCGACCAGCAGGGCGATCGCGCGGCGCATGCCGATCTTTTCGCCGAAGAACAGGAACGCGATCAGCGCGGCGAACAGCACGGTCATCGCATTGCAGATCGCACCGATCGCGGCCGGAGCGCGTTGTGCGGCCCAGGCGAACAGCACGAACGGTATGGCCGAGTTGATCAGCCCGATCGGCGCCAGCCACAGCCAGCGGCGGGCCGGGAACTGCGCGCGCGCCTGCCACAGGAACGGCAGCAGCACGAGCGCGCCGAGCAGCAGCCGCACCTCCACCAGTGCATACGGTCCGAAGGCTGGCACGGCCACCCGCATGAACAGGAACGAGCAGCCCCATATCGCGCCCAGTGCGGTCAGTTCCAGCGGCGTGCGCCAATCGCGCGCCACCGTAGCGGCGGCCAGCGGCGCTCCGCTCATGACCGGCCCCCGAAGCAGGGCAGGCGCGCGGGACAGGGGGTAAGGGGCGGCAACATGCGCGTGAATCCGGGGGGGGAAGGACGACAGCATCCGCCTGCCGTCAGGCACTCACAAGCGCGTAGTATCCGTGCAAGCCACAAATATGATTTGGGTCTCGACCATGATCCTTCGCCCTGCCCTGTTGCCCGCGCTGGGGGTGTTCGCGGTTGCCGCACGCCACCAGAACTTCGCCCACGCCGCCCAGGAACTGCACCTCACCGCCAGTGCGGTCAGCCACCATGTGCGACGGCTGGAAGACCTGCTTGGAACCATCCTGTTCCAGCGCCATGCGCGCGGCGTGCGGCTGACGGCCGAAGGCCGCCAGCTGGCCGATGCGGCGGCGGCGGCGCTCAGTGATCTCAATGCAGTGGCCGGCAACCTGCATCCGCAGGCGGACATCGTGCCGCTGCGGGTCACCACCATCCGCTCGCTGTCGTACTGCTGGCTGATTCCGCGGTTGCCGCGCTTCACCCAACAGCATCCGCGCATGCGTATCGAGCTGCAGACCAGCACCGAACTGGTCCGCTTTGACGAAACCGGTCCGGAACTGGGCATCCGTTACGGCCTTGGCCAATGGCCAGGCATGGCCGCGCATCACCTGATGGACGATGAACTCTGCCCGGTGGCCTCACCTTCCCTGGCGGGCGTCTCGATGCTGCGCGAACCGGCTCAGATCGCCGCCTTGCCGCTGCTCAGCGACATGTCGCCGCAGGGTTGGCGCGATTGGTTCCGGGCGGCGGGTGTGCGCGGGTTGGACCTGCCCTCGCTGCACACCTTCAGCGACAGCACCGATGCGATGCGCGCCGCGGTCTACGGCATCGGCGCAGTGCTGGCGCGCAAGCACATCGCCCAGCCCTACCTGCAGCGTTATGAGCTGGTGCGCCTGCCCGGCCCCGCACTCAAGGCGCGCTACGCCTACTACGTCGTCCACGCCGAACACCGCCCACTCAGCCCGACCGCGCAGGCGTTCATGGACTGGCTCAAGCGCGAGGCACTGGATGAGCGCACCCCGCTGCCCGCACTGCCCGATGAACTGCTGGGCCTGCCGCCTGCGGACGGCACGCACGACTGAACCGGACGCCACGGTCCGGCGCATGTCCTCACCCGATCTTTTCCGCGTGCTGGCTAGGCTGGAGTCCCTTTCCCCGAGGCTCGACCCATGGCCCTGTTGCGACTGCGAATCACCGGCACCGAAGACGATGCACGTGCCATCACCGACCTGCTGCAGAGCATCGAGGGGATCGAACACGTCGAGGAAACCGACGATCTGATGCCGCACATGGACGACGACGATTCCAGCTCGGCCGGCCTGTCCGATGACATCGGCCCGGGCACGCACGAACTGGAAGTGGAAGTAGGCAACGCACTCGGTGCCCAGCGCGTGCGTGACGCCGTGCAGGAACTGGCGCTGGAACTGGATGTCTTCGTGGAATACGAGCAGGACGAAGGCTGAGTCAGCCGTCGTGCCGCGCTTTCAGGCGCGGCACGACCGGTCTGGTCAGCGTGCGGCCGCCGCGGCCTTGCGCCGCTTGCGACGGCGCCACAGCGCCACGACCACGGCACCGACCGCCCAGACCACCACGCCGACCGGCACCAAGGCGGCGATCGCGCGGATCACGAAGGCGATGCTGGTGGTGAAGATCGCCCCGAACTCACTGAACGCCTTGCCGATTTCGCTGCGGCTGCGCTGCCCGGCCGGGCCTTCGAAGTGCATCGTCACCAGCTGGGTGTCGATCCGCCGGCGTTGCTGTGCCGCGTCCTTGTTGGCCTGCTCCAGCCCCGCCTCGATCTCCGCCATGCGCTGCGAGACCGCCAACAGGTCGGCCACCTTCATGTCACTGCGCTGCTGATACGCCTGCAGCTGCGCGTGTTCTTTCTGCAACCGCGTCTGGGTCAGCGCGGTATCGGCCACCTGCTGGGCCAGATCTTCGGCATGCGTGTTGCGCGAGGCCACATCGCCGCCTTCACCAGCCAGGGCGATGATCGGTTCCACGCCCTTGGGCGCGATGCGCACGCGGATGGAGCCGGAGCGGGTTTCACCGCCTTCCTCGCCTACCTGCAGCACGGCACAGTCCCCGAACCGGTTGCTCTGGCAGGCCGCGGACACGGCCTTGACCCGCTCACTGATGCGCTTGGCATCCAGCTGGATGCGGATGTCGTGTTCATACGCCAGGAACGCGCCCTCGGGGGACGCCACGGCCCCGGCGGCCGCATCGGCGGCGTAGTTCGGCCCGCTGCGGCCACAGGCCACCAGGACCAACAACAGCATCCCTGCCAGCCCGGCGCGGGCCCGTCCTTTCCACTCGGTCACAGTGCAGCTCCATCAAAAGCGGTGATCTTCACGGCGCATGGTAATCCAATGGCACGGGGACAACGGCGGCCATCGGCCCTATGCTCGGGGATTGTCCCCAGTACAGGAACACCGATGCGCCAGCATCTGCTTGCCCTCGCCCTGATCGCCGCCCTTGGTGGCTGCCAGCAGGCCGACTCCCCGACGCCCACCACCGGCACCGAAGCGGCCATCCCGGCTGGCGATGCCGCGGTCGATGCGGCCTTCGCCGATCTGTCCAAGCGCGCCCTCGACACCTGGATGCAGCTGTCCCCGATCAGCGCCACGCAGATCGGCGACCACCGCTACGACAGCGAGATCGACGACCTGAGCGCGGCCGGCCAGCAGAAGGTGCTGACCGCATACAAGGCACTGCTGGGCGATCTGGACAAGATCGACGTCAGCAAGCTCTCGCGCGAGAACCAGGTGGATGCGGCGATCCTGCGCAACCAGCTGCAGTCCGAGGTCTGGACCGCGGAAGTGCTGCAGTCGCCCAAGTGGGACCCGCAGATGTACAACGGCATGGCCGGCAGCGCGCTCTACGGCCTGATGGCGCGTGAGTTCGCCCCGCTGCCCGACCGCCTGAAGTCGGCGACCGCGCGCATGGAGAAGCTGCCGCAGATCTTCGCCCAGGCCCGCGAGAACCTGGACCCGGCCCGCGTTCCGAAGATCCATGCTGAAACCGTGGCCAAACAGAACCGCGGCATCCTGAGCATCGTCGATACCTTCATCACCCCGCACATCGGTGAGCTGCCGGCCGAGGACCAGAAGCGCCTGCAGGCCGCGATCGAGGGCTTGAAGAAGGCTGTCGACGAGCAGCAGACCTGGCTGGACAAGACCCTGGTGCCGAACGCCAAGGGGGACTTCCGCATCGGTGCGGACCTGTACGACCAGAAGCTGAAGTTCGCGCTGAACTCCTCGCTCTCGCGCGCCGAGATCGGCGAGCGCGCGCGTGCCGAGCTCAAGCGTGTGCGCCAGGACATGTACGGCATCGCGCAGACCGTGCTCAAGGACAAGCCGGGCGCGCCGGCGCTGCCGGCCAACCCGAGCGATGAGCAGCAGCAGGCCGCGATCGAAGCCGCGCTGGAGCTGGCCTATGCCGACAAGCCGGCCCGCGACAAGGTGGTTGACGACGCCAAGGCCGCGCTGGAGCAGTCCACCGAGTTCGTGCGCAAGCATGACCTGATGACCCTGCCCGATTCGCCGGTCGACATCATCCTGATGCCGGAATTCCAGCGTGGCGTGGCCGTGGCCTATTGCGACTCGCCGGGCCCGCTCGACAAGAACCTGAAGACCTTCTATGCGGTCTCGCCGATCCCGGACGACTGGACGGACAAGCAGGTCGACTCGTTCCTGCGCGAATACAACAGCCGCATGATCCACCTGCTGAGCATCCACGAAGGCACCCCGGGCCATTACCTGGAAGGCTGGCACTCGGGCAAGTTCCCCTCCACGCTGCGTGCGGTGCTGCGTTCGGGCCTGTTCGCCGAAGGCTGGGCGGTCTACACCGAGCGGATGATGCAGGAGCAGGGTTACCTGGACAACGATCCGCTGTTCCACCTGGTGCAGCTGAAGTTCTACCTGCGCACCATCTCCAACGCGATCCTGGATCAGGGCGTGCACGTGGACAACTGGACGCGTGAGCAGGCGATGCACCTGATGACCCACGATGCCTTCCAGCAGGAAAGCGAAGCTTCGGGCAAGTGGGTGCGTGCGCAGCTGACCTCCGCGCAGCTGCCGACCTACTTCGTCGGCGCGCAGGAACACTTCGATACCCGCAAGGCCGTGCAGGACAAGCAGGGCGCGAAGTTCAACCTGAAGGCGTACCACGATCAGATGCTGTCCTACGGCGCCCCGCCGGTGCGCTTCGCGCGCCAGCTGATGCTGGACCAGCCGATCGAGTAAACCCGCCTGGTTCCTCGTCAGACAGGCAACGGCCCGGTGCGAACCGGGCCGTTTTTTTGTGGGGTTTCGTAGAGCCGGGTTCTACCCGGCTGCCTGCGCCACGCAACAGCAGGAGCAGCCGGGTAGAACCCGGCTCTACGCGGGAAGCAGCCGACTGACCGTCGGCTCTACCCCCCGGCAGCGTCGGCACCGGTTAGGCATCGGCGGCGACGAAGCCCCCGGTCTGCCGCGCCCACAGCCGCGCATACAACCCGCCCGCCGCGATCAGCTCGGCGTGCGTGCCGGTCTCCACGATGCGGCCCTGATCCATCACCACCAGCCGGTCCATGCGCGCGATGGTGGACAGGCGGTGCGCGATCGCGATCACCGTCTTGCCGGTCATCAATTCGTCCAGGTTGTCCTGGATCGCCGCTTCCACTTCCGAATCCAGCGCCGAGGTTGCTTCGTCCAGCACCAGGATCGGGGCGTCCTTGAGCAGCACCCGCGCGATCGCGATGCGCTGGCGCTGGCCGCCGGACAGTTTCACCCCGCGCTCGCCGACGTGCGCGTCGTAAGCACGGCGCCCTTCCCCATCGACCAGCGTATCGATGAAGGCCGAGGCGCGTGCCTTGGCCACGGCGGCATGCAGCTGCGCCTCGGTTGCATCCGGACGCCCGTACAGCAGGTTGTCGCGGATCGAGCGGTGCAGCAGCGAGGTGTCCTGGGTGACCACGCCGATCTGCCGGCGCAGGCTCTCCTGGGTGACACCCGCGATGTCCTGGCCGTCGATGCGGATCTGCCCGCTCTCCAGGTCGTACAGACGCAGCAGCACGTTGACCAGGGTCGACTTGCCGGCACCCGAGGGACCCACCAGGCCGATCTTCTCACCGGGTTTCACCTGCAGGTCCAACCCGGCGATCACGCCCCCGCGTTTGCCGTAATGGAAATGGATGTGATCGAAATGCACGGCGCCCTGGCTGACCACCAACGGCACGGCGTCGATACGGTCCTGCACGGTCAGCGGCTGGGAGATGGTGGTGATGCCGTCCTGCACCGTGCCGATATCTTCGAAGATGCCGTTGATGGTCCACATGATCCAGCCGGACATGTTGTGGATGCGGATCACCAGGCCGGTGGCCAGGGTGATTGCGCCGACGGTGATGTGGCCGCCGTTCCACAGCCACAGCGCCAGGCCGCAGGTGCCCACGATCAGGAAGCCGTTGACGATGGCGATGGTGACTTCCAGCCCGGTGGTGACCCGGGTCTGGCCACGGTGCTTGGTGGCCAGTTCGTCGATCGCCTCGGCCACGTAGGCCTGCTCGCGCCCGCCATGGGCGAACAGCTTCAGCGTGGGCACGTTGGTGTAGCCATCCACAATGCGGCCCATCGCTTTGGAGCGTGCTTCGGAGGCGATCCACGCGCGCTCTTTGGCCCGCGGCACGAAGTACCACATGATCACCGCGTAGCCGGCCATCCACAGCCCCAACGGAATCATCAGCCGCCAGTCCGCCTGCGCGAACAGGTACAGCGCGGTGCCGGTGTAGACGATGATGTACCAGAGCGAATCGACCATCTGCACGGCCGATTCACGCAGCGACGTCCCCGTCTGCATGACCCGATTGGCCATGCTGCCGGCGAAATCGTTCTGGAAGAAGCTCAGGCTCTGCCGCACCACATAGTTGTGCATCAACCAGCGCGAGCGGTTGCTCAGCCCCGGTACGATCGCCTGGTTCACCAGCAGGCTGTGCAACGACACCAGCAGCGGGCGCGCGATCAGGGTGATGCCGGCCATCCACATCAGCGTGTTGGCATGCCGCGCAAAGAAATCGCTGCCGGGCTGCTCGGCGACCATGTCCACGATGCGGCCAAGGAAATCGAACATCGCCACTTCGACCAGCGCCAACAGCAGGCCGGCGATCAACGTGGCCAGCAGCACCGGCCACACCGGGCGCAGATAGTGGATATAGAACGGCACCACCTTGCGCGGTGGCATGCGCGCATCGATCGGCGGGAAAACCGGAATCAGCGATTCGAACCAGCGGAACATCGCAGTGCACCAAAAACAAAACAGGCCGCGATTATCCCACCGCGGCCTGTCCTTTTACTCTCACCTCCATCACACGCCGGCGACGGGGTTCAGCCCTTGGCCTCGGGCGCGATCGGTGTCAGCAGCAGGTCCTGGAAATCGAAACTGAAATCGGTCAGCGAGGACGCCGCCTGCATGCGGACCTCACGGACGTTGCCGTCCGGATCCAGACTGAAATTCACGAAGGCGTCGGCATTGAGTGACCGGTCGTCCCAGCGCACCAGGAAGGTATCGTGCTGCCAATGTTCCAGCGTGCCGATCAACTGCGCGGTCTTGCCGAAGCGCAGGCGCAGCTTGCCGCCCTGCTGCTCAACGAATACATCGCCGTACCATGGGTCGCGGTAGCCCCCTGCGTAGCGCGCCAGTGGCAGCGACGGCTTGGATCTCGCATCACGTGCGGCCTGGTGCTTGGCCCAGCCTTCGTCTGCTTTCTCCTGTGACTTGGCAACGGCAGCGGCATACGCGGCGACCCAGTCGGTGGCCGGGGCCTGCAGATAGGCATCCAGCGCTTCCATCGTGATGGCATTGAAGGCCGCGCCGACTTCCTGGTTGGTGAGCACCACGATGCCCAGCTTGTGCTCCGGCACCAGGGTCACGCGCGACACCATCCCCGGCCAGCCGCCGGTATGCCAGACCAGCTTCTGGCCGCGGTAGTCGCTCAGGCTCCAGCCTTCGCCATAGCCGGCGAAGTTCGGCCGTGCGGCCGCCAGCTGCGGCACGCTCGGTTCGGGCACGCCCTGAGGCGTAATCATCTGCCACATCGCCTGCTGGGTCTTGGCGGTGAACAGTGGCTGCCCGTTCTCCAGCATGCCGTGGGCCAGCTGCACGTTCATCCAGCGCGCCATGTCGTGCACGCTGGAATAAATGCCGCCGGCGCCGGCATTGTTGGACCAGGTCAGCGGCGCGACGGTGCGCAGCTGGCTGAAATCGTACTTGGCGTGACCGACCGCGGCGTTGTCGCCGGGCTGCAGGTGATCGGCGTTGTAGCGGGTGCCTTGCATGCCCACCGGGGTGAAGATGTGCTGCTGCAGGAAGTCCGCATAGGTCTGCCCGGACACCTGTTCGATCACCTGCTGGGCGACCGCGTAGAGAATGTTGTCGTAGGCATAGCGATCACGGAAACCGGCCTTCAGCGGCACCTTGCCCAGCCGCTGCACCACCTCCTTGTTGCTGTAGGAGGTGGTCGGCCAGAACAGCAGGTCGCCCGCGCCCAGGCTCAGGCCACTGCGGTGCGAGAGCAGATCGCGGATGCGCATTTCGCCGGTGACGTACGGATCGGACATGCGGAAGCCGGGCAGATGATCGATCACGCGATCCTCCATCTTCAGCTTGCCCTGCTCGGCCAGCAGATTCAGCGCGGTGGCGGTGAACGCCTTGGTGTTGGACGCGATCGCGAACAGCGTATCGGCCTGGACCGGATCCGGCTTGCCCAGCTCGCGCACCCCGTAGCCGCGCTCCATCACTACCTTGCCATCCTTGACCACCGCCACGGCGATGCCGGGGATGTCGAACTCGGTGCGGGCGCGTTCGATGGTGGCGTCCAGCCGCTGCAGTTCGGCCGGCACGGCGGCCGATGCCAAGGGTGCGCATGCGAGCAGCACGGCGCCTCCGATCCAGGATGTGTTCAAGCAGTGTCTCCGGTTGCGTGTGGCGGGGGCGTCGAGGGTGTCGATGCCCCGGTTTCGCACGATGGTAACGCGGCCCGGATCAGGCTCGCCTGTGCCAGAAGGAGGCCCGCCATGACCGCGCCCGCCGAGACCACCGCCACGATCATTCCCTGCCTGCGCTACCGCGATGCACACGCCGCGATGGCGTGGCTGCAGCGCGCGTTCGGCTTCCAGAAACAGGCGGTGTATGCCGAGGGCGATATCGTCCACCATGCCCAGCTGGTGTATGGCCACGGCATGATCATGCTCGGCTCGGTCGACAACGCCAGCGAGTGGGGCCGCTACAGCGTCCACCCGGACGAGGTCGGCGGTCGGCAGACCCAGAGCGCCTGCGTGATCGTGGCCGATCCGGATGCGCACCATGCGCGCGCCGTCGCCGCGGGCGCGCAGATCGTCATGGACATCGCCGACCAACCGTATGGCGGCCGCGGCTATGCCTGCCGCGATCTGGAAGGTTACCTGTGGTGGTTCGGCAGCTACGACCCGTGGGCCGACCATGCGGGCGGCGCATGAGCACACCGCCCGGCACCATCCGCACCGGCATCGGCGGCTGGGTCTTCCCGGCATGGCGCGGCGGCACGTTCTATCCGGCCGGGCTGCCGCAACGCGAAGAACTGGCCTACGCCAGCCAACAGCTGGGCTGCATCGAGATCAACAGCACGTTCTACCGTGCGCAGAAGCCGGCCATCTATGCGCAGTGGCGCGAGCAGACGCCAGCGGGCTTCCGCTTCTCGGCCAAGGCGCCGCGCAC
>Ga0256410_1001398_pt1 | contig 18492 bp, 15 predicted proteins | sample PhyWR1_FD_185983 | JGI IMG/M metagenome (GOLD analysis project Ga0256410, IMG submission 185983) | Leaf surface microbial communities from wheat plants in UC Gill Tract Community Farm, Albany, California, United States - DLSL W.R1 | ecosystem: Host-associated > Plants > Phyllosphere >... | reverse complement strand
GCGTGTACACCGCAGATCCATTCAAAGACCCGCATGCCGAGAAGTTCGATCATCTGACTTACGATGAAGTACTGGATCGCAAACTGGGTGTTATGGACCTGACGGCCATCTGTCTGTGCCGCGACCATAAAATGCCATTGCGTGTATTTAATATGAACAAGCCCGGCGCCCTGCTAAATATTGTCCATGGCGGCGCTGAAGGCACTCTGATCGAGGAAGGTCAACAATGATCAACGAAATCAAGAAAGACGCTCAAACGCGCATGCAGAAGTCGCTGGAATCCCTGTCCCATGCATTTGGCCAGATCCGTACCGGCAAGGCTCACCCAAGCATTCTGGGTAGCGTGATGGTGCCTTACTATGGCTCGGACACTCCGATCAGCCAGGTAGCCAACATCACCGTTAAAGACTCCCGCACCCTTCAAGTTGTAGCGTTCGAGCGCAACATGCTGGGCGCAGTCGACAAGGCCATCCAGAGCGCCGGTCTGAACCTCAACCCGACCAACCTGGGTGAGTTGCTGCTGATCTCCATGCCGGCACTGACTGAAGAAACCCGCAAGGTTTTCGCCAAGCAGGCTCGTGATGCAGCCGAAGATGCCCGCATTGCCGTGCGCAATATCCGTCGCGACGCCTTGAGCCAGTTGAAAGACCTGGTCAAGGAAAAGGAAATCAGCGAAGACGAAGAGCGTCGTGCTGCTGATGATATCCAGAAGCTGACCGACAAGGCCGTGGCAGATATCGAAGTTGCCACCAAGCAGAAAGAAGCGGACCTGATGGCCGTATAAGGGTCAGGGCGTTTTATGGAAAAGACGAAGCAGGCTGACCCGTCATCTGTTCCGCGACATGTCGCGATCATCATGGACGGTAATAATCGCTGGGCAAAAAAACGCTTTCTGCCAGGTGTTGCCGGGCATAAAGCGGGTGTGGATGCAGTTCGCGCGGTCATTGAAGTGTGTGCCGGGGCCGGGGTCGAGGTACTGACCCTGTTCGCGTTTTCCAGTGAAAACTGGCAGCGGCCCGCCGCTGAAGTCAGTGCCTTGATGGACCTGTTTTTCAGGGCGCTGCGTCGTGAGGCCAAGCGCCTCAACGAAAACGAGATCAGTCTGCGGATCATCGGCGACCGCTCGCGCTTTCATCCCGATTTGCAAAAGGCGATGCGTGAAGCGGAAGCCATGACAGTGGGCGAAGGCCGCTTTGTCTTGCAGATTGCCGCCAACTACGGTGGCCAGTGGGATATTGCACAGGCCGCGCAGCAGTTGGCGCGTCAAGTCCAGGCAGGACACTTGCAGCCGGAGGACATCACTGCGGGCTTGTTGCAAACCTGTCTGGTAACGGGCGATCTGCCGTTGCCTGATCTGTGTATCCGCACCGGTGGCGAGCACCGCATCAGCAATTTCTTGCTGTGGCAGCTGGCCTATTCCGAGTTGTACTTCTCCGACCTGTTCTGGCCGGACTTCAAACACGAAGCCATGCAGCACGCATTGGCTGATTTCGCTTCTCGCCAGCGTCGCTTCGGTAAAACGAGCGAGCAGGTTGAGGCTGGAGCCCGGATTTAATGCTTAAACAAAGAATCATCACTGCACTTATCTTGCTGCCAATTGCCTTGTGCGGCTTTTTCCTGCTCGAGGGCAGTGGCTTTGCGCTGTTTATTGGCCTGGTCGTGACCCTGGGTGCCTGGGAATGGGCGCGCCTTGCCGGTTTCGAGGCTCAACCTGCGCGTATTGTGTTTGCCGTGCTGGTGGCCTTGTTGCTGTTTGGCCTGCATCTGTTCCCCGATCTGGCGCCGTGGGTGCTGGGTGCTGCGGTATTGTGGTGGGCCACGGCTACATTCCTGGTTCTGACCTTTCCGCAATCGGCTGTGCACTGGTCGAGCATTGCGACCAAGCTGGTGATCGGTCTGTTGATCCTGTTGCCGGCCTGGCAAGGCCTGGTCCTGATCAAGGCAATGCCGTTGGGCAACTGGCTGATCATGGCGGTGATGGTTCTGGTGTGGGGCGCAGACATTGGCGCTTATTTTTCCGGGCGCAAATTCGGCAAGCGCAAGCTCGCACCTAAAGTCAGCCCGGGCAAAAGCTGGGAAGGCGTTTTTGGCGGCTTGCTGCTGAGCCTGCTGATCACTGCCGTTGTCGGGGTGGTGCGCGGCTGGAGCGCTTCGCAGATGTTTGCCGCGTTGGTGGGCGCTGCCGTTATCGTATTGATATCGGTAGTCGGCGACCTCACGGAAAGCATGTTCAAACGCCAGGCCGGGATTAAAGACAGCAGCAACCTGTTGCCTGGTCATGGTGGTGTTCTGGATCGCATCGACAGCCTGACGGCAGCGATCCCTGTATTTGCTGTATTGCTGTGGATGGCGGCTTCATGAGTCGTCCACAACAGATTACTGTTCTGGGGGCGACGGGTTCTATCGGCCTGAGCACCCTGGATGTTATTGCGCGTCATCCCGAGCGCTACCAGGCATTCGCGTTGAGCGGCTACAGCCGTCTCGACGAGCTGCTGGCCTTGTGTGTCAAGCACCGGCCGCAAGTTGCAGTGGTCCCGCATGGGCAGGCTGCCAGCCAGTTGCAGGCAGGCTTGCGCGCTGCCGGGCTGAACACCGAAGTGCTGGTGGGTGAAGAGGGGTTGTGCCAGATTGCGTCGGCTCCTGAAGTCGATGCGGTGATGGCGGCAATCGTCGGTGCTGCAGGCTTGCGCCCGACACTGGCGGCAGTCAATGCCGGCAAAAAGATCCTGCTGGCCAATAAAGAGGCGCTGGTAATGACCGGCGATCTGTTTATGCAGGCTGTGCGTCGCAGCGGCTCGGTTTTGCTGCCCATCGACAGCGAGCACAATGCGATCTTCCAGTGCTTGCCCCAGGATTTTGCCCGTGGTCTGGGTAATGTCGGTGTGCGTCGGATTTTGCTGACAGCCTCGGGCGGTCCGTTCCGTGAGACACCGCTGGCAGAGCTGGAACACGTCACGCCGGAGCAGGCCTGCGCTCATCCCAACTGGTCGATGGGGCGCAAAATTTCGGTGGATTCGGCGAGCATGATGAACAAGGGCCTGGAGCTGATCGAGGCCTGCTGGTTGTTCAATGCGCGTCCTGAGCAGGTCGAGGTGGTGATCCATCCGCAAAGCGTGATCCACTCGCTGGTCGATTATATAGATGGCTCGGTACTGGCTCAGTTGGGTAACCCTGATATGCGCACGCCGATTGCCAATGCCCTGGCCTGGCCTGAGCGGATTGACTCAGGTGTAGCGCCGTTGGACCTGTTTGCGGTTGCGCGGCTGGACTTTCAGCGCCCTGATGAGCAACGTTTTCCTTGTTTGCGTCTGGCGCGCGAGGCTGCCGTTGCGGGCAATAGCGCCCCGGCGATGCTCAATGCGGCGAACGAAGTGGCTGTGGCGGCCTTTTTGGATGGGCGAATCCGCTACCCGCAGATCGCGCGTATTATCGAAGACGTATTGAACAGCGAGCCGGTTGTGGCTGTCGACGAATTGGAAGCGGTATTTGCCGCAGACAGCAAAGCCCGGATGCTGGCTGAACAGTGGTTGAGTCGTAACGGCTGAAGTGGTGTAGGCCGCAACCGGACAGAATCGCGGAGAAAGTAGATGAGTGCGCTCTATATGATTGTTGGCACCCTGGTGGCATTGGGGGTGCTGGTCACTTTTCATGAATTCGGTCACTTTTGGGTGGCGCGCCGTTGTGGCGTCAAGGTTCTGCGCTTCTCTGTGGGCTTCGGTACGCCTTTGCTGCGCTGGCATGATCGCCAGGGCACCGAGTTTGTCGTGGCGGCCATCCCGTTGGGTGGCTATGTGAAAATGCTCGATGAGCGCGAAGGGGCTGTACCCGTCGATCAGCTCGATCAATCGTTCAACCGCAAAACCGTAGGCCAGCGCATTGCCATTGTCGCGGCCGGACCGATTGCCAACTTTATGTTGGCCATGGCGTTCTTCTGGGTGCTGGCAATGATGGGCAGCCAGCAGGTGCGGCCGGTCATCGGTGCTGTAGAGGGCGGCAGCCTGGCGGCGCAAGCGGGTCTGGTTGCGGGGCAGGAAATTGTATCCATTGATGGCGAGCCAACCACAGGCTGGTCAAACGTCAATCTGCAGCTGGTTCGTCGTCTGGGCGAAAGCGGTTCCTTGCAGGTTGTGGTGCGTGAGCCGGGTACTACCGCCGAGGCGTCCCATCAGCTGGTATTGAAAGACTGGCTCAAGGGTGCCGATGAGCCGGATCCGATCAAGTCGTTGGGGATTCGTCCGTGGCGCCCCGAGCTGCCAGCCGTTCTGGCAGAGCTCGACCCGAAAGGACCGGCCCAGGCCGCCGGGCTTAAAACCGGTGACAAGCTGCTGGCCATCAACGATCAGGCCGTCAAAGACTGGCAGCAGGTTGTGGACTGGGTTCGTGTGCATCCCGAGGCTCGTATTGTGTTGCATGTCGAGCGCGACGGTGTGCCGGTAGCGATTCCGGTCACCCTGGCCGCTCGTGGCGAAGGCAAGGCGGCAACCGGTTATCTGGGGGCCGGCGTCAAAGGTGTCGACTGGCCACCAGCGATGATTCGCGAGGTCAGCTATGGCCCGCTCGCGGCAATCGGGGAGGGGGCCAAACGCACCTGGACCATGAGCATATTGACGCTCGACTCACTCAAAAAAATGTTGTTCGGTGAGCTCTCGGTAAAAAACTTGAGTGGACCGATAACCATTGCTAAAGTGGCGGGCGCTTCTGCCCAGTCGGGTGTTGCTGATTTCCTGAATTTCCTGGCTTATCTAAGTATCAGTCTCGGGGTTCTGAATTTGTTGCCCATACCAGTACTGGATGGGGGACATTTGTTGTTTTATCTGATCGAGTGGGTGCGTGGTCGCCCCTTGTCGGATCGGGTGCAGGGTTGGGGAATGCAGATCGGTATCAGCTTGGTGGTCGGGGTGATGTTACTTGCCTTGATCAACGATCTGGGCCGTCTGTAAACGCTTCGCTGAATTGCGAATCTGCCGCATTTTGCGGCAGTTTGTTTATTGCCAGTTGGAATAAGAAAGGACTTCATGAAACGTCTGCTGCTAACTGCGGTTCTCGCCGTACTGATGATCGCCGAAGTTCACGCCGAGTCCTTCACTATCTCTGATATCCGTGTCAACGGCCTCCAGCGGGTTTCCGCCGGTAGCGTGTTTGGCGCGTTGCCTCTGAACGTGGGTGAAGTAGCGGATGACCGCCGTCTGGTGGAATCCACTCGTGCGTTGTTCAAAACCGGGTTCTTTCAGGATATCCAACTGGGTCGTGATGGCAATGTGCTTGTTATCACGGTTGTCGAACGTCCTTCCGTCTCCAGCATCACCATCGACGGCAACAAGGCGATCTCCACTGACGACCTGATGAAAGGTCTGAAACAGTCGGGCCTGGCCGAAGGCGAGATTTTCCAGCGCGCCACCCTTGAAGGTGTGCGTAACGAGTTGCAACGTCAGTATGTTGCCCAGGGCCGCTATTCGGCGACGGTAGACACCGAAGTGGTGCCAGAACCGCGTAACCGCGTTGCCTTGAAGGTCAATATCAACGAAGGCACGGTTGCTGCGATCCAGCACATCAACGTGGTGGGCAACACGGTTTTCCCTGAGTCGGACCTGGTTGATCTGTTCGAACTCAAAACCACGAACTGGCTGTCGTTCTTCAAGAACGACGACAAGTACGCGCGTGAAAAACTGTCGGGTGACCTTGAGCGTCTGCGCTCCTACTACCTCGATCGCGGCTATATCAATATGGATATCGCTTCGACCCAGGTATCGATCACTCCTGACAAGAAAAGCGTCTACATCACCGTTAACGTGAATGAAGGCGAAAAATACAATGTCGGCGAAGTGAAACTGAGCGGTGACCTCAAGGTTCCGGAAGATCAGATCAAGTCGTTGCTGCTGGTTCAGCCGGGCCAGGTGTTCTCGCGCAAGCTGATGACCACCACTTCCGAGCTGATCACCCGTCGTCTGGGTAACGAGGGCTACACCTTCGCCAACGTCAACGGCGTGCCTCAGCCGAACCCTGAAGACCACACCGTGGCCATCACCTTTGTAGTCGACCCGGGCAAGCGTGCTTACGTGAACCGCATCAACTACCGCGGTAACACCAAGTCGGCTGACGAAGTGCTGCGTCGTGAAATGCGTCAGATGGAAGGTGGCTGGGCGTCGACTTACCTGATTGACCAGTCCAAGGTCCGCCTTGAGCGTCTGGGCTTCTTCAAGGAAGTTAACGTCGAGACTCCGGCAGTGCCAGGCACTGACGACCAGGTTGACGTGAACTACGCAGTGGAAGAACAGGCGTCGGGCTCGATCACCGCCAGCGTCGGTTTTGCCCAGAGCGCCGGTTTGATCCTGGGCGGTTCGATTACCCAGAACAACTTCCTGGGTACGGGTAACAAGGTCAGCATTGGCCTGACCCGCAGCGAATACCAGAGCCGTTACAACTTCAGCTACGTTGACCCGTACTGGACAGCGGATGGCGTGAGCCTGGGCTACAACGCCTTCTACCGCACCACTGACTACAAAGATCTGGACGTTGACGTAGCAAACTACTCGGTGGACAGCCTGGGTGCTGGTATCACCATGGGCTACCCGATCAGCGACACATCGCGCCTGACCTATGGCCTGACCGTACAGCAGGATGAAATCAGCACCGGCCAGTACACCGTTGACGAGATTTTCGACTTCGTAAACCGTGAAGGCGACAAGTACCTCAACTTCAAGGCGTCGGTTGGCTGGTCTGAATCGACCCTGAACAAAGGCGTATTGCCGACTCGCGGCAGCTCGCAGAGCCTGGTGTTTGAAACCACCATTCCTGGCAGCGACCTGCAGTTCTACAAACTGGACTACCGTGCCCAGCTGTTCCAGCCGTTGACCGACACCTACACCATGCGTCTGCACACAGAGCTGGGCTATGGTGATGGCTATGGTTCGACCGAAGGCCTGCCGTTTTATGAAAACTACTACGCCGGTGGCTTCAACTCGGTACGTGGCTTCAAGGACAGCGCTCTGGGCCCACGCAGTACCCCAAGCCGTGGTGCTGATGTAACCGGTAACGTAGGCACCATCGCCGACCCGGATCAAGACCCGCTGCCATTTGGTGGTAACGTGCTGATCCAGGGTGGTGTAGAGGTTCTGTTCCCGATGCCGTTCGTGAAAGATCAGCGTTCCCTGCGTACTTCCGTGTTCTGGGATGTGGGTAACGTGTTTGACACAAACTGCAAGGGCGATACCAAAGATTGCGATATCGGCTTCAGCAACCTGGCCAGCTCTGTGGGTGTTGGTGTGACCTGGGTGACTGCGCTTGGCCCGTTGAGCTTCAGCTTGGCCATGCCGATCAAGAAACCGGATGACGCAGACACTCAAGTGTTCCAGTTCTCCCTCGGCCAGACTTTCTAAAGCCTGACCTTAGATACAGACAACGGATTTTTTAGGAGTGCATCGTGCGTAAGTTGACTCAATTGGTTCTCCTGGCTTCGGTTTTGGTAGCTGGCCCGGCTTTCGCCGACATGAAAATTGCCGTACTGAACTATCAGATGGCATTGCTTGAATCGGACGCTGCCAAGCGTTATGCCGTGGATGCCGAGAAGAAATTTGGCCCGCAACTGACCAAGCTCAAAAGCCTGGAAAGCAGCGCCAAGGGTATCCAGGACCGTCTGGTTAAAGGCGGCGACAAAATGCAGCAAGGCGAGCGTGAGCGTCTGGAGCTTGAATTCAAGCAAAAGGCCCGTGACTTCCAGTTCCAGTCCAAGGAACTGAACGAAGCCAAAGCCGTTGCCGACCGTGAAATGCTGAAACAGCTGAAGCCGAAACTGGACAGCGCTGTTGAAGAAGTCATCAAAAAAGGCGCCTTTGACCTGGTGTTCGAGCGTGGTGCTGTGATTGATGTTAAACCTCAGTACGACATCACTCGCCAAGTAATCGAGCGCATGAATCAGCTGAAGTAATTATGACTGCGACTATAAAACTCGGCCGGTTGGCCGAGTTCCTCGGGGCCACCTTGCGTGGCTCTGCGGAGAAAGAAATCACTGGGCTAGCCACTTTGCAAGAGGCTGGCCCAGCTCAGTTGAGCTTTCTGGCCAACCCCCAGTACCGCAAATTCCTCGTTGACTGCCAGGCCGGAGCTGTATTGCTCAAGGCTGCTGACGCCGAAGACTATGCCGGTGATGCCCTGGTTGTACCGGACCCTTACCTGGCTTATGCCCGTATTTCCCATCTGTTCGATCCCAAGCCCAAGGCGGCAGCCGGCGTTCATCCGTCAGCGGTGATTGCTGACGATGCAGTGGTTGACCCTGAGGCAAGCATTGGTGCGTTTGCCGTGATCGAAAGCGGTGCACGCATTGCTGCCGGTGTCACGGTGGGCCCTCATTGCTTTATCGGGGCCCGTTGCGAAATCGGCGAAGGCGGCTGGCTGGCTCCACGCGTAACGCTTTATCACGATGTTCGCATCGGCAAGCGCGTGGTCATTCAGTCGGGTGCAGTGCTGGGTGGTGAAGGCTTTGGTTTTGCCAACGAAAAGGGCGTGTGGCAAAAAATCGCGCAAATCGGTGGTGTGACCATTGGTGATGATGTCGAAATCGGCGTCAATACCGCCATCGACCGTGGTGCCCTGGCCGATACGGTTATCGGCAATGGCGTCAAGCTGGATAACCAGATCCAGATCGCGCACAACGTTCAGGTCGGCGACCATACGGCTATGGCCGCGTGTGTCGGGATCTCGGGCAGCACTAAAATCGGCAAGCACTGCATGTTGGCAGGTGGTGTCGGTTTGGTGGGGCACATTGAAATTTGTGACAATGTGTTCTTGACTGGCATGACGATGGTGACCCATTCGATTACCGAGCCTGGAGCCTACTCCTCCGGTACCGCAATGCAGCCGGCCGCCGAGTGGCGCAAAAGTGCGGCACGTATTCGTCAGCTGGACGATATCGCCCGGCGGTTGAAACAACTGGAAAAGCACGTCGGTAAGTGACCCCCGGCGGTAAAGCTTCTTCAAAAGGTTAATACAATTTCCATATCAAGCGTGCAGAACCACTGGTTTGCTTCCTTGATTTGCTAGAGGAGCGCGCCTTAGTCGCGCGCGCCCAATCTTTATTACAGGCTTCCCCACGAAATGATGGACATCAACGAGATTCGCGAATATCTGCCCCACCGTTACCCGTTCCTGCTGGTGGACCGAGTGGTGGATCTGGATGTCGAGAACAAGCGCATTCGTGCCTACAAGAATGTCAGCATCAATGAGCCTTTTTTCAACGGTCACTTCCCGGCCCACCCGATCATGCCGGGTGTGTTGATTATTGAGGCCATGGCTCAGGCTGCCGGCATTCTTGGTTTCAAGATGATGGACCTCAAGCCTGCTGACGGCACACTTTATTACTTCGTAGGTTCCGACAAGCTACGCTTTCGTCAGCCGGTGTTGCCAGGTGATCAACTGATCCTTGAAGCCAAGTTCTTGAGCTGCAAGCGTTCCATCTGGAAGTTTGAGTGCCAGGCAACGGTTGACGGCAAGCCGGTATGCTCGGCTGAAATCATTTGTGCGGAACGCAAACTATGAGTTTGATTGACCCTCGCGCAATCATCGATCCGACGGCCATATTGGCCGACGACGTCGAGGTCGGCCCTTGGTCGATCATCGGCGCTGGTGTGGAAATCGGCGAGGGGACAGTGATTGGGCCGCATGTGATTCTCAAGGGGCCAACCAGGATCGGTAAGCACAACCGCATCTACCAGTTTTCCTCGGTAGGCGAAGATACGCCTGATCTGAAGTACAAGGGTGAGGAAACTCGCCTGGTGATCGGTGACCACAACGTGATTCGTGAGGGTGTCACCATTCATCGCGGCACCATTCAGGACCGCTCTGAAACCACGCTGGGTGATCACAACCTGGTAATGGCCTATGCCCATATCGGCCATGACAGCGTCATCGGCAACCATTGCATCCTGGTCAACAACTCTGCGTTGGCGGGCCATGTGCATATGGGGGACTGGGCGATCCTGTCAGGTTTCACCCTGGTTCATCAGTTCTGCCACATCGGTGCCCACAGCTTTTCGGGCATGGGCACTGCCATTGGCAAGGACGTTCCTGCATTTGTAACCGTGTTCGGCAGCCCTGCCGAAGCACGCAGCATGAATTTTGAAGGCATGCGTCGTCGTGGCTTCAGTGACGATGCCATCCATGCCTTGCGTCGTGCCTACAAGGTGGTTTACCGCCAGGGGTTGACTGTTGATCAGGCGCTAGCCGAATTGGCCGAACCTGCTGCGCAGTTCCCGGAAGTTGCCATGTTTGTAGAGTCCATTCGCTCTTCCACCCGCGGCATTACGCGCTAGTCATGGCCAGATTGCGTATCGCGCTGGTGGCGGGTGAGGCCTCGGGTGACATATTGGGTTCGGGGTTAATGCGGGCACTCAAGGCCCAGCATTCTGATATCGAATTTATCGGCGTGGGTGGTCCATTGATGGAAGCAGAGGGCATGAGCTCCTATTTCCCGATGGAACGTCTATCGGTCATGGGCCTGGTTGAAGTGCTGGGGCGCCTGCGTGAACTGCTCAAGCGCCGCAAGCTGCTGGTTCAGACCCTGATCGCTGAAAAGCCTGATGTATTTATCGGTATCGATGCGCCCGACTTCACCCTCAATATCGAACTTCAACTGCGCCGTGCCGGGATCAAGACTGTGCATTACGTGAGCCCGTCCGTGTGGGCGTGGCGACAGAAGCGCGTGCTGAAAATTCGCGAAGGCTGCGATTTGATGCTCACGCTGCTGCCCTTTGAAGCCAAATTCTATGAAGAGCACGGTGTGCCCGTGCGTTTCGTCGGCCATACCCTCGCCGATACGATCCCTCTTGAAGCCGATAAGGCCGGTGCTCGCGCGGAGCTTGGGCTACCAGATGGGCCGTTGGTCGCCTTGATGCCAGGCAGCCGTGGTGGCGAAGTCGGCAAGCTTGGCGGGCTATTTCTGGATGCCGCGCAAATAATCCGCGAAGCTCGCCCTGATGTGCGCTTTGTGTTGCCTTGCGCGAGCGCAGCGCGTCGCGAGCAGATCGAACAGTTGCTGGTGGGGCGTGACTTGCCGCTGACCTTGCTCGACGGCCAGTCGCACCTCGCGCTAGCGGCCTGTGATGCGGTCCTGATCGCATCCGGCACGGCCACTCTTGAAGCCTTGCTGTACAAGCGGCCGATGGTGGTGGCTTATCGCCTTGCGCGTCTGACGTTCTGGATTCTCAAGCGTCTGGTCAAAAGCCCGTATGTCTCGCTGCCCAACTTGCTGGCCCAGCGCATGCTGGTGCCCGAGCTCTTGCAGGATGCAGCCACGCCTGAGGCACTGGCCCGCACCTTGCTGCCTTTGCTCGAGGGCGGCGAAGAGCAGACCCGCGGCTTTGACGAGATTCATCGCACATTGCGTCTCGACGCTTCCAATCAGGCCGCCAAAGCGGTACTGGACCTGATTGCACAATCCAAATGAGTAAAGAAACCATGCAAATCGGATTGGACTTCAATCTGGTCGAAGACCTCGTGGCCGGTGTCGATGAAGTGGGTCGTGGCCCATTGTGCGGTGCCGTAGTAACGGCAGCCGTGATTCTCGATCCCAATCGGCCTATCGCCGGGCTCAATGATTCGAAAAAGCTCACTGAAGCCCGTCGCGAAAAGCTCTTCGACGAAATCCGTGAAAAAGCCCTGAGCTGGTGCATTGCTCGGGCCGAAGTCGAAGAAATCGACGAACTGAATATTTTGCACGCCACCATGCTGGCCATGCAGCGCGCTGTCGAGGGGTTGAGCATCACCCCAAAGTTGGCGATGATCGACGGCAATCGTTGCCCCAAGCTGGCCATGCCAGCCGAGGCTGTGGTCAAAGGCGATAGCAAGGTGCCGGCGATCGCGGCAGCTTCGATTCTGGCCAAGGTCAGTCGTGACCGGGAAATGGCAGCGTTCGAGTTGCAATATCCGGGTTATGGTATTGGCGGGCACAAGGGTTACCCAACCGCGGTACACCTTGAGGCGCTGGAGCGTCTGGGCCCGACGCCGATCCATCGCCGAACGTTCGGGCCGGTGCGTCGTGCTTACGAGGCCCTTGAAGGCCTTTAGCCATAAGGCTGATGTTTTTGCCAAGGCCCGGTACAATCCGGGCCTTGTTGTTTCTCAAAGCTTATAGACAGGATCATCATGCCGGCTTCATTCGTTCACCTGCGCCTGCACACTGAGTACTCCCTGGTCGATGGCCTGGTGCGGATCAAGCCGCTGATCAAAACCCTGGCCGGCATGAATATGCCTGCGGTCGCGGTTACTGATCAAAACAACATGTGCTCCCTGGTCAAGTTCTACAAAGCCGCCATGGGCGGTGGAATCAAACCGATCAGTGGTGCAGACCTGTGGCTGTCGAACAAGGACCCGGAAAACCCCCTTAGCCGTATCAGCCTGTTGGCGATGAACCCTTTGGGCTATCGCAACCTGACCGAGCTGATTTCCCGTGGTTACATCGATGGCCAGCGCAATGGCCAGGTGATCATTGAGCGCGAATGGGTAGCCGAGGCTGCCGATGGCCTGATCATGTTGTCGGCTGCGAAAGAGGGCGAGATAGGTGTCGCGCTGATCAGTGGCAACATTGAAGAAGCCGAGACCCTGGCCCGTGAGTGGATGGCCGTTTTCCCTGACCGCTTCTATATCGAAGTACAGCGCACCAAGCGTCCCAATGACGAAGAGCATCTGCATGGGGCTGTGGCCCTTGCAGACAAAATTGGCGCGCCGCTGGTGGCGACCAACGATGTGCGCTTTATCAAGCAGCAGGACTTTGAGGCTCACGAAACTCGCGTCTGCATTGGTGAAGGCCGGGCACTGGATGACCCGCGCCGCTCCAAGAATTACAGCGATCAGCAGTATCTGAAAAGCGCCGAGGAAATGGCCGAGCTGTTCAGCGACTTGCCTGATGCTCTGGCAAACACGGTTGAAATTGCCAAGCGCTGCAATATCGAAGTGAAGCTGGGCACCCACTTTTTGCCCAACTTCCCTATCCCCGATGGCATGACCATCGATGAGTATTTCCGCAAGGTGTCATTCGACGGCCTGGAAGAGCGCCTGAGCGTTCTGCTGCCCAAGGACACCACCGAAGATTACGACACCAAGCGTCAGGTGTATGTCGACCGGCTGAATTTCGAGCTGGATATCATTATCCAGATGGGGTTCCCGGGTTACTTCCTGATCGTGATGGACTTTATCCAGTGGGCCAAGAGCAACGGTGTACCGGTAGGGCCGGGTCGGGGGTCGGGTGCCGGGTCGCTGGTGGCCTATGTGCAGAAGATTACTGACCTTGACCCGCTGGAATACGACCTGCTGTTCGAGCGATTCCTTAACCCGGAACGGGTATCGATGCCCGACTTCGACGTCGACTTCTGCATGGATGGTCGCGACCGGGTCATCGAGTATGTGGCCGAAAAATACGGGCGCAACGCGGTAAGCCAGATCATTACCTTCGGTTCGATGGCCGCCAAGGCGGTAATCCGTGACGTGGCGCGGGTGCAGGGCAAGTCCTATGGCCTGGCGGACCGTCTGTCGAAGATGATTCCGTTTGAAGTGGGCATGACCCTGGAAAAAGCCTTTGAGCAGGAAGAAATCCTGCGCGACTTTATCAAGGTCGATGAAGAGGCTGCAGAAATCTGGGAAATGGCCCGCAAGCTTGAAGGCGTTGTGCGTAACGTCGGCAAGCACGCCGGTGGTGTGGTTATCGCACCGACCAAACTGACTGACTTCTCGCCGATTTACTGCGACGAAGAGGGTGGTGGTCTGGTTACCCAGTTCGACAAGGATGACGTTGAGTCTGCTGGCCTGGTGAAGTTCGACTTCCTCGGTCTGCGGACCCTGACAGTGATCGACTGGGCGTTGAAAACCATCAACCGCGATCGCGCCAAGGTCGACGAGCCGCCGCTGGATATCGCCTTTATCCCGCTGGACGACAAGCCGACCTACCAGTTGCTGCAAAAAGCCGAAACCACCGCGGTGTTCCAGCTTGAATCCCGGGGTATGAAAGAGCTGATCAAAAAGCTCAAGCCCGACTGTCTGGAAGACTTGATCGCACTGGTGGCCCTGTTCCGTCCAGGCCCGCTGCAGTCAGGCATGGTTGATGACTTTATCAACCGTAAGCACGGTCGCGCCGAACTGGCTTACCCGCACTCCGATTACCAGTACGAAGGCCTCAAGCCTGTATTGGCACCCACTTACGGCATCATTCTGTATCAGGAACAGGTGATGCAGATTGCCCAGGTCATGGCCGGTTATACCCTCGGCGGCGCTGACATGCTGCGTCGGGCCATGGGCAAGAAAAAACCTGAAGAAATGGCCAAGCAGCGCGGCGGCTTCATTGAAGGTTGCGCCAATAACAATATTGACGCTGACCTGGCCGGTAACATTTTCGACCTGGTGGAAAAATTCGCCGGTTACGGTTTTAACAAATCCCACTCCGCTGCCTACGGCCTGGTGTCGTACCAGACCGCATGGCTGAAAACCCACTACCCGGCGCCATTTATGGCCGCGGTACTGTCGGCGGATATGCACAACACCGACAAGGTGGTGATCCTGATCGAAGAGATTCGCAGCATGAAGCTGCGTCTCGATGCACCGGATGTGAATGCCTCGGAATTCAAATTCACGGTGAACGATGAAGGCCGGATCATTTATGGCCTGGGGGCGATCAAGGGGGTGGGCGAGGGGCCTGTCGAGGCAATTACCGAGGCGCGTCAGGACGGGCCGTTCAAGGATTTGTTCGATTTCTGCGCCCGGGTTGATCTCAAGCGTATCAACAAGCGTACTCTCGATGGCCTGATCCGCAGCGGTGCCCTTGATCGCCTGGGGCCGTTTTTCCATGACGAGCCCAAGGCCTGGCAAGCCAACATCGACCAGAACCGTGCGGTGTTGCTGTCGGCGCTGGAAGAAGCGATCAAGGCAGCCGAGCAAACTGCGCGCACCCATGACAGCGGACACGCCGACCTGTTTGGCGGATTGTTTGTCGAAGCTGATGCGGACGTCTATGCCCACCACCGCAAGGCCAGGGAACTGACGCTCAAGGAGCGACTCAAAGGCGAGAAGGACACTCTGGGGCTGTACCTGACCGGTCATCCGATTGACGAGTACGAGGGCGAGATCCGCCGCTTTGCCCGTCAGCGCATTATTGATCTCAAGCCTGCCCGTGATACCCAGACCGTTGCCGGGATGATCATCGCGTTGCGGGTGATGAAGAACAAAAAAGGCGACAAGATGGGTTTTATTACCCTGGATGACCGCTCGGCGCGCATTGAAGCGTCGTTGTTTGCCGAGGCTTTTCATTCGGCGCAGTCGCTGTTGCAGACCGATGCGATGGTGGTGGTCGAAGGCGAAGTCAGTAATGACGACTTCTCCGGTGGCCTGCGCCTGCGGGTCAAGCGTGTGATGAGCATGGAAGATGCACGCACCAGCCTGGCCGAGAGTTTGCGCCTGAAAGTGAGCCGCGATGCGCTCAAGGGTGATCAACTGCGCAATCTGGGCGAGCTGCTCAAGAAACATCGCGGTGCCTGCCCTGTAACCATGGAGTACACCGGTGAAGAGGCCAAGGCCATGTTGCAGTTTGGCGAGACCTGGCGGATCGATCCGGCAGACAGCTTGATTCAAGCCCTGCGTGACCAGTTCGGGCGAGACAACGTCTTCCTCCAATACCGTTGACGGTCAGGGGCAATAGCTGCGCCCTGACCTCTACCTGAATTTTTAATCTCGACCTGAGAGCGCCTGTCCCTTAAGGTAGGCGCGATACAGATCAACCGGCTGCCCCAGTTCGGTTAGAAGCGTCAGTAATTGCTGGCGCTTCAGACCCTCTGGCATGCTTTGCCGCCGACCCAAGACGGATGCTTATGAACCCGAATTTTCTTGATTTCGAACAGCCGATTGCTGACCTGCAAGCCAAAATCGAAGAGTTGCGCTTGGTTGGTAATGACAATTCGCTGAATATCAGTGATGAAATCTCTCGTCTGCAAGACAAAAGCAAAACGCTGACTGAAGATATTTTCGGCAAGCTGACCAGCTGGCAGATTGCCCGTTTGGCCCGTCACCCGCGTCGTCCCTACACGCTGGACTACATCGATCACATCTTCACCGAGTTCGATGAGCTGCATGGCGACCGCCACTTTGCCGACGACGCTGCCATTGTTGGCGGTATTGCCCGTCTGGACGATCAGCCAGTGATGGTGATTGGTCACCAGAAAGGTCGTGAAGTGCGTGAAAAGGTGCGACGCAACTTCGGTATGCCGCGCCCTGAAGGCTATCGCAAGGCCTGCCGTCTGATGGAAATGGCCGAGCGTTTCAAGATGCCGATCCTGACCTTTATCGACACGCCGGGTGCTTACCCGGGTATCGACGCTGAAGAGCGCAACCAGAGCGAAGCCATTGCCTGGAACCTGCGCGTCATGTCGCGCCTGAAAACCCCTATTATCGCTACCGTTATCGGCGAAGGCGGTTCGGGCGGCGCATTGGCCATTGGCGTGTGCGATCAGTTGAACATGTTGCAGTACTCGACCTACGCGGTGATCTCGCCGGAAGGTTGTGCCTCGATTCTGTGGAAAACCGCCGAAAAAGCGCCGGACGCCGCTGAAGCCATGGGTATCACTGCCGAGCGCCTGAAAGGCCTGGGCATCGTCGATAAGGTGATTGGCGAGCCATTGGGCGGCGCGCACCGTGACCCGGCTGCGGCTTCTGCGAGCATTCGTGCCGATCTGATTTCCCAGCTCGACATGCTCAAGAAGCTGGATCACGTAGCCCTGCTCAAGCGTCGTTATGACCGTTTGATGAGCTACGGTCTCTGATTAAAAGCTGACCCTCACCCCAACCCTCTCCCGGAGGGAGAGGGGGCTGATGGGTGGTGTTCTCGCTACCGCATACGGCCAGTACCCTCTCCCTTTGGGAGAGGGTTAGGGTGAGGGGCTTTTGATGGCCGACATGCCAGCTCTACTTTTCCAAGTCTTAAAACCCTGGCGCACCGCCAAGGCTTGGCACGTCGCGCTCTCCGGCGGTCTCGATTCGACTGTACTGCTTCACCTCCTCGTTCAATTGCGTCAAACCCATTCAATACCGCCCATTACCGCTGTCCATGTCCATCATGGTCTCCAGGCGGCGGCTGATACGTGGCCGGCCCATTGCCAGGCGCTGTGTGACGGGCTGGGCGTGCCCTTGCAGGTGGTTCGCGTGCAGGTGCAGGCGGGGGCAAGTGTCGAGCGTGCGGCGCGGGATGCGCGCTATCAGGCGTTTGCAGCGCTTACCGCTGCCGGGGAGGTGCTGCTGGTCGGGCAGCACCGTGATGATCAGGCTGAAACCCTCTTGTTTCGCCTGTTGCGCGGGGCAGGGGTCGGCGGCTTGGCGGCCATGCCGCACCAGCGTCGACTGGGGGCAGGGCACCTTTTTCGACCCTTGCTGGACGTACCGCGTGCCCGGCTTGAGTCATATGCCCGAGAGCAAGGGTTGAGCTGGATTGAAGACCCCTCCAATAGCCAGACAGATTTCTCCCGCAATTTCCTGCGCCATGAGGTCTTCCCGGTCCTGACCCGGCGTTGGCCCCAGGCGGCTGCCAGTATGGCCCGCAGCGCATCACACTGTGCCGAAGCCCAGGGCTTGCTTGAGGAGTTGGCGAAGCAGGATCTGCTAGCGGCTGACTCTGCCAGCGACTTTGCCTGGCTCGGCCTGCCTTCGCTGGCCCTGGCGCCGCTGGCCAGCCTGTCACCTGCCCGCCAGCGCAATGCTTTGCGACACTGGCTGGCGACGCTTACTTCCCTGCCGGACACCGACCATTGGGCGGGCTGGGATGCCCTGCGTGATGCCCGCAACGATGCGCAGCCGCTCTGGAAGCTGGCCGAGGGCGAGCTGCATCGCGCGGCAGGGCGGATCTGGTGGTTGTCCGCCGACTGGCTGCACCAGCCGGCTGCGCCCGTGCCCTGGGTGCAACCCGATCAGGCCCTGGTGCTGCCAGGTAATGGGCAGGTGCGCTTTGTCGGGGATATTCCTGATGGCCCCCTGCATGTGAGCTATCGTCAAGGAGGCGAAGTAATGGCGCTGGCGCAGCGCGGCCATCGTGATCTCAAACGGTTGTTCAACGAACGGGGTGTGCCGTTGTTTGCCCGTGGCAGATTGCCGCTTCTGTACTGCAACGACCAGTTATTGGCCGTGGCAAACCTCGGCGGACTGGACTGCGGCCCCTGTGGGCGCTGGAAATTACAGTGGCTGCCAACTTCAAGCGATCAAGGTTTGAGCTGAAAGGGGGTTTCCGGTAGACTACGCTCCCTTCTTGATACAACTTCTGTAGATTCACCGGAATTACAGACGTTGCCGATTACCAAGCAGTCTTTGCTGGGCGATTTTAAAAAAATGTATGGCTTGTATCGAACCGATGGTTGCCATCGGTCTGTTCCAACGCAGCAGTTTTTCAAAAGGTGCACTGTGACTAATGCTGGTGATTGGGGGCTTCGGCCTTCCTTCGCTTTCCCCGGCGGCTCTGACCGCTTTAACGCAGACTTC
>Ga0256410_1001372_pt1 | contig 18715 bp, 16 predicted proteins | sample PhyWR1_FD_185983 | JGI IMG/M metagenome (GOLD analysis project Ga0256410, IMG submission 185983) | Leaf surface microbial communities from wheat plants in UC Gill Tract Community Farm, Albany, California, United States - DLSL W.R1 | ecosystem: Host-associated > Plants > Phyllosphere >... | reverse complement strand
CAGACCACGGCCCAGCGGTTCGCCCATGCTTTTCACATCGCTGCCGATTTTCGCCATGTCGTGTTCAAGCAGGTCTTCCAGGCCAATTTCGCGGAAGTAGCTGCTGTCCCAGCCTTCTTTATGCGCCAGATAGGTCCACTTACACACCAGCGAACAGAGTGAACGCGTGGTATCCCCGGTGGCACGCCAGGTCAGAAAGTCCGGCAGATCGAACAGGTGGCCGATATTTTGCCAGGTGCCGGGCATATGCTGCTTCAGCCACATTAGCTTCGGCGTCTGCATCTCCGGCGAGATCACGCCGCCAACGTAGTCCAGCACCTCATGTTTAAGGCTGTTGATGCGGTCGGCCTGCACGATTGCGCGATGATCCATCCACACCACGATATTCTGTTCGCTGCGCCCGGAAGGGCTGACCGTCAGCGGCTGGCCTTCTTTATCCAGCACCACCAGCGAACAGGTGGCGTCAAAACCCAGCCCCTTAATCTGTACCGGGTTAATATTGCACTGGTTAACGGCGTCACGTACCGACTGGCAGACCGCCTGCCAGATATTGTCCGACGACTGTTCAACAAAATCCGCCTGAGGACGATACAGCGTAATTTCGCGGCTGGCCTGGCCCATCATACGGCCGGTAATGTCGAAAATACCTGCACGGGCACTGCCTGTTCCTACATCCACACCAATGTAATAGCTGCTCATGTTATCCCTCAATATTCAGGTTCTGCGATTCTGTAACGCAATAAACAGGATGAGTACGCCGCCCCACAGCGCCATAGTCAGGTGGCTACTGACGCCCATCAGGTTCAGGCCACTTTCCAGCATTTGCAGCACCACCAGGGCCAGCACCAGGCCAATCACCCGGCCAAAACCGCCGTCGGGGTTAATGCCGCCGAGCACCGAGGCCAGGATGGTCACCAGTAGCCAGGATTCTCCGTAGCCCGCCTTCGCCGAGTTAAACATCGACATCATCAGCAGCGCCGCGCCCCAGCTCATCAGCGCCGACAGCACGTAGACGGTGATCAGCACACGCGTGGTGTTGACGCCGCTAAAGCGGGTAGCCTTTAAATTTGACCCCAGCAGCAGGATGCTGCGGCCAAGCGTGGTGCGTTCAAGCAGCAGCCACAGCAGGGCGGCGACCAGTAAGAACAGCAGCAGCGACAGCGGGATGCCCGCCACCGATCCGTTGCCAATCGCCTGGATCAGCGGAGGAAAACCGGAGATCACCGCGCCGTTGGTCAGCAGGATATTCAGCCCGGCGATCAGCGTCATGGTGCCGAGCGTCGCCAGGATGGGGGAGACGCCGATCACTGCAATCAGCACGCCGTTCAGCACGCCGATGGCCACCGCCAGCAGCAGCCCGGCGAGCAGGGCTATGGCTAACCACTCCGGCCTGTCGGGATGGGCAACGATAATGGCCGCCATCACCAGCGAGCAGGCGTTGGCGCTGGCAATAATTGACAGGTTAATGCCGCCGGTCAGCATGGTGATGCCCATCCCGAGAGCCAGCATGCCGAGTACCGGCAGCTGACCGGCAATCGACTGGAAGTTACCGGTGCTGAAAAAGCGCGATCCCAGCGTCAGGGAGAACAGCCCCAGCACAACAACAATCATCAACAGCTGTAGGCGAATAATGCGGTCACCCGGCAGCTTACTGAACAGAGTCTGCATGTTAATTCCCCTTAACCTGTTTGCGTTTCTCATTCCACGCCGTCGCGCTGACGCTGAGCAGAATAATCGCGCCGCTGAATACCATGTGCCAGTAGGAGGAGACGGCCAGCAGCGTTAGCCCGTTTTGCAGGAAGGCCAGCAGCAGCACGCCGAGCAGCGTACCAATCAGCGATCCGCGTCCGCCGCTCATGCTGGTGCCGCCCAGTACCACCGCCGCCAGCACCGTCAGCTCGTAGCCCACCAGTGAGTTGGGGGCGACCGACTGGGTGGTTTGTGCCTGAACCACGGCGGCAACCCCCGCCAGCAGACCCATATAGCCGTAGACCATCAGGTGCAGGCTACGCAGATTGATGCCCAGACGCGCAGCCGACTCGCGGTTGCCGCCCATCGCAAAGATCTGACGACCGATGCGGGTGTAGTTCATCAGAAAACCGGTGATTAAAAACGTCGCCAGCAGACAAAGCAGCGGCAGTGTGAGGCCATACTCATAGCCGTCGGCGGCGGTAAAGGTGAACCAGTTGATACCGTCCATAAACCAGTCCGGGAAACCGTACAGCCAGGTTCCGTCGGTGAACCAGACCAGCAGGCCGTAGAACAGGTTCAGGGTGGCGATGGTGACGATAATCGCCGGAACGCGCAGCAGATACACCAGTAAGCCGTTGAACATACCCAGCAGCAGACCGCAGCCCATGGCAATGGCGAAGACGCTAAGCAGATCGCCACCGTGAGCCAGCATGGTACTGGCCATCACGTACTGTGCGATGGCGGTCGTCGCCGGGAAGGAGATATCGATTCCTCCGGCGATCAGCACCACAAACAGCCCGCAGGCCAGAATGCCCAGAATGGCGTAGCTGGTGGCTACGTCGGTCAGGTTGCCGAGCGTAAGAAACTCGCCGGTACGTAGGCTAAGACCCACTGCCAGCAGCAGGATCAGCATGCCCAGCCAGAACTCATGATGGCCAATAAGCTGGCGCAGTTTGTTATTCATTGACCACCCCTGCAATGTCCTCTTCCCGGCACTGATGCGGTGCAAAGCTGGCGACCAGTTCGCCCTTACGCATCACCAGAACCCGATGGCTGTTGTACCAGGCCTCGGGGATCTCGTCGCAAATCATCAGCACCGCCATGCCTGACTCGGCCAGCTGGCGGGCGATACGGTAGATCCCCTCTTTATTTGCAATGTCCACCCCGACGGTGGGCGAGTCGAGGATCAGCACCTTGGGCTGCGTAGCCACCCACTTGCCGATCGCCACGCGCTGCGCGTTACCGCCGGAGAGCGTCTGCACCGGCAGCTGGCTGTCGGAGACTTTAATATTCAGTTCGCGGATCAGCTCACTGGCCGTCTCCTGCGCCTTACGGCTGTCCAGCAGGCCGAGCCGGTTGCGCAGGCGGCCAAAAATCGAGACCAGCAGGTTGTCGAAGATTGACTGCGGCATAATCAGCCCTTCGCTCTGACGATCTTCAGAGACGTAGGCGATACCGTGGCGGATAGCGTCGCGGTTATTGCGCAGCTTCACCGGCTGCCCGTCGACGATCAGTTCGCCGCTGTCCGGCCGGGTAATGCCAAACAGTGACAGGCACAGTTCGGTGCGCCCGGCACCCAGCAGCCCGACAATCGAGACGATCTCGCCGCGCCGTACTTCCAGGTTGATATTCTGATACTCATTGCGACGGCTGAGGCTGCGCACCTCCAGCAGCGGCGTTTCATTACCGTCGTCGCGCTGCGGCAGATGGCTGAAGCTGAAGCGCTGGCCGGTCATCAGAAACGCCAGTTCGTCGCTGTCCAGCTCACTGGCCTGCCAGGTGCCGACGAGTTTACCGTCGCGGATCACGCTGATGCGGTCAGAAACTTCCATCACCTCATCCAGCTTGTGACTGACGAAAACCACGCAGATGCCGGCGGCCTTCAGCTCATTCACCACCCGCAGCAGGCCGTTAACCTCATGGCGGGTCAGCGAGGCGGTGGGCTCATCCATAATCACCAGGCTGGCTTTCGCCGCCAGCGCGCGGCAGATAGCCACCAGCTGACGGTCGGCAATCGACAGCGTTTCCACTTTGCGCAGCGGATCGAGCTGTACGCCAATGCGTGCCATCGTCTCCTGCGCCAGCTCACGCATTGCCCGACGATTTACCAGCAGATCCCCGCCCGGCAGCAGGCGATGAATGGCGATGTTTTCCATCACCGTCAGATTCGGGAACAGCGACAGATCCTGATAAATCACCTGCACGCCGTAATAGGAAGAGAGCGCCGGGGTCAGGCGCGGAAAGCGTTTGCCGTCCACGCTGATATGCGATCCCTTATCGGGCTGATAAACGCCGGAAATCACTTTGATCAGCGTGCTTTTTCCACAGCCGTTTTGTCCGGCAAGGCAGTGGACTTCGCCGCGATTCAGCGTCAGCGAAACGTTATCCAGCGCGCGAACGCCCGGAAACGACTTGCTGATATTTTCCAGCGAAATAAAGGTATTTTGCGTGGCCATATTGATTACCCTGGAGTGGGGAAGGGCCAGCGACGGCTGGCCCGAAACGATCAGAAACCGAGGGATTTAGCGTTATCTTTTGTTACTTCAAGAATGCGGTTAAAGCGGATGACGCGGTTGTCCATATCGACATCTGCCTTACCGATGCCCTCGATGGTCAGGTCAGGCGTGACCTCTTTGCCATCCAGCAGCTGGTCGGCCAGGCTGACCAGCGCGAAACCGGCATCTTTCGGGTCCCACAGCAGGGCTTTCTTGATGTCGCCTGAAGCCAGGTAAGGGGCGGCCTGGGCCGGCATCGCGATACCCACTACGGCGATTTTGTCCTTCGCACGTTTGCTTTTCACCGCCTGACCCGCACCGATAGGACCCAGTGAACCGAAGCCGATAATGCCCTTCAGATCGGGATAGGTACGCATCAGGTCGAGCGTGGTGGCGTAAGACTTATCAATGCTTTCTGCGACCGGCAGGCGCGCGGTCACTTCATGCATCTCGGGATATTTCTCTTTCTGATATTTGATGGCCGCGTCGGCCCAGGCATTGTGCAGCGGGACGGTCAGTGAACCGACGTAGATAGCGTAACCGCCCTTGCCGCCCATGGCGCTGGCCAGCTCATCCATGTTCTTTTCCGCGTACTTCACGCTGTCGATCGTTTCAACATCCCACTGTCCAATCGGCTGATCCGGGGATTCGTGCGTCAGCACGACAATGCCCTGGTCACGCGCCTTTTTCAGCACCGGCTCCAGCACCTTCGCATCGTTTGGTACAACGATAATGGCATCGACCTTTTTAGCGATCAGATCTTCAATAACCTTCACCTGCTGGGCGGGATCGGCGGTGGCACCCCCGACCTGGTAGGCATTAACATCAAGTTTTTTCGCCGCCTCATCCACGCCTACCGCCATGCGGGTAAACCAGGGAATGCCGGTCACTTTGGCAACCACGGCAATATCATGCTTTTCAGCTGCGATCAGCGGGGTGGATAACAGCATGCAGGCGGAAACGACACATGCATTCAGTAATGCGAGATTGAATTTCATAGCAATACCTTTTTTTGTAGGGCGTTTTGTCAGGTAACAGGGATGTTGACTACCGGCAAACAATAGCAAGAAGGCATTGGCTTAAACGCGTGAGGAAGGTGATTATGTGATCTGTAACTTTTTATGTTACTTTATGGGGTTTTATGAGTTATTTTTTTGTTAAATTCATCAATGAAGTGGTAATTTTACACCAAAATTAGGTTAATTATTTGTTAATTTAAGATCTTTTATTTAACAATAAACACACATTAAGGTGGTGGTGGCCTTTAACAGACTGGGATAATTCTTACCGACGACTTTAACTCCCCGTTTATCTGAAGGAATTGCGATTTTTGTCGCATTTTTAGCCCGAAAAGTCCAACCGGATAGCGTTAATTTAGTGAAGGTAATTACGTAATCTACAGACAGTTTCCGCCTCTGTGAAAAAAACAGGTGAATGCGCACCTTCTCACGACTTGGGATATTGACTGCCTGAAATATTAAAGCCACTATTTTTTACTTTGAAAAATAAATTCCATGTCGCGGGTACGGTTCCTGCGCCCCTGCTTTTCCGGAGATGTAAGCATGTCAGGCAGTGTTGATAAACATTCAGCGCAGAACACCCGTGCGCTGGCGCGGATTGCGTTTGCCGTATTTTTAACTTACCTGACTGCGGGCCTGGCGCTACCGGTGATCCCGCTGTTCGTTCATCAGGAGCTGGGGCTGAGCAATATGATGGTCGGCGTTGCGGTGGGGATCCAGTTTCTCGCCACCCTGCTGACCCGGGGCTATGCAGGAAAACGGGCGGATCGGCACGGGGCAAAGCGTACCACCCTTCAGGGAATGCTGGCGCTGGCGCTGGTGGGCGTCGCCTATCTGCTGGCCGCCTTTTTACCGCTGCCGGTTGCCGGTAAGTTTGCCCTGCTGGTCGCGGGCAGGCTGCTGCTGGGCTTTGGCGAAAGTCTGCTGCTGACCGGCAATCTGACCTGGGGTATCGGGCTGGTCGGGGCGAAACGATCGGGCCAGGTGATGTCCTGGAACGGGATGGCGATCTACGGTTCGCTGGCCGTTGGTGCCCCGCTGGGGCTGCTGCTGCATAGCCAGTGGGGCTTTATGGCGCTGGGCATTGCAACCGTGATACTGCCGCTAATGGCGCTGCTGATTAATAGCCGCATCCGGTCGGTTCCGGTGCTGGGCGGCGAGCGCCCGTCGCTGTGGAAAGTGGTGGGGCAGATTATGCAGCCCGGCTGCGCGCTGGCCCTTCAGGGGACGGGATTTGCCGTGATCGGCACCTTTACCTCGCTCTACTTTGCCGACCGGCTGTGGGGCAACGCCGGTTTCGCGCTGACCGCATTTGGCGTGGCTTTTGTGCTGGTACGCATCTTTTTTGGCGGTCTGCCCGACAAACTGGGCGGTGCGCGCGTGGCGCTGGTGTCGCTGGGCGTTGAGGCGATCGGTCTGCTGGTACTGGGACTGGCACCCAACGGCTGGATTGCGCTGGCCGGTGCGGCGCTCACCGGCTGCGGCTGCTCGCTGGTCTTCCCGTCGCTGGGCGTTGAGGTACTGAAACGCGTGGCGCCGCAGGTGCGCGGCACCGCGCTGGGCGGCTTCGCGGCTTTTCAGGATATCGCCTACGGCATCAGCGGACCGCTGACCGGGCTGCTTGCCACCTCGCTCGGCTACGGTTCCGTCTTTATCGCCGGCGCGATCTGCGCAGCGATCGGTATTATCGTCACCGTCAGTTTTGCCCGCAGCGCGGTCAGTAGCTGAGCCGGGCCAACCTGGCGACCGCCTGTCTGATTTCCGCCGGTCGCAGCGCCGTGTAGCCGAGGATCCACCCTTCCCGCATGCCGCTACTCTGCTGATGATAAAGAGGGGAGAGCGGCGGCAGCAGCAGGCCGCGCTCTGCCGCTTCCTGCGTCAGCCGCCGCTCGTCTCCGCCGTTGAGTTCGACGGTCAGCTGAAGCCCGCCCTGATGCGGGAGCAGGGTCAGCCGATCGCCGAGCTTATCCTCCAGCTCCCGGCAGAGCAGATCGCGGCGGCTGGCGTACAGCTGACGCATCAGCCGTAAATGGGCGGCGAAGTGGCCGTGCTGCATAAAGTCGGCGGTGACCGCCTGCATCAGCTGCGCGCTGTGTCCGTCCATCATGCTGCGCAGACGGCACAGCGGCGCGATTAAGGCATCCGGTACGACCATATAGGCCAGCCTCAGCGACGGAAACAGCACCTTGGAAAACGTGCCGAGGTAGAGCACCCGCGCGTCCTCCTCCAGCCCCTGAAGGGCCGGCTGGGGTCGCTGGTCGTAGTGAAATTCGCTGTCGTAGTCATCTTCGATCAGCCAGCTTCCGCTGCGGCGGGCAAAGTCCAGCCAGGCCAGACGCCGCGCCAGGCTTAGTGTTACCCCGGTGGGATACTGGTGGGAGGGCGTCAGATAGACCAGCCTCGGGGTGCCGTTCTCCGCAGGAATGGCGCCGTGTTCATCCACGCGGATGCCGCCGATGCGTGCGCCGGCGCTGCGAAAAGCATGCCGGGCACCGGCGTATCCGGGTTCCTCCATCCATACCGTATCGCCGCTGTCGCACAGCAGCAGCGCGATCATCTGTAGCGCCTGCTGTGAACTGGTGAGGATCATCACCCGATCGGGGCTACAGCGCACGCCTCTCGACTGAGCGAGGTAGTCGGCCACGGCCGCCCTCAGCTGCGGCAGCCCCTGCGGATTGCCGTAGCGCATCAGGGCCTCGCCGTCCTGCCGCAGCCGCTGCTGTAGCAGACGACGCCAGGTGCGATGCGGGAAGGCGCGCAGGTCGGGAGATCCGGCGGCAAAGGCCTGCGGGAACGGCGGATCGTCGCAGCCGCCACCGGCGTAGATCTGCGCCCCGCGCTGCGACAGCCGGACCGGAGGTGAAATTGTGCGCCGATGCGCCGTGACGGGGATATCGGCAGCGACAAAGGTGCCGCGCCCGGTTGTTCGCATCAGATAGCCTTCGCTCTCCAGCTGACCGTAGGCCGCTTCAACGGTCACCCGCGATATAGCCAGATCGGCGGCCAGCAGTCGGGAGGAGGGCAGCCGTTCCCCGGCATCAAGCGTACTGCTGTGGATGGCCTGGCGCAGCATGGCACAGACGCGTTCGCGCAGCGTGGCGGCCTGATGCTGGCCCAGCAGGACGAGAAATGGCACGGCCTTATGCGACATATTGGTCTTATCAGCCTTCAATAAATGGTCTTATTATTAAGACCGATTTACCCCTATGATGGCAAGACTTACTGACAGAGGAACACCATCATGACCCGGTCTGCCGTTTTACACTTTCCCCCTCCTTCAGCCCAGCAGAGCGAGGCGTGGCTGCGGGAAAAACTTGCCTGGTACGCCGATGCCTGGGACCTGGCGCAGGATTTAGCGCAGGACGTGGAGGCCATCGTGGTTATCGATACCCGTTCAGAGGAGCAGTACCGGGCAGGACATATTTGCGGCGCGGTGAGCTTCCCTCACCGGACGATGACGGCGGAGACGCTGGCACAGCTCGATCGCGATCGGGTTTATATCACCTACTGCGACGGCATCGGCTGCAACGGTTCAACTAAAGGGGCATGGAAACTGGCCGCCGCGGGGCTGCGGGTAAAAGAACTGATTGGCGGGCTGGATTTCTGGCGGCGGGATAATCATCCGCTGGCCGTGGGCGATGCGCCGGGCAGCTGGCCTGAAACGACCGCGCTGCCCGACTGCGGCTGTTAGTCTTACAGGGCCCAGATCAGCAGCGCGATGAGCGCCAGCAGCGAGAAAACGGTAAATACCGGGCGACGGGTGAACGGCTGAAGCATCGGGGGCAGGGTGCTCCACAGCGGCTGCGGGGTGCTCTCGTTCTCTACCGGCAGCTGCCCGGCGCGGCGCTTAAACAGCACGTCGAGCAGATCCTGTACCTGCGTATGGCTCAGCATCGCCTGCGGCTGCGCGTTGAAGCGCTGAAGGCAGTGTGTTTCCAGCAGCTGTTGTTCCGCGGCATCCGGCGGCTGTTTGAGGGCTGATGTCAGCTGGCTCAAAGTGGGGCTACTCAGCTGGCTGAGGGTATGGCTGACCTGCAAATACTGGGTCATCAGCGGAAAATATCGTGACGGGATCGGGTCGCCGTTAAGAAGGTTCACCACCTTGAGCAGCGCGGCCCAGAGTTTACCCGTTGATTCCCCGGTCGCCGCGGCAAGCCGTGCTACCTGCTGATTAAGAGCCTGGTGCTCGGCCGGCAGCAGCGAACGGTCGGTGATCCGGTTTTGCTGCGGCAGGGGAATGGTCATCTGTCCGTTTTGCAGCATGGTCAGCACCTGACGCAGCTGGCTGGTATTCAGCGAGCTGAGCACGGTGTGGCCAAACTGCTGGCGGATAAAATCGCTCACCGCCTGGCGGTTATTACCGGTCGGCAGCATATCGGTCAGCTGTTGCAGCAGCTGCCGCGTGGCGTGGGTATTCTGCACCTGCGCCAGACGTGTATTCAGAAACTGTTCGGCTGCCGGAAAGTGGCGCGCCAGCAGCCCGGCATCGTTATTTACGCCGACCTCATGACGCAGCCCTGCCCACAGCTCGGCCGATTTCAGCGAGCTGAGAGACATGATTTTTACGATCAGGCGCTCCAGCGTGGTGCGCTGGGCGGGGGACAACGGTCGATCGTCGGGGGCCGGGCGCGGAGTGCCGGAGAGGGCATCAGTCGTCGGGCGGTTGCCGGGTAACGGCGCTCCGGGGCCACTTAACGGTTGCATGGCGAAAATCCTTCAGTCGGGTTCCGGGGCGTGCCGTAACGGATAGGGTGAGGCGCTATGATAACAACCCCATCCGCCGATAGGTAGAGCGGGGGGCAGAATACCCCCGCTTTCTCCGGTTTTTTATCCTCAACCGCGATCGCTTTGCGTTTCCGGCTCCGCCCCGGCGCGGTCGTCGCGGTGTTCAGCGCTCCGCCTTCTTTTCAGCGGAATGCGCAGCTGCTGCGCCAGCACCACCCCGGCAAGGGTAATACCGCCGCCGATAAAGTGATAGCTGTGCAGGGTTTCATGCAGGAACCCGACGGCGACGATGGCGGTAAAAATCGGCACCAGGTTCATAAATATGCTGGCGGTGCTGGCACCCATGCGCATCACGCCCTGGATCCACAGGAAGGGGGCGATAACCGATGCCGGGATCGCGGCAAACAGCACCAGCGGGATATTCTGCATCGTCAGCGAGACGTCCGGCGTCATCAGGAAGCCCGGCGTCAGCAGCACAACGCCGAACAGGATCTGCATCCACAGGCTTTGCCAGTTTGGAAGTGGGATGGCCCAGCGTTTGGTCAGCACGCCGTACAGCGCATAGGAAGTCGAGGCGGCAAACATCATCAGCTCTCCCCTGCCGAGGCCGTGCGTCAGCAGCCCGGCCGGGTTGCCCTGGCTGACCAGCCACACCAGGCCACCGAACGACATCACGCTGCCCAGCAGGATCCCTAACGTCGGGGCCAGTCGCAGGATAACCAGGCTAAGCAGGACGGTTAACAGCGGGATCAGCGCGTTAAGTATGCCCATAAACAGCGCGCTGACGCTGTGCGCGGCGTAGTAGGCCAGGCTTTGATACAGCACCATACCCAGCAGCCCCAGGATCAGCAGCTTCCACCACACCTGGCCTATCTGCCGACGGTGCCGCCAGACGCCCGGCAGAACGAACGGTGTCAGCACCAGCAGCGCAATCAGCCAGCGGTAAAAGGAGATCGCCGCAGGCTCGATGGCGCTGGCCGACATTTTGCTGACGATGGCGTTGATCGACCAGATCAGTACGGCCAGCAGGGGAAACAGAAAATTCATCAGGTTCTCGCGTGTTAGGGTTCTTACTTCAGGAAGGGAAGTGTAATCTTGTCTCATTTGAAACAGATAATGATAATCAGACATAATTGCCTCGGGACCAGACAAGATGATCCAGCAGATCACCTATACGCCACCGGATAATGCCGGTGAGCTGACGCTGTTTTTTCACTCCGAACAGGTCAATGCCCGGACGGAGTATCTGCCGCACAGCCACCGCTGGGGGCAGGTGATTTTCGTCAAATATAACGTGCTGGAAATGCAGGTCGAAGGTGAGCGGCTGTTGACGCCCGCCAACATTCCGATCTGGGTGCCGCCGGGAAAAATGCACGCCAGCTTTAACCGTCGGCAGTCGCACTTTCGTACGCTGAATATCGCGGCATCGTTATGCCATCAGCTGCCCGATCGCGCCTGCCTGCTGCGGGTCAGTCCGGTTGTTCATGCCATTATGGATGATATTTCGGCCCGTGAGCTGCGGGTGCTGGAGACCGCGGAGGATCGCCGACTCGGAGAGGTGCTGCTTGACCAGCTGCGGCGAGCGCAGATTAGCCCCAGCTTTCTGCCCTCCACCCGCGATAAGTATCTGGCCCCGGTGCTCCAGGCGCTGGAGCAAAACCCCGGCGATAACACCACACTGGCACAGTGGGCCAGCCGGGTGTACACCACCGAACGCACGCTGTCGCGCCGCTGCCAGGCGCTGTTAGGGATCTCGTTTAGCGAATGGCGACAGCGGCTGCGTTTTCTGCACGCCGTGTCGCTGCTGGACCGCGGCAAAAGCGTGCAGGAGGTGGCGCTGGAGCTGGGCTACAGTTCGGCATCGGCACTGATCGTGATGTTTCAACAGCAGTCCGGCACCACGCCGGAACGCTACCGTAACCGTGCCTGAGCCGGGCTTTCTTCCCGCGGCGGGGTTATGAGGGCTGCGGCTTTATGGCAGAATACGGCTTCCTGATGAATCGAGCCTGACTGGATAACCCTGTGAAAATTCTCGTTGATGAAAATATGCCCTACGCGCGTGAGCTGTTCGGGCGCACCGGCAGCGTAGTGGCCGTTCCCGGCCGCCCCATTCCGCAAGCAGAATTAGAGGATGCCGACGGCCTGATGGTGCGCTCGGTGACCAAAGTGAATGCCGCGCTGCTGGACGGTAAACCGGTCAAATTTGTCGGAACGGCAACGGCGGGCACCGATCATATCGACGAGAGCTACCTTAACCAGCGGGACATTGCTTTCTCCGCCGCCCCCGGCTGTAACGCCATTGCCGTTGTGGAGTACGTTTTTTCCGCGCTGCTGCTGCTGGCCGAGCGTGACGGCTTCCAGCTACAGGATCGCACCGTCGGCATTGTGGGCGTCGGCAACGTCGGAAGCCGTCTTCAGGCCCGGCTGGAGGCGCTGGGGATCCGCACGCTGCTGTGCGATCCGCCGCGTGCCGAGCAGGGCGATGAGGGTGATTTCCTGCCGCTCTCCGCGCTGGTTGCTGACTCGGATATCCTGACCTTCCATACGCCGCTGTTTAAGGATGGCCCCCATCAGACGCTGCATATGGCCGATGAGACGCTGCTGCTGGCCTTAAAACCGGGCACTATCCTGATCAACGCCTGCCGCGGCCCGGTGGTGGATAATGCTGCGCTGCTGAAAGTTCTCCAGCAGCGCAGCGATCTCAGCGTGGTGCTGGACGTCTGGGAGCCGGAGCCGGAGCTGTCGCTGGCGCTGCTGGATATCGTTGATATCGGCACCGCGCACATTGCGGGCTACACCCTGGAAGGTAAGGCGCGCGGCACCACCCAGGTTTTCGAAGCCTGGACACAGTTTATCGGCCAGCCGCAGCAGGTGGCGCTGGATACGCTGCTGCCTGCGCCGGAATTCGGTCAGATTACCCTGCACGGTGAGCTGGATCAGGCAACGCTGAAACGTCTGGTGCATCTGGTATATGATGTGCGCCGCGACGATGCCCCGCTGCGACACGTCGCGGCCATTCCGGGGGAGTTTGATCGCCTGCGTAAAACGTATCAGGAACGTCGTGAATGGTCCTCGCTGCGGGTGCAGTGTGATAACGCTGCTGCGGCCGCGCTGTTACGAAAACTGGGCTTTAATGCCGTCGGTGCGTAAGCATCCGTAAACTATCTTGTTTTCCATTCCCGGAATGGGAATTATTCACAACGAATGCGGTGTACTGACGCCGCATTTATTTTTTGTCTTTGTCTGGAGTAAACCAACATGTCTGACGGCTGGAATATCGCGCTATTAGGTGCGACAGGCGCAGTAGGGGGAGCCTTACTGGAATTACTGGCCGAGCGCCAGTTCCCGGTTGGTGAACTGCATTTGCTGGCGAGCGAGCGCAGCGCGGGTGAAGTGCTGCGCTATGAAGGGAAGTCACTGCGGGTGACCGATGCCGCAGAGTTTGACTGGACGCAGGTGCAGCTGGCCTTTTTTGCCGCCGGACGTGACGCCTCCGCCCGCTATGCAGACGACGCGGCCAACGCCGGATGTCTGGTGATCGACAGCAGCGATCTGTTTGCGCTGGAGCCGGATGTCCCGCTGGTGGTGCCTGACGTCAACCCGCAGGTGCTGGCCGACTACCGTAACCGCAATATCGTGACCGTGGCGGACGGGCTGACCAGCCAGCTGCTGAGCGCGATCAAGCCGCTTATCGACAGTGCCGGACTGGGCCGTTTACAGGTGACTAACCTGCTGGCGGCATCCGCACACGGCAAGGTGGCCGTGGACTCGCTGGCCGGTGAGAGCGCGCGGCTGCTCAACGGACTGCCGGTAGAAGAGGGTCACTTTGGACGCCAGCTGGCGTTTAACCTGCTGCCGCTGCTGCCGGATGCGGAAGGCAGCGTGGCGCAGGAGCGTCAGCTGGTCGATCAGGTACGCAAGGTGTTGCAGGATGACGGCCTGCCGATTGCCGTCAGCACCGTTCAGGCACCGGTTTTCTACGGCAATGCGCAGATTGTGCACATTGAAAACCTGCGTCCGGTTTCTGCGGAAGAAGCGCGGGAAATCCTGCTCGATGCGGAAGATATTAACGTTACGGACGAGTCGGATTATCCGACGCCGGTGGGCGATGCTTCCGGCAGCGCGCATCTGAGCATCGGCTGTCTGCGTAACGACTACGGCATTCCCGAGCTTTTACAGTTCTGGTCCGTCGCGGACAACGTCCGCTTCGGCGGCGCGCTGATGGCGGTAAAAACCGCTGAGAAGCTGGTGCAGGAGTATATGTACTGATGTCCGACATCAACGTGCCACGGCCGCTGAGTAAGCTGGCGCTGGGCATTGAATATGATGGCAGCCGGTACTACGGCTGGCAGCGGCAGAATGAAGTGCGCAGCGTGCAGGAAAAGCTGGAGAAGGCGCTGTCGCAGGTGGCCAATCATCCGGTGACCGTATTTTGTGCCGGACGCACCGATGCGGGCGTTCACGGTACGGGGCAGGTGGTGCATTTTGAAAGTGCCTCCGAACGTAAGGATGCGGCCTGGACGCTGGGCGTGAATGCCAATCTGCCCGCTGATATCGCCGTGCGCTGGGTGAAAGCGGTGCCGGACGATTTTCACGCCCGTTTCAGTGCCACGGCGCGTCGCTATCGCTATGTGATTTATAACCAGCGGCTGCGCCCGGCGATCCTCGGCGGCGGCGTGACCCATTTTTATCATCCGCTGGATGTGGAAAAAATGCAGCGCGCCGGGCAGTCGCTGCTGGGCGAGAACGACTTCACCTCATTTCGTGCGGTGCAGTGCCAGTCGCGCACGCCGATGCGTAACGTTATGCATCTGAACGTCAGCCGCCATGGTGCCTATGTGGTGGTGGATATTAAAGCGAACGCATTTGTTCACCATATGGTGCGCAATATCGTCGGTAGTCTGATGGAGATTGGCTGCGGTAATCAGCGCGAGGGCTGGATGGCGGAGCTTTTAGCAGCAAAAGATCGAACGCTTGCGGCGGCAACGGCGCGCGCGGAAGGGTTGTACCTGGTTGCGGTTGATTACCCCGACCGTTTTGCTCTACCACGTCCACCGATGGGACCGCTCTTCCTCGGGGATTAACCTGGCCTGGATTATTGAAGGAAGCCTTTATGGATCTGATTCGTTTTGTTGTCGACTTCATTTTGCATATCGACGTCCACCTTGCGGAACTGGTGGCGCAGTATGGCATGTGGGTGTACGCCATTCTGTTCCTGATACTGTTCTGCGAAACCGGGCTGGTGGTCACGCCGTTCCTGCCGGGTGATTCGCTGCTGTTTGTTGCCGGTGCGCTGGCGGCGCTGCCGAGTAACGATCTTAACGTGCATGCGATGGTCGCGCTGATGATAACTGCCGCGATTATCGGGGATGCGGTGAACTACACTATCGGGCGAATGTTTGGCGAAAAGCTGTTCAGTAATCCGAATTCGAAGATTTTCCGCCGCAGCTATCTTGATAAGACGCACGCATTTTACGAGCGTCACGGCGGAAAAACGATTATTCTGGCCCGCTTCGTGCCAATCGTTCGTACGTTCGCGCCGTTTGTGGCCGGAATGGGTAAAATGTCCTATCGTCATTTTGCCTTCTACAACGTATCGGGCGCGCTGCTGTGGGTTCTGCTGTTTACCTATGCCGGTTATCTGTTTGGCAATATGCCGCTGGTGCAGGAGAACCTTAAGTTGTTGATTGTGGCGATTATCCTGCTGTCGATTCTGCCGGGTATCATCGAAGTATGGCGTCATCGCCGCGCGGCACGTCAGCAGAAAACCCAGTAACAGGGGTTATCAGGTTACACCCGACCGCCCAGATTTTTATCCAAAGTTCCGGGCGGTTATGTTTTAATGAGCAACAAATTATGGTTTATGCCGCCGAGCGATCTGCGGCATAAAAAAGAAAAACTGGCTTACCCTGCGGGGATACCAGGTTCAAACAGAAAGGTCATCAATGAGCTGGATTGAACGAATTCTCAATAAGAGCACTACACCTACGCGTAAGGCAAGCATTCCTGAAGGCGTCTGGACAAAGTGTAACAGCTGCGGTCAGGTGCTTTACCGCGCCGAGCTGGAGCGCAATCTCGAAGTCTGTCCGAAGTGCGATCATCATATGCGTATGCACGGTCGCGATCGCCTGAACAGCCTGTTGGACGAAGGTTCAACGACGGAGCTGGGCAGCGAGCTGGAACCGAAAGATGTGCTCAAATTCAGGGATTCTAAGAAGTACAAAGATCGCCTCGCGGCGGCGCAGAAAGAGACCAACGAAACGGATGCACTGATCGTCATGAAAGGCACCCTGCACGCGATGCCGGTTGTCGCCGCGGCGTTTGAGTTCTCCTTTATGGGTGGCTCAATGGGTTCCGTGGTCGGCGCGCGTTTTGTTCGTGCCGTAGAGCAGGCGCTGGAAGACAATTGCCCGATGATTTGCTTCTCGGCCTCCGGCGGCGCACGTATGCAGGAAGCGCTGATGTCGCTGATGCAGATGGCGAAAACCAGCGCAGCGCTGGCGAAAATGCAGGAGCGCGGTCTGCCGTATATCTCCGTGCTGACCGACCCGACCATGGGCGGCGTGTCCGCCAGCTTCGCGATGCTGGGCGATCTGAATATCGCTGAGCCGAAGGCGCTGATCGGTTTTGCCGGCCCGCGTGTTATTGAACAAACGGTGCGCGAAAAGCTGCCGCCGGGCTTCCAGCGCAGTGAGTTCCTGATCGAAAAAGGCGCCATCGATATGATCGTTCGCCGTCCGGTTATGCGCTACAAGCTGGCCTGCCTGCTGGCAAAAATGATGAATCTGCCTGAACCGCAGGAAGATGAAATCAAAGAGGCTGACGTTGTCGCCCCGCAGAGCCACGAGGCCTGACCGATGATGAGCAGGGGGCCATGCGCCCCCTACACCAATGAACCGTAACGTTGTGAACGGGACACATGGATAATCTTCCTCAAGCCACGTCGCCTCTTGCCGCGTGGCTTTATTATCTTGAGCACTTACACGCTCAGGCTATTGAACTCGGACTGGACCGTATCCGTCGGGTTGCCTCTTCACTCGATCTGCTTACGCCAGCCCCCACCGTTTTCACCGTTGCCGGAACCAATGGCAAGGGCACCACCTGCCGTACGCTGGAAACGGTGCTGATGGCCGCAGGCTATCGCGTTGGCGTATACAGCTCACCCCATTTAATTCGCTACACTGAACGGGTACGTATTCAGGGTGAAGAGCTGGCTGAGTCGGCGCATACCGCCTCCTTCGCCGCCATTGAAGCCGGTCGCGGAGAAACCTCGCTAACCTATTTTGAGTACGGCACGCTTTCCGCACTGTGGCTGTTTAAGCAGGCGCAGCTGGATGTGGTGATCCTGGAAGTGGGGCTGGGCGGGCGGCTGGATGCCACCAACATTGTTGACGCTGACGTGGCGGTGGTGACCAGTATTGCGCTGGATCACGTAGACTGGCTCGGACCGGATCGCGACAGCATCGGTCGGGAGAAAGCCGGGGTATTTCGCGGCGGGAAACCGGCGATAGTCGGCGAGCCGGATATGCCGCAGACCATCGCGGAGGTGGCGCAGCGGCTGGGCGCACACCTCCATCAGCGGGACCGCGACTGGTCATACCGTGTTACCGATCGCGGCTGGTCGTTCCAGGATGCCGCGGGCAGTATAGAGGATCTGCCGCTGCCGCAGGTGCCGCTGCCGAATGCGGCAACCGCGCTGGCCGCGCTGCGGGCGTCTGCACTGACGGTGGATGAGGCAACGATCCGCGCCAGCCTGCACCAGGCTATTCTGCCTGGCCGCTTCCAGACCGTCGCGCAGGCACCGCGGGTGATTTTGGACGTTGCCCACAATCCGCATGCGGCGGACTATCTGGCCGGACGGCTGGCGGAGCTGCCGCGGCAGGGTAAGATCCATGCGGTGGTAGGCATGCTGCATGATAAAGACATCGCCGGAACGTTGGCCAGTCTGCGTCCGCAGGTGGATTACTGGTACTGCGCGCCGCTGGAAGGTCCGCGCGGCGCGACGGCGTCCCAGCTGATGGCGCACCTGACGGCAGCGCAGGCATTTGATTCCGTTACCGCGGCCTGGCAGCAGGCCATGCGGCAGGCGTCAGAACAGGATATCGTGCTGGTGTGCGGTTCGTTCCACACGGTAGCGCAGGTTATGGAAACGATGGCAACGGAGAACGGCAGTGGCGAGTAAGTTTCAAAACCGTTTAGTCGGCACCATCATTATTGTTGCGCTGGGAGTGATTGTGTTGCCCGGCCTGTTGGATGGTAAGAAGAAGCACTATAAGGAAGAGTTTGCGGCGATTCCGCTGGTGCCCAAGCCGGGCGATCAGCAGGAGCCCGATCTGGTATCGCCTGTCACCCAGCCGCTGCCCGTTCAGCCGCCGCAGGGCGCGAGTGAGGCGATAGGCCACGCCATGGGGGAGAACACCTCGCAGGCGGACAGCGGCTCCACCGCTCCCCGCTCGGCTAACCAGCCGACGCTGGTGTCGCCGCCGCCGGTGCAGAAAACCCCGTTTCAGCAGCAGCCTGTCCAGCAGCAACAACAGCAGCAGCAGCCGGTTCAGGTTCAACAGCCGCCGAAGGTTGTCGAAAAACCGAAACCGGTAGAGAAGCCAAAGCCGGTTGAAAAGCCGCAGCAGCAGACGCCGCCGAAGGTGACTGCGCCGCCGGAAACGAAGCCATCCGTCAGCGATACGGCGCCGGCCGGTCAGGCCTGGGTCGTGCAGCTGGGTGCGCTGAAAAATGCGGCGAAGGTGAATGAGATTGTGGCACAGCTGCGTCTTTCCGGTTATC
>Ga0256410_1001371_pt1 | contig 18716 bp, 15 predicted proteins | sample PhyWR1_FD_185983 | JGI IMG/M metagenome (GOLD analysis project Ga0256410, IMG submission 185983) | Leaf surface microbial communities from wheat plants in UC Gill Tract Community Farm, Albany, California, United States - DLSL W.R1 | ecosystem: Host-associated > Plants > Phyllosphere >... | reverse complement strand
CGGCATCGTGCTCGACCTGCGTAACAACCCGGGCGGCGTGCTGCAATCGGCGGTGGAAGTGGTCGACCACTTCATCACCAAGGGCCTGATCGTCTACACCAAGGGGCGCATTGCCAACTCCGAGCTGCGCTTCTCGGCCACGGGTAACGACCTCAGCGAAAACGTGCCACTGGCCGTGCTGATCAACGGCGGCAGCGCCTCGGCCTCGGAGATCGTCGCCGGCGCCCTGCAGGACCAGAAGCGCGGCGTACTGATGGGCACCACCAGTTTCGGTAAAGGCTCGGTACAAACCGTGTTGCCGCTGAACAACGAGCGCGCGCTGAAGATCACCACCGCGCTGTATTACACGCCCAACGGTCGCTCGATCCAGGCCCAGGGCATCGTGCCGGACATTGAGGTGCGCAAGGCCAAGATCACCAACGAGATCGACAGCGAGTACTACAAGGAGGCCGACCTGCAGGGTCACCTGGGCAATGGCAACGGCGGTGCCGACCAGCCTACCGGCAGCGGTGCCAAAGCCAAGCCGATGCCGCAGGACGACGACTATCAGTTGGCCCAGGCGTTGAGCCTGCTCAAGGGCCTGAGCATCACGCGCAACCGTTGATATGCGCCTTGCCCTGATCATCGCCGTGCTGTGCAGCCTGGCAGGCGTCGTCCACGCGACGCCTGCCGGCGAACCGCACAAAGCCTACCTGACCCTGATCATCGACGACCTGGGGCAAAACCTGCTCCGGGATCGGCGCGTGCTGGCCCTGCCTGGGCCGGTCACCACCGCGATCATGCCCGACACGCCCCACGCCGCAGAATTCGCCCGCGAAGCCCATAAGGCCGGCAAGATCGTGATCCTGCACATGCCCATGGACCCGGCCACCGGCCCGTTCGCCTGGCATCCTGAATTGCCCATCGAAGAACTCGGCAAGCGCCTGGACGCCGCCTTCGAAGCGGTTCCCTTCACCGCCGGCATCAACAACCACATGGGCAGCCGCATGACCGCCCAGCCACAGGCAATGGCCTGGCTGATGGGCGAGCTGCAGCGGCGTCACAAGTTCTTTGTCGACAGCCGCACCAGCGCGCAGACCGTCGCTGCCGCCGAGGCGCAGAAGATCGGCCTGGCCAGCGTCTCGCGGGATGTGTTTCTGGATGACGAGCGCACCGAAGCGGCGATCACCACCCAACTGCAAACCGCGATCAAGCTGGCACACAAGCAGGGTTCTGCGGTGATGATCGGCCACCCGTATCCACAGACTCTGGCAGTACTGGAACGCGAGCTGCCCAAGCTCAAGGCCCAAGGCGTCGAGTGGATCGATATCAAGTCGATGATCGGCCTGCGCAGCAATCAGGCCATGGGCGGCCATGGCCGTGACGGCTCCTACCGCCCGAGCCCTAGATAACTAACGCCCGCCCTGCACGCCCGCCCTGAATAGTGAGCCCTCACTCACTCTTTTCAGGACACGTCATGAACCTCACAAACGTTGTTGCTTCTGGGCTGCTGCTGGCCAGCCTGTGCGGCGCATTGCACGCCGCCAACAAGGATTTCGGCGAAGGCCTGGCCAATAGCGGCCCGGCACAGATTCTGCGTAACGCCAGGCATCAACACGACCATTGGAACGGCGTCGGCCGCATCCGCAATGAAAGTCAGACGTTGTGCACCGCCAGCCTGCTGGACACCCGTGATGAGAGCGGCAAGTCGGGCCCCGCCTATGTGGTCACCAGCAGTCATTGCCTGCATCGCCTCAACGGCGCGGTGCAACGGGATTTGCCGATCAAGGGCAGCATCAGCTTCAACTATTTCGACGACACCCTTGAGGCCCTCAAGACCTACCCGCTGAAAACCCTGAGATGGGGCAGCAGCCACGGGGTCGACCTGGCCGTGATTGAATTGCAGGCGACCCTGGCAAGCCTGATCACGACGGGCATCACGCCGCTGAAACTGGCCGAGGAAATACCCGCTGACGGAGTGGATATCCTCGCCCTCACCGCTCCCGAATGGGACACCCTGCACCTGGCGGCCTGCACTCAACAGGCCTCGCGGGAACTGGTGGAACAGCCGTTCGTGTGGCGAGTCACGATGAAGAACCAATGTGAGGGCGTCGCCCTCGGCGGCTTTGGCGGGCCGCTGCTCGACCGCGCCAGCAACCGGCTCTTCGGCATCCTCAGTACCAGCACCCGCGGGCAGCCCGCCGAGCGCAAATGCCAGCGCGACGCGCCATGCGAGGTCAATAACGGCATACCCGTCTGGCAGACCGAGACCAACTACGGCAGCCCGATAACGTTCCTCAACCAGTGTTTTGTCGGCGGTGTGCTGCAGACGGATGGCGAGCACTGCGAGCTGTACCCGACCACCTCCATCACGTTCAAAAAACCGACACCCATCCAGCAGTACTTCCTCAAGAAAGCCGACGGCAGGGGCAAGGACATCGTGCCGCGCTGGAACCTGCCCTTCAGCATCAACACGCCGTTCTATCGCTACAAAACCACGCGCCGAGCCATCGACTGCGAAAACCCGGCGCTCTACAGCGTGCCGATCAAGGCTGCCCATGCCTACGTCAATGACCCCATCGGCCCGCAAACCGGCATGCACATGCTGTGTATCGTCGGCGTGGAGTCCGCCGAGCAGCGCGTTACGTCGGGCATGATGAAAAATGCGCTGAGCCTGGCCGTCGAACTGGCCGAACCGGGCTCGGCGCGTACACCGAACCTGAGCATCAGCCTGGATAAACAGGGCCTTGCGGCCTATACGCTGGTCTGGCACCTGGCACCGCCCTTCATGCAGCGTTACACCTACAAGTACGGTCCGGCCGCCACCACCGATTGCCTGCGTCCGGTGGACTATCTGCCCATACCGCCGACGCCGGTGAAGGAAGACGAAGACGAGGACGAAGAGGTCATCGCCCTGGTGCACCCACTCAACGATGACCCGGCCACACCGCCGGAAAAATACGCGCAATTGATCAGCGTCCAGGGCATGCCCTACAAGATCTGCACCTACGCCTACGACCAGGCGGACCAGCCCTCCACCTTGCGTGTGGACGTGCTAAAGCCGCGCTGAGGTCTAGAGGTAGCGCGCCATGATTGCGTCGACCACGCCTTCCTTGCGTAACTGGTTCAGGGCCGCTTGTAGCCTGGCAACCAACTCGTCCGGCACATCCTTGTTGAGCGCCAGGAACAACTCGGCGCTGTTGAAGCGCAGCACCGTCTTGAGCCCGGTCACGCCCACCTGGCGTGCCAGGTAGCGGCCGGCGGGATCGCCGGTGGCCCAGAGGTCGATCTGACCGTCCATGAGTCGTTGCGCATTGTCCTGATCGCGCAATACAACCAGCGGCTTGAGGCCTTGCTTGTCCAGGGTCTGGGCAATGGCATCGCCCTTGTAGGCGCCGATTTTATAGCGGCGCGCCTGCTCAAGGCTGCTGAGCTGGATCTTGCTATCGGCCTTGGCCAGCAGCACCCAATCGTCCGGGCCGATGGGGCCGACCCATTTGAATGACGCTTCACGATCGGGCAGGCGCGCCATCACGAAGACACCGTAGCCGGGTTTTTCCAGGGTGAGTTTGTAGATACGTTCCCAGGGGAAGCGCAGGGTGAGGTTGTAAGCAATGCCGGCGCGCTTGAAGGTTTCGCGCACGATGTCTGCGGCGATGCCTTCGATGTTCTCGTCCCTGGCGAAATTCTTGCCGTTTTTTGCCATGTTGTAAGGCGGAAAATTTTCCGTCAGCAACACCAGCGCGGCGTCAGAGGGATCGTCGGCGTGGGCCGTCCCTGCCAACAGCAGGGACGTGGCGAGCAGGAGTTGTTTGAACATGTAGGCTACCGGAATCCATGGCAAGCGCAGAGAGTGCCGCGCGCCTGCCATGCTGTCCAGCGGCGTTTAGCGCACGACGATGCCGCGCGCCGCCATGTAGGCCTTGGCCTCGGGAACGGTGTATTCGCCAAAGTGAAAAATGCTCGCCGCCAACACTGCGCTGGCGTGACCCTCGATCACGCCGTCGGCCAGGTGCTGCAGGTTGCCGACACCACCGGAGGCGATCACCGGAATGCCAAGGGCGTCGCTGATGGCACGGGTCACGCCCAGGTCGAAACCGTTTTTCATGCCGTCCTGGTCCATGCTGGTCAGCAGGATTTCGCCAGCGCCCAGGCCTTCCATCTTCATCGCCCACTCCACCGCGTCCAGGCCGGTCGGTTTGCGCCCGCCGTGGGTGAAGATCTCCCACCGCGGGGTTTCGCCGGGGCCGGAGACCTTCTTGGCGTCGATGGCGACCACAATGCATTGCGAACCGAAGTGCTGTGCAGCCTCGCCGACGAACTCAGGATTGAACACCGCAGCGGTGTTGATCGAGACCTTGTCGGCACCGGCGTTGAGCAGGTTGCGAATGTCCTGCACGGTGCGCACGCCACCGCCCACGGTCAGCGGGATGAACACCTGGCTGGCCATGCGCTCGACGGTATGCAGGGTGGTGTCGCGGCCATCGACGCTGGCGGTGATGTCGAGGAAGGTGATTTCGTCGGCACCCTGCTCGTTGTAGCGACGGGCGATTTCCACCGGGTCGCCGGCATCACGGATGTTCTCGAACTTGACGCCCTTGACCACCCGGCCGTTGTCCACGTCCAGGCAAGGGATGATGCGCTTGGCCAGTGCCATGGTTCAGTCCTCAGCCTTGGTAGTTGTCGCAGAAGGCCTGGGCCTCGGCGACATCGAGTGTGCCTTCGTAGATGGCACGGCCGGTGATGGCGCCAATGATGCCAGGGGCCTTGGCGTCCAGCAGGGCCTTGATGTCGCCCAGGTTGTGGATGCCGCCCGAGGCGATCACCGGAATGCGGGTGGCTTCAGCCAGTGCCTTGGTGAAAGGCACGTTGCAGCCTTGCATCATGCCGTCCTTGGCGATGTCGGTGTAGACGATCGCCGAGACGCCATCGGCCTCGAAACGCTTGGCCAGGTCGATGACCTGCACGGTGCTCACTTCGGCCCAGCCGTCGGTGGCGACGAAGCCGTCCTTGGCATCCAGGCCAACGATGACCTTGCCGGGGAAGGCCTTGCACGCTTCGGCGACGAACTCTGGCTGCTTCACCGCCTTGGTGCCGATGATCACGTAGCTGACGCCAGCCTTGACGTAATGCTCGATGGTTTCCAGCGAACGGATGCCACCGCCGATCTGGATCGGCAGGGTCGGGTAGCGCTTGGCAATGGCGGTAACCACTTCACCGTTGACCGGCTGGCCTTCGAAGGCGCCGTTGAGGTCGACCAGGTGCAGGCGGCGGCAGCCACCCTCGACCCACTTGGCGGCCATGCTCACCGGGTCGTCGGAAAATACCGTGGAGTCTTCCATGCGGCCCTGGCGCAGGCGCACGCAAGCACCGTCCTTCAGATCGATAGCGGGGATAATCAGCATCTTGGGAACCTGTCTGTTCTTAGGGTTTCAGGGCTTTTCGAGCGCCCACAGATCGCTTTCGATGCTCTCGAACCGCTCCTTGAGGTGCAGCTGAACATCGGCAATCGCCCTGTTGTAGTAAAGGGGTGCAATTTCTTTGCTGAACAGCTCAAGCACCTCGGCCACCTCGAACGACCCCAGCTCCAGCTCGAAACGGTCTTCGAGGAAGCGCTTGAGCGTGTCGAGCGCATCGCGCTCCTGCTCGGGGGCCAGCGTGATGACCGGGGCCTTGGCTTTCGACCTGCTCATTTACCAGCGCCCGTCCCAGGCGACGAAGTTCTGCAGCAACTGCAGGCCATGGGTATGGCTCTTCTCCGGGTGGAACTGCACGGCAAAGCGCGAGCCGTCCGCCAGCGCAGCGGCAAAATCGACGCCGTAGTGGCCGCGGCCGACTACCTGGCCCGGCTTGCCGGCATTGATGTAATAGCTGTGCACGAAGTAGAAACGCGCCTGGTCGGGGATGTCGTGCCACAGTGGGTGGTGGATGGTCTGGCTGACTTCGTTCCAGCCCATGTGCGGCACCTTCAGGTGCTCACCGTCTTCTTGCAGACCTTTGCCGAAGAAACGCACCTGGCCCGGGAACATGCCGATGCAGTCGACACCGGCGTTTTCCTCGCTGTGTTCAAGCAGCGCCTGCATGCCCACGCAAATACCGAGGAACGGGCGGTCCTGGCTGACTTCGCGCACCAGGCTGTCGAAGCCCAGGCGGCGGATTTCGGCCATGCAATCGCGGATCGCACCTACGCCCGGAAATACCACGCGGTCGGCTTCACGAATGACTGCGGCATCGCTGGTGACCAGCACTTTACCGGCACCAACGTGCTCAAGCGCCTTGGCCACCGAGTGCAGGTTGCCCATGCCATAGTCGATTACGGCTACCGTCTGCATTTACAGGCACCCTTTGGTCGACGGCATCTGCCCGGCCATGCGCTCGTCGAGGGTGACAGCCATGCGCAGCGCGCGGCCGAATGCCTTGAACACGGTTTCGATCTGGTGGTGGGTGTTGTGGCCACGCAGGTTGTCGATGTGCAGGGTTACCAGCGCGTGGTTGACGAAGCCCTGGAAGAATTCCTGGAACAGGTCGACATCGAAGCCGCCAACACTGGCACGGGTATACGGCACATGCATCTGCAGGCCAGGGCGACCGGAGAAGTCGATGACCACACGCGACAGCGCTTCATCCAGCGGCACGTAGGCGTGGCCGTAGCGGAAGATACCTTTCTTGTCACCGATGGCCTGGGCGAAAGCCATACCCAGGGTAATACCGACGTCCTCGACGGTATGGTGATCGTCGATATGCGTGTCACCCTTGCACTCGATATCCAGATCGATCAGGCCATGGCGGGCGATCTGGTCCAGCATGTGTTCAAGGAACGGCACGCCGATATCGAATCGGGCCTTGCCACTGCCATCGAGGTTGATCGAGCACTTGACCTGGGTTTCCAGGGTATTGCGCTCGACGGAAGCCTTACGTTCGACCATCACCAGCTCCGCAAAATCATTGGGCGAAAAGGGCTCCATTATAGGCCCAGAACGTGCCAGCTTGAAACGCGGATGACATATGGCAAAGCGAGGAATTACGGGGGCTGGATGCTGCTACAGGTCTATACAACTGCGTAATGGGGGCTGCTTTGCGCCCCCATGCAGTTACATCAATGGAACAGGACAGCAGTCTTCTGCAGTGTCACCCACACACCCCAGGCCAGCGGCACGACCACCACCGCCCAGGCCAGCAGCACCAACGGCAGGCTCCCCGGCGCCGCCTTCCACTCCAGCGACCGCGCCCCATCGGCACCCTTGTCATGGCTCAGCGCGCGCTCGGCCGCCAGTTCGGCATCGCTCATGAAGTGCTTGTCGGCCACCGGGCGCACCAGCATGTTGCAGATAAAGCCCAGCACCAGCAGGCCGGCGAGGATATACAAGGTCATGTCGTAAGACGCTGCGCGCTCTACACCCGCTGCCAGCTGAGACTCGCGCAGGTAAGTGATCAACACCGGCCCCAGCACGCCCGCCGCAGCCCAGGCAGTCAGCAGGCGACCATGAATGGCGCCGACCATCTGCGTGCCGAACAGGTCAGCCAGGTACGCCGGCACGGTCGCGAAACCGCCGCCATACATCGACAGGATGATGCAGAACGCGGCCACGAACAGCGCCACGTTACCCAGGTGCCCCATGTTCGGCACCAGGCTGTAAAGGCCGACGCCCAAGGCGAAGAAGGCAAAGTAGGTGTTCTTGCGGCCGATGTAGTCGGAGAACGACGCCCAGAAGAACCGCCCGCCGATATTGAACAGGCTCAGCAGGCCAGTGAAGCCGGCGGCGATCGCGGCAATCTGTGCCAACTGGGCCGCATTCAGCTGGCTGAAGGTCAGTTCGTTGCCCAGCAATTTGCCGGCGAACACTTCCTGCAGCAGGGGCGACGCCATGCCGAGAATACCGATACCCGCCGACACGTTCAGGCACAGCACCAGCCAGATCAGCGCGAACTGAGGGGTTTTCCACGCCACACTGACATGTACATGGCGGTCGGTGACCATGGTGTTACCGGCTTTTTTCGCCGGGGCGCTCCAGCCTTCGGGCTTCCAGCCGGTCGGCGGCACTCGGTAAGCCAGCGCGCCGGCAGTCATGAACACGAAGTAGATCGCCGCCATGGCGACGAAGCTCTGCCATACGCCCACTTCGTGTTCATTGCCAAAATGCCCCATCAGCGCAGTGGCCAGCGGTGCACCCACCATGGCCCCGCCACCGAAGCCCATGATCGCCATGCCGGTGGCCATGCCGCGTTTGTCCGGGAACCACTTGATCAACGTGGACACAGGGGAGATATAGCCCAGGCCCAGGCCGATACCGCCGATCACGCCGGAGCCCAGCCACATCAGCCACAGTTGGTGGGTTTTTACGCCAATGGCCGAGATCAGCATGCCGCCACACCAACACAGTGCCGACACCAGGCCCGCCTTACGCGGCCCGGCGTGCTCCAGCCAACCACCCAGTACTGCCGCGGAGCAGCCGAGGAAGACGAAGAACAGGGTGTAGATCCAGCTCAGCATCGAGATCGGCCAGTCGCATTCGGCGCTGAACAGACGGGCAATGAAGCCCATGTCTGGCGCACAGGCGACGGGCGCGGTGATGCCGAGGGCTTGCGACAACGGCAGCCAGAACACCGAAAAACCGTAGGCCATGCCGATGCACAGGTGGATGGCCAGGGCGGCTGGCGGGACCAGCCAGCGGTTGAAGCCCGGGCGGGCGATGATGCGCTCCTTCGACAGGAAGCCTGGCGCACTGGCCGAGGCCCCCGCCGCGACGGTACTGGTCATGGATCTGATCCTTCTTATAGGGTGGGTGCTCGCAAAGCGGCGCAAGATTAGCAGAGCCAAGTGACGTGAAAGCAATCTGATATCGTGATTTTTCGCGTTGCTGAAACGGTCCTCTCTCCTGTGCCGGCCTCTTAGCGGGCTCGCCCGCTCCCACAGGATTTTCAACACCCTTCAGGCCTGTGCAGCACCTGTGGGAGCGGGCATGCCCGCGAAGAGGCCGGCACAGGCAAACATTTGCCCACCGAAAGCCGTACCATCTGCTTCAACCGTAGGAATTGCCCTGTATCTCTAGTCGAATAAGCAGGGACAACCCCCGCGGCGTTATACTCTGTCGCCTGAATTCACTAACGGACTACAAGGACTCGCCCATGAAAGCGTTCGGCAAAATCCTGGGGCTGGGGCTTCTCGGGTTGCTGCTGATCATCGTGGCGCTGGGCTTCGCCCTGACCCACCTCTTTGATCCCAACGACTACAAAGACGAGATTCGCCAGTTGGCACGGGACAAGGCTCACGTCGAGTTGAGCCTCAACGGCGACATCGGCTGGAGCCTGTTCCCGTGGCTGGGCCTGGAGTTGCACGAGGCAAGCATCGCCACCTTGGCCAAACCCAAGGAGCCGTTCGCCGACCTGCAAATGCTCGGCCTGTCCGTGCGTGTGCTGCCGCTGCTGCGCCGCGAGGTGCAGATGAGCGACGTGCGCGTCGAAGGCCTTAACCTGACCCTGGCCCGCGACGAGCTGGGCCATGGCAACTGGGAAGACATCGGCAAGCCGCTGCCCGTACAGAACGGTGCAAGCGCCGATGCACCCGCACAGGCACCTGCTGAGCAGAAGCCTGCTACCGCCGACAGCAACGACCGCGCCATCAAGCTGGACATCGACAGCCTGACCGTGAACAACGCACGCCTGCAGTACACCGATGCCAAGACCGGCCACAGCTACAGCGCCGAGAGCATCCAGCTGAGCACGGGGCCGGTCCACGAAGGCGCCAACATTCCGCTCAAGGCCAGTGCCTTCATCAGCGCCAGCGAGCCGAATATCAAGGCCCGCACCGAACTGGCCGGCGAGCTGCGTTTTGACCGCAAGCTCAAGCGCTACAACTTCGAAGACATGCGCCTGTCGGGCGAAACCTCGGGTGAGCCAACCGGCGGCAAGACCGTGACCTTCGCCGCCCAGGGCCAGCTGCTGGTCGACCTGGCAGCCAATGTCGCCTCGTGGAACGGCCTGAAAGTCTCGGCCAACCAGCTGCGCGCCCTGGGCGAGCTGAATGTGCGCGACCTGGACAAGGCACCACAGCTGAGCGGTGGCCTGTCCATCGCCCAGTTCAACCTGCGCACCTTCCTCGACAGCATCGGCCGCACGCTGCCGGCCACCAACGACCCGGCAGCCTTCGCCAAGCTGGAGCTGGTGACCCGTCTGCAGGGCACGGCAAACAGCCTGGCCCTGGAAGACCTGGCCGTGAAGCTGGACGACAGTACCTTCAGTGGCCGTGTGGCCGTGGAAGACTTCGCCAAGCAGGCCCTGCGCCTGCAACTGAAGGGCGATACCTTCGACGCTGACCGCTACCTGCCAGCCAAGAGTGAAGAGGCCAAGGGCGCCACTGCCGCGCGCCAGGCCGAGGTCAAGCAGCAAGAAGCCAGCGCCGTGGCCGGTGCCGGCACCACACCACTGCCCAACGCCCCGACCCAGGTGGCCTGGAGCGACGACAAACTGCTGCCGGTCGACCGCCTGCGCGCCCTCGACCTGCAAGCAGACCTGGCCTTTGGCTCGCTGACCGTGGACAAGCTGCCGATCGAAGACGCCCAGCTCAAGGCCATTGGCCAAGGCGGCCTGCTGACCCTGCAAACCCTGCGCGGCGAGCTGTACAACGGCACCTTCGAAGCCAAGGGCACGGTCGACGTGCGCCCTGCCGTACCGCAACTGGGTGTGAACACCAACATCCAGCGGGTGCCGGTAGAGCACTTCATCAAGACCGAAGGCAAGGACCAGGTACCACCCGTCAAAGGCCTGCTGACACTGACCAGCGACCTGACCGCCAGCGGCAACAGCCAGAAAGCCCTGGTCGACACCCTGAACGGCAGCGCCAACTTCACCATCAATGATGGCGTGCTGGTCAATGCCAACCTGGAACAGCAGCTGTGCCAGGCCATCGCCACCCTCAACCGCAAGACCCTGAGCGGCGAGCCACGTGGCAAGGACACCCCGTTCCAGGAACTGCGCGGCAGCCTGGTGGTGCGAAATGGCGTTGCCAGCAACCCGGACCTCAAAGCGCGCATCCCGGGCCTGACCGTCAACGGCCATGGCGACCTCGACCTGCGCGTGCTGGGCATGGACTACAACGTTGGCGTGATTGTCGAAGGCGACCAGCGCGCCATGCCGGACCCGGCCTGCCAGGTCAACGAACGCTACGTGGGCGTTGAAGTGCCGCTGCGCTGCCGTGGCCCGCTGGAGCTGGGCGCCAAGGCCTGCCGCCTGGACCAGGGCGGCATGGGCAAAGTTGCCGCCAAGCTGGCCGGCAACCGTCTGAAAGACAAGATTGATGAAAAGCTCGAAGAGAAACTCGGAGACAAAGTGAGCCCGGAAGTAAAAGACGCACTCAAGGGGCTGTTCAAGCGATGAGCCCCGAGCAGTTCTCCAGCGCTGTGCTGGACTGGTACGACGAGCACGGCCGGCACGACCTGCCCTGGCAACAGGGCATCACCCCGTACCGGGTGTGGGTGTCGGAAATCATGTTGCAGCAGACCCAGGTCAGCACCGTGCTCAACTACTTCGACCGGTTCATGCAGGCCCTGCCGACCGTGCAGGCCCTGGCCGAAGCGCCGGAGGACGAAGTGCTGCACCTGTGGACGGGGCTGGGCTACTACACCCGCGCACGCAACCTGCAAAAGGCGGCAAAAATCGTCGTCGCGCAACATGGCGGCGAGTTCCCGCGCAGTGTCGAGCAGCTCACCGAGCTGCCCGGCATCGGCCGCTCCACCGCCGGCGCCATCGCCAGCATCAGCATGGGCATTCGCGCGCCGATCCTGGACGGTAACGTCAAGCGCGTGCTGGCCCGCTACACCGCCCAGGCCGGCTACCCGGGCGAGCCCAAGGTGGCCAACCAGCTCTGGGCCACGGCCGAGCGTTTCACCCCGCTGCAGCGCGCCAACCATTACACCCAGGCCATGATGGACATGGGTGCCACGCTGTGCACCCGCAGCAAGCCCAGTTGCCTGATCTGCCCGTTGCAGCGCGGCTGCGAGGCGCACCTGCACGGCGAAGAAACCCGCTACCCGGAGCCCAAGCCGCGCAAGGCGTTGCCACAACGGCGCACGCTGATGCCACTGCTGGCCAACCACGAAGGCGCCATCCTGCTCTATCGCCGCCCCTCCAGCGGCCTTTGGGGTGGCTTGTGGAGCCTGCCGGAGCTGGACGACCTCGCACAGCTCGACGACCTGGCCTATCAGCACGGCTTGCGCCTGGCAGGCAGCCGGGCCATGGCAGGCCTGACCCATACCTTCAGCCACTTCCAGCTGGCCATCGAGCCCTGGCTGGTGCGCGTCGACTTGGTCGGCGAGCACGTGGCCGAGGCCGACTGGCTCTGGTATAACCTCGCCACCCCGCCGCGCCTGGGCCTCGCCGCCCCGGTCAAAAAGCTGCTTGAACGCGCAGCCGACGAACTGATTGCAGGAGACGCCCGATGACCCGCACCGTGATGTGCCGCAAGTACAAAGAAGAACTGCCAGGCCTGGAGCGCCCGCCCTACCCCGGCGCCAAGGGCCAGGACATCTTCGAACACATCTCGCAGAAAGCCTGGGCCGACTGGCAGAAGCACCAGACCATGCTGATCAACGAAAAGCGCCTGAACATGATGAATGCCGAGGACCGCAAATTCCTCCAGGCAGAGATGGACAAGTTTTTCGCCGGCGAAGAATACGCCCAGGCGGAAGGCTACGTTCCACCGGCCGAATGACCCCAAAAATCGTAAGCGACGGAATTAATTTAAAATTTTTTCAAAAAGTCGTTGACGAGCGGTCCGGAAATCTATTTAATTCACCTCGTCGCCCAGATAGCTCAGTCGGTAGAGCAGAGGATTGAAAATCCTCGTGTCGGCGGTTCGACTCCGTCTCTGGGCACCAAAACACTGAGAAACCCCAAGGAACAATGTGTCCTTGGGGTTTTTTATTGCCTGCAAATTGATGGCGTCTGGACCATTTCTGGACCAAGGTGCTTTGACGGTTTGATTCATGGCTGCCCAAGGGCTTTCTGGGGCTGTAGTCGAAATTGAATGCCTCAAAATTGAATTGCCCTTACCGCTCTGGGAGGCCACCACAGACACGCTGAGACGTCGGCAACACAGTCCGTCCCAGCGTCATACTTTCGCCTCCCACGGTGCGCCACAGGCGCTCTGAGCGGCGCCCTCGGCTTCTCATTCTCGTAAGCTCTCGAAGTCACGCGGTATGCGCGGTACAGAAGAGGACACGTTCCCATATCCATGAGCGATAGTGCTTCAACGCATAAGCACTGCCAACCAGCCTCACATGGAACGCGCCGTGCTTGGAACCGTAGGCTTCACGCCTTAAGATGGCTGTATGACATACCCCAACGGTTCAGGGCATTCCTATGCATCCTTTGTCAGAAGAAGCAGAAGCTCTCCAGCACATGCTGGTTTCGCAGGCTACGGGCGGTAACGAGGACGATAAGGCATACCTGATGCTCAGACGCGCCATCCTCGACGATCCCACCCTTGCGACGATGGTCCCTCGGTGCTTGAACACATGCCGCAGCCTCAGTCAGTTCTGGCAGTTCATCAAGAACAAGTACGGCACCTATGCCGAGCGCAGAACCTACCTGCGGGACGAGTTTCGTCCATTGCTGGACTATGTAGAGAAAGGTGGTTCATCACCAGCGGATCATGTGGTCACTGGTGCGATTGAGCGGTTCGATTCTGAGCATGTGAGGATTGCTTGGACGAAATCCTTGGAGCGCCGCACCACTGATCCAGAAGGCGCTATCACTATGGCGCGCACCCTTCTCGAATCCGTCTGCAAACACATTCTTGAAGAAGCTGGGATCGAGTACGACGATACACCGGACCTCAATAAGCTCTACCGCCAAACCGCTGAACTACTCAATCTTGCACCCTCTCAACACACCGAGAAGGTTTTCAAGCAGATCCTTGGCGGATGCACGTCCGTAGTCGAAGGACTGGGGGCTTTGAGGAACCGCCTGAGCGATTCCCACGGCACAGGTAAAGCAGGCGTGAAACCAGCTCCACGCCATGCAGAATTGGCAGTGAACCTTGCTGGCTCGCTTGCTCTGTATTTGCTCAGTACTTGGGAAGCGAAACCGCCCATTACAACATGAGAATTGGTACAGCCAGTTTTATGTAATAATCGTATATTAAACCGGTTAACTCCGGTTCCGAGAATCGCTTCACCAATGACAGCTACGGATCGAGAGCCGTCAGTATTGCAGGACCGCTTTCGACCCATAGTTGCCGGTCAGCAAAGTCTGAGATTGGCCGATTACCATATTTCAGTAGAAGTCATTCAGGCGTCTGAGTACAGGATGTTCGAGCTTGATATGAATGCGAAGAACAATGAGAGCAATACCGCTCGAAATCGACAAGATGCTGTTGATGGAAATGGAGGGCATACTTCTGTCTGAAGAGGGATAAGGTTATTCGATCAAACGTACCGTCATCGCGCCAGTCACGAAAACGCTGATACACCATCGACCAAGACCCAAAGCGTTCTGGCAGGTCACCCAGGCAGCGCTCGAGCACAGGATCTACAGGATTCATGCAGTACGGGCGATCATCACTGCGTGTGAGAGTGTTCCAGTCAGGTCAACGCTCTGGGCTTTCAGCTACGTGGAGTTGTCCGTTTCGACTCAGGGCACCCTTGATCTAATCCAAGGATTTCGGCCAAGCTAGGCTTTTACGAGCATCGAAGAGAAACGCTTGACAGAATATTTGGAATAATCTGCGGATGGTCTTCACATTCGAGTAATAGGCCTGATGCGCCAACGCCATCTTCTCCAAACGATCTCTGCAATCACTCTGCTCCTGATGGGCCCTACTAGGTTTGAATTCCACAGATGACTTCCTCACGTGACGAATTTTCAAAAAGGACTAAGAGCGACCTCGCCCTACGGGCAAGCTATCAATGCTCTTTGTGCAAGGCGTCGACCGTAGGGCCCAGCGACGAAAACTCAAACGCTGTGACCATGATTGGCGTTGCTGCTCACATTGCAGCAGCTGCCTCTGGGCTTGGCGCACGCCGTTACGACCCCTCAATGACTCCTGAGCAACGTGGATCAATCGATAATGGGATTTGGCTGTGCGCCAGCTGTAGTGTTCTCATCGACAGGGACGAAGCCCGATTCTCAGCTCAATACCTTCATGAGCTGAAGCTCAGCCACGAGACGTCAAGGCGCCTTCAGGGACAAGGTGAAGTGAATCGCGACGACATCATTGCTATCGGCCCGAGTCTGATAGCGCTAGGGGCCGTACTAAGATTCGGCCCAGACGGATGCCGATTCCGAATTTCTCACTTCCTGGAAGGAAACATTCGGGAGCTGTGGACACTGAGCGTGGATTTCAGCAAATGGCCAGATGAGGATCGATACGTCCTTTCAAATGAACTGGGCTATGGCGGGCTGCTTTCCCAACCGCCTGCAATTGAGCGAACTGAGTTTGGGCACGAGGTCACCGTTCAAATCCAAGCGGCCACAGACCGTCGTGATGCAATGACAACCAAAACCATGTGCAGAGAGACAGCCAGGATGCTCGATGGCATGGAAGCGATGGAGTCGCTTTTTGGCAACGTGCTGAGTTTGGCTCACGGCACGTGGTTTACAGACCTCCAGCGCGGCAGCTTTATCTCTGATTATCACGAAAGGTATGCAGACTCCGCGTGGCTTAGTAGGCTTATTATGATGGAGATTATCCGCCTCTCGTTTGTCCCACGGAATACCAGAGCGACTAATAAGAAAGTGGCACCGCTTGCCTGGGTCAATCGCGTCAATAGCGTTAGCATTCCGACCTTTGAACTTACAGAGCAATATCTGTCTATTCATGTGGATGCGGAGCTTGAAGGAGTAGGTAACTGGTCGGGGGTGCTGCCAGTATTTATTTGTACGCCGGAACAATTACACGAAGGTCGGGATCAAGCGAAGAGAAACACGCTCATGATTAGCCCTACTGTAGATCACGGCCTCGTTGAGGCAGTGCCTATAGACAAGAAAACCGCAGATCGTTTGAAGCTCCTGGGCGCTAAGCCCGAATAATCACCACTCAGCTAAAGCGTCGCTTCGAATCGAATCGAATCGAATCGAATCGAATCGAAAGAAAATCCTCGATCTATGAAATGAATCGCCAAATAGATGGCTTTTGGGCGGATGGCTGATTAACATCGGGATGCCTCGCCTGCTTGCTGGTGCAGCCGCCTCACAGCACTGAACCAAGTTTGACAGACGCCAGCCATCTCTCTTCGGAGGTTGCTGTCCGGGTCGCGACCAAGATCGCCGTTAAGGCTTCGGGGTCTCCCGAAGGTAAAGGACACCGCTCGACTGCTGCGTTAATAACCGTAACTCTGTCTGTACGCTGGGGTCACCAGACGGTTAGCAGCTTTATTTTCAGCGCGATGTTCGATGTTCAGCCGCACGGTGAGCGCTTGACCGCGAAACCCAAAAAGGTACGATTTGCACCTTGGTGGGGCCTTCGGAGGACAATGTGCGATCGTGCAAAAACGTGCCAACCTGGCGCATGGCGCGAGTTTAGCCGCGAGGCCTAAAAAGCTACGATTTATCGTGTTTTGACGGAATCTTTGAGGGTAATCATGCGTTTATGCAAAAACGTGCCAGCTTGGTGCTCGCCGCATCACGGAGCTTCGTGACTGCGATCAGCCTCGCCTGCTTGCTGGTGCAGCCGCCTCACAGCACTGAACCAAGTTTGACAGACGCCAGCCATCTCTCTTCGGAGGTTGCTGTCCGGGTCGCGACCAAGATCGCCGTTAAGGCTTCGCGGTCTCCCGAAGGTTGAAGGTCCCCTGTAGCAGTTGGGTGAGAGTTCACTGGTGTCTCCCAACAAACAAGGAGTTTTTTGTGGCCTCGTCGCTTTACCGTAGGATCTATAGCGGAGATTCGTTGTATTCGGCCTGGAGGAAGGTCAAAGAAAGCGCCTTTTCTTCATCATCCGAAACTATCCGAAACGAAGCCAGGGATTTCGAGAGCCAACTCCCCCGGTCGCTTTCCGACATCCAGCGCGCGCTATCCAAGAAGACCTTTACATTCCAAAAGCAGACCGGCGTGGCGAAAACCAAAGTCAACGGAAATCCTCGCCCGATTGTGCTTTCACCTATACCAAACCGGATCGTCCAGCGAGCTCTACTCGACGCCTTATCCCGAATTAAATTCGTAAAAGAAGCGCTGGCTACCCCTACGAGCTACGGAGGCATCAAAAATAAACGGGTCTCGATGGCGATAGCCGACGCCAAGGCAGCCATCGCCAAAGGAGCCGCCTTTCATATCAGATCAGATATCGCCGAGTTTTTCACTAGAATTGACAAGGCCCATGTGATGACACTCGTGGCCCCTCACATCGTATGCCCTGACACGATTGCATTATTCCGAGCCGCGATCACCACAGACCTTGCGAACATCGACGTGCTTCGACGACAGGGCCTGGATGAGATTTTCCCCATTGGGATGGAGGGTGTAGCTCAAGGATCTCCCCTATCGCCACTCATAGCCAATTTGTATCTGCATGACTTTGACAGGGCCATGAACGATAACGATGGTGAGGTCACTTGTCTTCGGTACATTGATGACTTCCTGATCCTTGGGAAGGACATGGGCTGTGTGGATCGTGCTTTTAGCAAAGCACAGACTGAGCTCAAAAAGCTCTCACTTGAAGCATACGGGCCGTTAGCAACAAGCGACAAAGCTTCAAGGGGCCATACGGCTAAAGGATTCGATTTCTTGGGCTGCTTCGTTTCGGCAGGATTGGTCCAGCCATCTACAGCAACGAGGGAGCGATTCAAAAAACGGATCAAATCCGATTTAGACGCATCGATACGCATGATGAAATTCAGTGTTGAAGCTGGAGATATTTCCCCAAAGGGGTCCTACTCTGGCGCGCTACAGAATCTCGACCGAGTAATCCTGGGTTGGGGAAAAGCCTTTTCCTTTTGCAGCAGTGGCCAATGGATAAAGAGCTTGGATGACTACATCACAAGCTCACTGGCGCAGTATGAAATAGAGAAAGCGAATCTCTTTCAAAAAACAAAGGGTACGGCTCAGCGTAGGATGTTGGGGGTAAGGTTGCTTGCAGCGGTCCACTCGGAGCCCACAGAAACGGAGTGACCGCTTTTTAGCCGATTTCTGACTATGAAGCCGCTCACGCCGGAACAACTCTAGGCGACTACTACGTGGTGGCAGTAGTTTTAACAGTTAAAGCCCCACGCTTACTCAGCTGACCTACGCCAGTGCAGCTTCGTCGAGCGCAGCCATCAGTTCCATCCGCTTCGCAATTAGCTTAAGCCTATCCGAACCCGAAAGATGTTTTCCTGGCGTGGGCAAGGCAGAAGCTGTGGCCTCGCACCAGCGTGAATACAAAACGCTGGTGTTAGCGAAATCTGCTACTTGCGCCTTGCGCGCCAATGCCCGCTCGATCTGTTCAGCGATAATGGGATTGACCGTGGAGTAAGCAAACTGCGAAGACGGGTGATTAGCCACTGCCACAGGCACAGCACCGGCTAGCGCGGTAACTCGATCACCGTTTCGCTTGCTGAAGCAGACGATCAACTCTGGTGCCAACACCTCTAGGCTCTGTACGAAAAGAGATGTCGCAAACACCGCATGGAACAAGCCAGTGAGACCATAGCGGCGTAGCTTTTCGCGAGTTTGTTGCGGATTCCACGCCATCCGGCCACCCAGTCCGCTCTCATCTGGCCAGGCATTCCACGGCCATCTGGCCACCTGTTCCACGGCCATCCGGC
>Ga0256410_1001368_pt1 | contig 18723 bp, 16 predicted proteins | sample PhyWR1_FD_185983 | JGI IMG/M metagenome (GOLD analysis project Ga0256410, IMG submission 185983) | Leaf surface microbial communities from wheat plants in UC Gill Tract Community Farm, Albany, California, United States - DLSL W.R1 | ecosystem: Host-associated > Plants > Phyllosphere >... | reverse complement strand
CTCGCGGTCACAAGTTCAAAGTGGGTTACGAAATCGACAAGAACTTCGGTGTCGGCGTGACGTACTTCCTGACCAAGGCGGACTACGTAACGTCCACCCAGAAAGATGCCAAGGCCAACACCTTGCAGCTGGACCTGGAAGCCAAGTTCTAAAACAGGGTTTCACGCAACAGACAACGCGCTGGAGCCATTCAGCGTGTTGTGCCTAAAAAGCAGAGCGAAGGTGGCGTCGGCCCCCCTTACATCCACCGACGGCACCTTCGCTCCTGCCCCCCGCCTTTAGCGCGAATGCTCGCGCATCATCCGCTCAACCGTTTGCTCCAGATCTTCCGGCAGCGCTTGCGGCAGCTTTTTCAACGTGGCGCTCAGCAAACGCATTTGCCTGATAAAACGCCGGCAGTTCGGACAAAACAGCAAATGATGGCGCACCAACAAGCGCTGACGAAAACTCAGCTGACCATCCAGAAAATCGCTTGAACGCGCCACTTGCTGCTTGCAGCTCAACATTCGCCGGTCACCTCGAAATGCTCCACTGTCGCGAAGACTTTAAGTCGGGCGCGATGTATCAACACCCGGACATTAGAGAGCGACAGTTCAAGAAGATTACAAATCTCTTCAAGCTCCAGCCCCTGACGCTCGCGCAACACCAGCACGCTGCTCTGCAATTGCGGCAGGCTGATGAGCGTTCGTTCGAGGCATTCGCGCAATTCGTCTTCGGTGAGCAAGGCTTCGGGGCTGTCCTGATGCCAGGCAAGGGGCGCCAGCAACCAGTGGCCATCGCTGGAGAAACGATCATCGCCAATGGTGCCGTGGGGCGAAGGCAAATCGTCGAGCAGCACTTCCCGGCGATTTTGCTTGTAGCGATTCTTGGCCGCATTGGCCGTGATGGTCAGCAGCCAGGTTTTCAGGCTCGAACGGCCCTCAAACCCGGCCAGATTGCGCACCACAGACAACCATGCGTCCTGCACCACTTCGTCGGCATGGCGACTGCCGACGATCGCATAAGCCACGGCACGCATGGCACTTTGATAGGCAATGACCAGTTCGCGAAAGGCCTGTTGCTCGCCGCTCAGCAGACGCTTGAGCAGATCACCGTCGTCAGCAGTTGCCATGCAGGTCTCCGCAACTGGAAAGTGATGTTGCTGTGTGGGAGCGGGCTTGCTCGCGATGGCATCACCGCAGTTTACCTGTCAGACCGCGCGGCCTGTATCGCGAGCAAGCCGCTCCCACCACCAGCCAGCTGTGACCTTAGCGTTTACGCAGGATCACGCTGCCAATCGAATAACCCGCACCGAACGAGCTGAGCACGGCCAGCGCACCGCTCGGCAAGTCGTCCTGGTACTTGTGGAAGGCAATCACCGAACCGGCCGAGCTGGTGTTGGCGTAGGTGTCGAGAATCACCGGCGCTTCTTCCACCGAGGCTTCGCGACCCAACAGCTTGCGCACGATCAGGTGGTTCATGCTCAGGTTGGCCTGGTGCAGCCAGAAACGTTTCACATCCGCCACGTCCACCTGGTTTTCCTGCAGATGCTGACCGATCAGCTCGGCCACCATCGGGCACACGTCACGGAACACCTTGCGGCCTTCTTGTACGAACAGTTTGTCCGGGCTGTCAGCAGGCTCATCCGAAGCACGGTTGAGGAAGCCGAAGTTGTTGCGGATATTGTTCGAGTAGGTTGTCAGCAGCTTGGTGCTGACGATATCGAACTGGTGCTCGGACGTTGCCAGATCAGCACGCTCGACCACTACCGCTGTCGCGGCATCACCGAAGATAAAGTGGCTGTCACGGTCACGGAAATTCAGGTGGCCGGTGCACACTTCAGGGCTGATCAGCAGCACCGCACGGGCCTGGCCCAACTGGACGCTGTTGCTGGCGGTCTGAATACCAAACGTCGCCGAGGAACAGGCCACGTTCATGTCAAAACCAAAACCCTGGATACCCAGCGCGTGTTGCACTTCGATGGCAATGGCCGGGTACGGGCGTTGCAGGTTGGAGCAGGCCACGATCACGCCGTCGATATCGGCGGCGGTCTTGCCTGCACGTTCCAGCGCCTGTTTGGCAGCACCGACGGCCATTTCGCAAAGCACCGACATTTCGTCGTTGCTACGTTCAGGCAAATGCGGACGCATGCGTTGCGGGTCAAGGATGCCGTCCTTGTCCATCACAAAGCGGCTTTTGATGCCCGATGCCTTTTCGATAAAGGCCGCGCTCGACTCGGCCAGGGGCTGGATGTCACCGGCCTCGATAGCCGCCGCGTTGTCGGCATTGAATTGTTGCACATAGGTATTGAAAGACTGCACCAGCTCTTCGTTGGAGATGCTGTTGGCCGGGGTGTACAGGCCGGTGCCGCTGATGACGACGTTATGCACGGTCGTTCCTCTATTCTGTTCAGCAGAAGATATTGAAATCGTTTCAGGTACTGATAGCCGCGAAGTTTGCCATAAATGCCAGCATTTGGCGTTATTTACGGATTTTGCAATGATCCCCGAGGGAGCGGGCTTGCTCGCGATTGGATCGATGCGGTGTATCAGGTAAACCGCGCAGCTTCCATCGCGAGCAAGCCCGCTCCCACAGAACTACAGGCTCAAGCGTCCACCAGACTCCACTGTTTGCTTAGGCGCTTGTCCGAAATCGGCACCTTGGTCCCCAGTTGCTGGCCAAAGAGCGACACCCGGTACTCTTCCAGCCACCAGCGGTACAGCTCCAGCTGCGGGTCGCGCTTGCCTTCCTGGGCATGCTTGCTGGCACGGGCCTGGTACTGCGCCCAAAGGCCGCTCAGTTCACCACTCCAGACCCGGTCTTTCTGCACCTGGCCCGGCAGTTTTTCAAGGCGCATTTCGATGGCCTTGAGGTAACGCGGCAGCTCTTTAAGCCATTGCGCCGGAGTTTCGCGAATAAACCCCGGGTACACCAGATGGCTCAATTGCTGCTTGATGTCGTTCAGGGCCACCGCCTGGGCCAGATCGATCTTGCCCTTGAAGCGTTTTTGCAGGCCATGCCAGAGCTTGAGGATTTCCAGGGTCAATCTGGCCAGCTTTTCTGCGTGCTCGGTCCAGGCCCCGCGTTTGCGCTCGGCCAGCGATGCCAGTCCGGCGCCATCACGGGGCAACACCGCTTCGCCTTCCAGAATGCAACTGTCCAGGCTGGCCAGCAGAATGTCTTCCACCAGGCTTTCGACCCGACCCAGCTCGCGGTACAACAGGCCCAGTTCGGTAAGCCCCGGCAACTTGCCACGCAGGAATTTGGCCGGTTCCGCCAATTGCTGCATCAGCAAGCGCTGCAACGCACGGCGATGCTGGAACTCAGCCTCGGCCGGAGTCGAAAAACGCCCCTCCTTGACCGTATTACCTTCCTCTACCAGCGCCGGGTACACCGTCATCGACAGACCGGCAATCTTCTGCTGGGTTTTTTCGGCAACAGGGGCGAACACCTTGGCTTCTACCGGCTGCTGGCTTTTTGCGGTTTGCGGCACGGCCAACGCGGCCTGGCTGGCCTGGGCAAAGCGCGCCATCAGCTCGGCCAGATCGCGGCCTTCGCCGAGGAACTTGCCGTCAGCGTCGACCACTTCGATATTCATTTTCAGGTGGTTTTCAACTTGCTGCGCCGCTTCTGCCCAGGCCTCATCACTGACCCGAGCGCCGGTCATGCGCAACAATTCGCGGCCCAGTGTTTGTGGCAACGAACCTTGAGCAAACTCCATGCGCTGCAACGCGGCCTTGACGAAGTCCGGCACCGGTACGAAGTTTTTGCGCAACGCTTTGGGCAGGCTGCGCACCAGGGCAATGCACTTGGCTTCGATCATGCCGGGCACCAGCCATTCCAGGCGCTCGGGTGGCAAGACTGGCAGTAGCGGCGCAGGCACTTTGACCGTCACGCCATCACGCGGGTGGTTGGGTTCAAAGTGATAGCTCAGCTCCAGGGTCAAATCCCCCAGGTGCAGCGTGTCAGGATAATGCCGGGCTGTGATTTCAGTGGCCTCGCGAGCCAGCACATCTTCTTCGCGCATGATCAGCAATTGCGGATCTTTCTGGCTGTTGACCCGATACCAGCTGTCAAAGGTCGCGGTTTGGTGAATCTCGGCCGGCAGGCGGGCGTCGTAAAACGCATAAAGGGTTTCTTCATCCGCCAGGATGTCACGGCGCCGGGCCTTGGCCTCCAGTTCGTCGAGTTGTTCCAGCAACTGCGCATTGGCCGTCAGGCACTTGGCCCGCGACTGAATTTCGCCACGCACCAGCCCTTCACGAATAAACAGCTCACGCGACAGCACCGGGTCAATCGGCCCGTAATGCACGGCACGGCGCCCGACCACAATCAGGCCGAACAGGGTGATTTGCTCGTAGGCCACCACCTGCCCGCGCTTCTTCTCCCAATGGGGCTCGAAGTAGTTCTTCTTCACCAGATGCCCGGCCAGCGGCTCGATCCAGTCGGGCTCGATCTTGGCCACCATACGCGCATACAGCTTGGTGGTTTCTACCAGTTCGGCGGTCATCAGCCATTGCGGACGCTTTTTGCCCAAGCCTGAGGACGGGTGAATCCAGAACCGCCGTTGACGGGCTCCCAGATAGTCACCGTCCTCGGTTTTCTGGCCGATCTGGCTCAGCAAGCCGGACAACACCGCCTTGTGCAGTTTCGGGTAGTCGGCCGGCTCCTGATTGACCGTGAGCTGCATATCGCGACAGATCAGGCTCAATTGGCGGTGGGAATCACGCCACTCGCGCAACCGCAGGTAGTTGAGGAAGTTCTTGCGGCACCAATTGCGCAGGGGGCTGGCCGTCAGCGCCTGGCGCTGCTCTTCAAAACCGCGCCAGACGTTAATCAAACCGGCGAAGTCGGAGTCGACATCTTTCCATTGTGCGTGGGCCTGATCCGCGGCTTGTTGACGTTCCGGTGGACGTTCACGCGGGTCTTGCACCGACATCGCACTGGCGACGATCAATACTTCCTGCAAGCTGCCGAGCTTGGCAGCTTCGAGCAGCATGCGGCCCATGCGCGGGTCCACCGGCAAACGCGCCAGCTGGCGACCCAGCGGCGTAAGCTGATTCTCGCGGTTAACCGCAGACAACTCTTGCAGCAGGTTGAACCCGTCGGTAATGGCCTTGCCGTCAGGTGGCTCAATAAACGGGAATGCGGTGATTTCGCCCAGACGCAGGTGCAGCATCTGCAGGATTACAGCCGCAAGGTTGGTACGCAAAATCTCGGGATCGGTAAACTCCGGACGACCGTTAAAGTCTTCCTCGGCATACAGGCGCACGCAGATACCCGGCTCGACCCGCCCGCAGCGGCCCTTGCGCTGGTTGGCGCTGGCCTGGGAAATGGCCTCGATGGGCAAACGCTGAACCTTGGCCTTATAGCTATATCGACTGATGCGCGCAGTGCCGCTGTCGATCACATAACGGATACCCGGCACGGTCAGCGACGTTTCCGCCACGTTGGTGGCCAGCACCACACGGCGGCCCGGGTGCGACTGGAAAATCCGCTGCTGCTCGGCAGGCGACAACCGCGCATACAACGGCAGGATTTCAGTGTGCTTGAGCTGCGCCTTGCGCAGCATGTCGGCGGCATCGCGGATTTCGCGCTCGCCAGGCAGAAACACCAGTACGTCGCCGGGGCTTTTACGCTCACTGCGCTCGAACGCTGCAATCTCGTCCAGAGTGGCGATGATGGCCTGGTCGACGCTCAGGTCGTCTTCAACGTTGTTGCCCTCTTCATCCTGCTCGGAGGTCAACGGGCGATACCAGGTCTCGACCGGGAAGGTACGGCCCGACACTTCGACAATGGGCGCGTCATTGAAGTGTTTGGAAAACCGCTCCAGATCGATGGTCGCCGAAGTGATGATGACTTTCAGGTCGGGGCGACGCGGCAACAGGATCTTCAGGTAACCGAGCAGAAAGTCGATGTTCAGGCTGCGTTCGTGGGCCTCGTCGACGATGATCGTGTCATAGCGTTCGAGATAGCGATCGTGCTGGGTTTCAGCCAGCAAGATACCGTCAGTCATCAGTTTGATCAGGGTATTGGAATCGCTCTGATCCTCGAACCGCACCTGATAGCCGACCAGCGCGCCCAACGGTGTACCCAGCTCTTCGGCCACCCGGCTGGCCACACTGCGCGCCGCGATACGGCGCGGCTGGGTATGACCGATCAGGCCGTGCTGCCCACGGCCGATTTCCAGACAGATCTTCGGCAACTGGGTGGTTTTGCCCGAACCGGTTTCACCCGCCAGGATCAGCACCTGATGCTTGAGCAACGCCGCCTTGATCTCGTCACGCTTGGCGGCAATCGGCAGATTTTCGTCATAACGAATCAGCGGCACGCTGGCCGCCCGCGCGGTCACCTGCGCGCAGGACGCCTGCACCCGCTCGGCCCAGGCGGCCAGCTTGGCGTCGTCGGGCTTTTTGCGCAGCTCATGCAACTGCCGACGCAGCTTGTGGCGGTCGGCGATCATGGCTTGATCGAGGTTTTTCAACAGCTGGTCGATAGCAGGCGATTCGTCAGTCATCAGGTGCGCAGAATTCTTCGTAAATGCAGGGGGCGGATTGTCGCAGATTTGAGCGCTCATGCACGAATCTGTAGGAATTAGCGCGTTGTCTTGTCCGCAGCATCCCCTACACTGCGCGGTTCAAACCTTGTAAGGAAAATCCCGTGAGACTTGTCGATTTGGTGCGCATGCTGTCGTTGGCAGGTATATGGGGCGCCAGCTTTCTGTTTATGCGGATCATTGCACCGGTACTCGGGACCATTCCTACGGCATTTTTTCGAGTCTCCATTGCCGCGACCGGCCTGGTGGTGATTTTGGCCTTGATGCGCGTGCGCTGGGATTTCGGCGGCAAACTCAAGGTGATTTTGATCCTGGGGGTTATCAACTCCGGGGTGCCGGCCACGCTGTATTCGGTGGCAGCGCAGGTGTTGCCTGCCGGGTATTCGTCAATTTTCAACGCGACCACGCCATTGATGGGCGTGTTGATAGGCGGGCTGTTTTTCAGCGAAAAACTGACCCTGACGAAAATGGCCGGGGTATTTCTCGGGCTGCTTGGTGTCGGTATTTTGACCCGTGCCGGGCCGGTCGCCTTCAATCTGGACCTGCTGATGGGTGCCCTCGCCTGCTTGCTGGCCACCACCTTTTATGGCTTTGCCGGCTTTTTGGCGCGCCGCTGGCTGGATCAGCAAGGCGGCCTTGACCCACGGCTTTCGGCATTGGGCAGCATGCTCGGGGCCACCCTGTTCCTGTTACCGCTGTTCGGGCTGAGCGTGATCAATCAACCGCCGGCCAGTTGGGGCGGCATGAGTGTGTGGCTGTCTTTGCTGGGCCTGGGCCTGGTGTGTACGGCATTTGCCTACATCCTTTATTTCCGTTTGCTGACCAGCATTGGCCCGGTCAAATCCATGACCGTGACCTTTATGATCCCGCCATTTGGCGTGCTATGGGGTGCGCTGTTTCTGGGCGAGCCGCTGTCGATGGCGCATGTGTACGGCGGGCTGCTGATCGCCGTGGCACTGTGGCTGGTGCTCAAGCCCGGGGCGATGGCAGCGTCCAAATAAGCACATGGCGTTGTGGGAGCGGGCTTGCACGCGATGGCGTCGATACGGTTGAACAGATAGACCGTGCTGTCAGCATCGCGAGCAAGCCCGCTCCCACAGGGTTGGGGTTTTGGCTCAACGGGTCTTACGGAATACAAACATCAGACCGATGATGATCATCGCCATCCCGAGCACACTCAAGGCTGCCAGTTTGTTGCCGAAAATCAGGTAATCCATGACCGCAGTCACCGCAGGCACCAGGTAAAACAGGCTGGTGACATTGACCAGATTACCCCTGGCGATCATCCGGTACAGCAACAGGGTTGCCAGCACCGACACCACCAAACCCATCCACAACACCGGCACGACAAAACCTGCACTGTGTTCAAAATGAAACGGCTGAAACGGCACAAACACCGCACACACCAGCAAACCGGCGAGGTACTGCAAGGGCAGCGTGCCCAGCGGGTTATGGGTAATACGCTTTTGCATCAGGGTGCCTGCCGTCATGCTGGCCAGAGCCAGTAAGGCATACAGCATGCCGGCCCATGACAGGCCCGCCAGGCCGATGCCCTGGTACACCACCAGAACCAGCCCGACGAGCCCCAGCAACAACCCCAGGGAACGGCTGAAGGAGTGCCGGCGCTCCATGATCACGGCCGTCAGGATCGGTTGCACACCCATCACTGTGGCCATGACCCCGGGCGTCACTTTCAGGTCCAGCGCCAGCAGATAAAAAATCTGATACGCCCCCAGCAGCACTACCCCGGTGGCCAGGGCATAGCCGACGGCACTGGAGCCACGCGGCATCTGAAATTTCATCAATGGGATGATCAACAGCAATGCCATAAAAGCGATGGCAAAGCGCATCAACAAAAAGGCAAACGGCGACGCGTGCGCCAGCCCCCACTTGGAGAAAATCGCGCCGCTGCTCCACAGCAGCACGAACAGGCAGGTGGAAGCAGCCGCCAGCGCGGATTCTTTAGAGATCGAAAACATGAAGAGCACCTGTCATCAGGCAAAAAAGCCGACTCAGCCGAAGCTGAAGTTCAATGGTTTTTTAGACGGGTACGGGCAGCCGAACGATCGGCTCAGCCCGCCACAACACCCGGTGGCGATACGACGACGTACACCACGGTGCGGCTGACAGGAGGAGGATAGTGACTGATCTGCGCAGGCTGTTTGCCCCCGCACGGCACCACGTCAGCAGTGACTGCTGAAACGACGACGCTATGAGGGAGGGAAAGCGGCATGGGCGGATCTTTTTAAGAGGATATGTCGAGCACCGACTATAACCAGCGCCCGACATTAAATGCAACGACTCAACGGATTAAAAACACGCTGCAGTCGAGTACAACAGTGGCTTCATATCCACTTAGTCAACGCTATGCCAAAACCCAGAATCGGGCTCAAACACCAACTGCTGAAATCTCGTGCCAGAGCATCTGCCAGCTCAGTATTGGCCAATGCGCTGCTAATCCCGGTAGCATTCAAGCCTATTGATAGCCAAGCCCTTGAAGCACTGAATGATTGGGGAGATGACGTTCATTTTTCATGGGAAGAAGTCCCCAACTGGAAGGCCAAAGAGCCTTGGTCATTTGACGTGTCCATCTGGTGCGGCCCGCAGCTCTGTGGGCTGTGTTTCGCCAATCCCAACCAGAGCCGCTTGCGCACCAGGATTGTCAGGCTCGAAGGCAAACCTGACAGCCGGCACCCTTTGAAAAACCGCATAGCCGCCCTAGCCATGTTTGCTGTCGAACAATACGCGCGCCAGGTGGGGAGCCAGTGGCTGGAAATTCAGGAGCCGGCTCCGGGAGCCATGAAGATCTACCAGGAGCTCGGGTTTCAATTTGATGCGTTTGGCCGCCTTGTTATCGCTTTGAAGAAAAGCTAGCATCGGTTTAACTGTACAATAAACAACCAAAATGGTGGCAAAATGCCGAATATGATCACCACACCTGCCCCCTCCAACGCCAAGCCCAACAGCGAAAGCAAGCCTCTGTGCTCGCCTGTTTCGGCCTCTCAGCAACGCTTTTTGAACGTTGCACTCAGTGGCAGCAAAGCCGTTGAACCCGCTGGGGTTTTAGCGGGTAACTGATTAAAAAAACTCAAAAAAAACCGCTCTCGACAGAGCGGTTTTTTGTATCTGTTGCAATCAGCCAAACAACCAGCGCCACAACAGTATCAGCACCAGCACCGCCAATATCGGCCGGGCGATGCGGTACAGCTTGGGATTGCGCCGCTTCCATTGCTTGACCACACCACTGAAACGGTCGCTGAAGGACTTGCTCCAGGCATAGGCCTTGTTGATCCCGCCTACGCGTTCGTCGTCCAGGTTCTGCGGCGCAGTGGCCTTGCCCAGTTGCGCGCTGACCCAACGGTTGATGCGGGTCATCAGCGGGCTGGTCAGCGGCCGCTCGATATCGCAGAACAGGATCACGCGGGTGATGTCGGTTTCGTTCTTGACCCAGTGCACGTAGGTCTCGTCGAACATCACGTCTTCACCATCGCGCCAGGCGTATTCCTCGCCATCGACAAAGATGCGGCAAGCATCGGAGTTGGGGGTCGACAGGCCCAGGTGGTAACGCAGCGAACCGGCAAACGGGTCGCGGTGCGGGTTGAGGTGGCTACCGCCCGGCAACAGGGCAAACATCGCACCCTTGACGTTGGGGATGCTGTTGACCAGTTCAACGGTCTTGGGGCACAGCAATTCGGCCGAGGGTAGCGCCTTGTCGTACCACTTGAGGTAAAAACGCTTCCAGCCCTTTTTGAAGAACGAGCCAAAACCTGCGTCGTTGTTCTTTTCTGCGGCGCGAATATAGCCCTCGTCGAACAGATGCATGGCTTCTTCGCGAATCGCTTGCCAATTGTCCTTGAGCACATCCAGCTCGGGGAATTTGCTGCGGTCCAGATACGGCTTGGACGGCACACCGGAAAACAGGTACATCAAGGCGTTGTAGGGCGCAAAGAACGCGGAGTGGTTGACGAACTGGCGCAACACCGGCAACCGCGCCTTGCCACGCAAGTGCACGTAAAGGATGCTGCCGACAAACAGCAGTATGAGCCCTGCCTTGATGGCGAAGGATAAGGTCATGCAACAACTCCTCGAAAATACCGTGCGGCACCAATAGCCCGACGTGGCAGCCGGCCATGATAAACACTACCGGCGCAGGACAAAACCCGCGTATTCCAACAATCAGTATTAAGCCTTATGTAACAACGGGCTGATTATGCAGAAACAAGGGCATTAGCCCCTTGATTTGAGTCAGTTGCACAGATTCAGCGGGAGCCGGCGCACCGACTCCCGCACACGGTTACTGGTGCAATTCCTGCTCACTGAACAGGTCGCTGAACAAGAAGCTCGACAGGTAACGCTCACCCGAATCCGGGAGGATCACGACGATGGTCTTGCCCTGCATTTCCGGGGTTTCTGCCAGGCGCACCGCCACGGCCATCGCAGCCCCGCAGGAGATCCCGCACAAAATGCCTTCTTCCTGCATCAGGCGCAGGGCCATGGCTTTGGATTCGTCATCGCTGACCAGTTCAACCTTGTCGACAATCGACAGATCAAGGTTTTTCGGTACGAAACCGGCGCCGATACCCTGGATCTTGTGCGGTGATGGCTTGATTTCTTCGCCTGCCAGCGCCTGGGTGATCACTGGCGAAGTGATGGGCTCGACGGCCACCGACAGGATCGGCTTGCCCTGAGCATGCTTGATATAACGCGAAACCCCGGTAATTGTACCGCCGGTGCCGACGCCAGAAACCAGTACATCAACGCCGCCATCGGTGTCGTTCCAGATTTCCGGGCCGGTGGTTTTTTCGTGGATCGCGGGGTTGGCCGGGTTCTCAAACTGCTGCGGCATAAAATACTTGGCCGGGTCGCTGGCCTGAATTTCTGCAGCCTTGTCGATCGCGCCCTTCATGCCCTTGGCCGGCTCGGTCAACACCAGCTCGGCGCCCAGCGCCTTGAGCACCTTGCGCCGCTCGATGCTCATCGATGAGGGCATGGTCAGCATCAGTTTGTAACCGCGCGCTGCTGCGACGAAAGCCAGGCCGATCCCCGTGTTCCCCGACGTGGGCTCGATAATGGTCATGCCCGGCTTGAGCACGCCGCGGCTTTCGGCATCCCAGATCATGTTGGCGCCAATCCGGCATTTAACCGAATAACCGGGGTTACGACCCTCGATCTTGGCCAGGATGGTCACGCCACGCGGCGCAATGCTGTTGATCTGGACTAAAGGCGTGTTGCCGATGGATTGGGCGTTGTCTGCATAAATGCGGCTCATGGCGGGGTCCTTGTGCACCTTTTGGGAAGATCCCAAGGGTAGGCCTCACGCTGACATGCGTCCAGTCATGGCGTGACGCCTCATTCAGGGACTGAATGGCGCGTCTGCGTTCACCTCAGGCGGGCAGCGCGTTATAGTCGGACACACTTTTCAGTTCTCCCGCCCTGCCCCTTGCAGGACCCGGGTCATGGTTTGAGGAATTGCAGATGAAGTTTGAAGGCACACGCGCCTATGTGGCCACCGATGACCTGAAACTGGCGGTCAACGCGGCCATTACCCTGGAGCGGCCGCTGCTGGTCAAGGGCGAGCCCGGCACCGGTAAAACCATGCTTGCCGAGCAACTGGCTGAATCCTTTGGCTGCAAGCTGATCACCTGGCACATCAAGTCAACCACCAAGGCCCACCAGGGCCTCTATGAGTACGACGCAGTCAGTCGCCTGCGTGACTCGCAACTGGGTGTCGACAAGGTTCACGATGTGCGCAACTACCTTAAAAAGGGCAAGTTGTGGGAAGCCTTCGAGGCCGAAGAACGCGTCATCCTGCTGATCGACGAAATCGACAAGGCAGACATCGAGTTCCCCAATGACTTGCTGCAAGAACTCGACAAGATGGAGTTCTACGTGTACGAGACCGATGAGACGATCAAGGCCAAGGTTCGCCCGATCATCATCATTACCTCCAATAACGAGAAAGAGTTGCCGGACGCCTTCCTGCGCCGCTGCTTCTTCCACTACATCAGCTTCCCGGACCGCACCACGCTGCAGAAAATCGTCGACGTGCATTTCCCCGATATCAAGAAAGAGCTGGTCAGCGAGGCGCTGGACGTGTTTTTCGACGTGCGCAAGGTCCCCGGGCTGAAGAAAAAGCCCTCGACCTCCGAGCTGGTGGACTGGCTCAAGCTGCTGATGGCCGACAATATCGGCGAAGCGGTTTTACGTGAACGCGATCCGACCAAGGCCATACCGCCACTGGCCGGGGCCCTGGTGAAAAACGAGCAGGACGTGCAGTTGCTTGAACGCCTGGCGTTTATGAGCCGTCGTCCCAATCGCTGATTTTTCCGGAAGGCGATAAGCATGCTGCTTAATCTGTTCAATGAAATGCGCGCGGCCAAGGTGCCGGTCTCGGTGCGTGAACTGCTGGACCTGATCAACGCCCTGAAAAACCGCGTGACCTTCGCCGACATGGACGAGTTCTATTACCTGGCCCGAACGATTCTGGTGAAGGACGAGCGCCACTTCGACAAGTTCGACCGGGCGTTTGGGGCCTATTTCAATGGTCTGCAAAACCTCAACGAGCACCTTGAGGCCCTGATCCCCGAAGACTGGCTGCGCAAGGAGTTCGAACGTTCGCTGAGCGACGAAGACCGCGCCCAGTTGCAGTCACTGGGCGGGCTGGACAAGCTGATCGAGGCGTTCAAACAGCGTCTTGAAGAGCAAAAGGAACGCCATGCCGGGGGCAACAAATGGATCGGCACTGGCGGCACCAGCCCGTTCGGCTCGGGCGGCTATCACCCGGAAGGCATCCGCGTGGGCGATGCCGGGGCGCGCCAGGGCAAGGCGGCCAAGGTCTGGGAGCAACGGGAATACAAAAACCTGGATGATCAGGTTGAACTGGGTACGCGCAATATTAAGGTCGCGCTGCGTCGCCTGCGTAAATTCGCTCGCCAGGGCGCGGCGGATGAGCTGGATATCGACGGCACCATCGACCACACCGCCCGCGATGGCGGCCTGCTGAATATCCAGATGCGCCCGGAGCGGCGCAACAATATCAAGCTGCTGTTGCTGTTCGATATCGGCGGCTCGATGGACGCCCATATCAAGATTTGTGAAGAGCTGTTTTCCGCGTGCAGAACCGAGTTCAAGCATCTGGAGTACTACTACTTTCACAATTTTATTTATGAATCAGTGTGGAAGAACAACCAGCGGCGCCAGGTGGAGCGCATCTCGACCCAGGACCTGCTGAACAAGTACGGTGCCGATTACAAGGTGATCTTTATCGGTGACGCGACGATGGGTCCCTATGAGATCACCCATGCCGGGGGCAGTGTCGAGCACTGGAATGAAGAGCCGGGCTACAAATGGATGCAGCGCTTTATGGAGAAATACAAAAAGTTGGTCTGGATTAATCCGTACCCCAAGGATACATGGCATTACACGGCTTCGATCGGGATCGTGCGTGACCTGATCGAAGACCGCATGTACCCCCTGACCCTGGACGGGCTGGAAGAAGGAATGCGGTTTTTGGCCAAATAATTCAGCGCGGTAAGTGTGGGAGCGGGCTTGCCCGCGATGGTTTCGACTCGGTGTTCCTGCTTTACCGCGCCACCTGAATCGCGAGCAAGCCCGCTCCCACATAAATGGCGCTAGGCCACAAATCGCTGCATAAACACCACATGCTGGCGTTGCGCAGCCTCCTGGGTGGTCGGGCGCATATGCACACCCTCCCCCGGCAAACACTGGGCCAGCCGCGCCAGCGCCAATGGCGTCAAGGCGCCAAGACGCGGGTAGCCGCCAATGGTCTGGCGGTCATTGAGCAACACGATCGGCTGGCCATCAGGCGGCACTTGAATGGCGCCCAGCGGTATCCCTTCCGAGATCATCGGTGCCCCCTGATACACCAACGCAGGCCCCAGCAAACGGATGCCCATGCGATCGGCGCGGGTGTCCAGCGTCCAGGCGCTGTTGAAGGCATCGAAGGTACTTTGCCCGCTGAACGCTCCCATTTGCGCGCCCATTACCACGTCCAGCCCCGGATTGGCGCTGAACACCGGTTGCAGTTCGCACGACAACTCACGCAGTTGCCCGGCACGCCCGGCGCAGGTCAATTCATCACCTGCCACCAGCCCGCGACCAAAACCATCCGGCCCACCGAGCTGCTCACGGGCGACAGTCGCGCAACTGCCCAGCACCTGCGGCGCGACAAAGCCCGCAGGTGCCGCCAGATAAGCCCGGGCACCGCTCAGCGGCCGGGTAAATGCCAGGGTCTGGCCTTGCTTAAGGACAAAACTGCGCCAGGGCTTGAGCGGCTGCCCGTCGACGGTGGCCGCCAGGTCAGCGCCTGCCAGTGCCAAAGTGCAATCAACCTTGGCAACTACGCTCAAGCCACCCAGAGTGACTTCGATAACCGCCGCATCCGGCGAATTACCCAGCAGCCAGTTGGCCCAGGCCATCGACAGCCAGTCCGCGGCACCGCCCTGGGTCACACCCAGATGGCGCACACCGAAGCGTCCGGCGTCTTGCAGCAGGCACAACGGGGTGCTGGCCTGAATCACTAAATGGCTCATGCCAGGGCCTCCTGAGGCGTGTCATCACCGCCCAGGCGGATAAATTCAGCGTGGGTAATGGGCGCAAACCGCACGGTATCGCCGGGCTGCATCAGGCTGTAACCCTCACGCTCGCGATCAAACAGCGCGCTTGGAGTGCGGCCGATCAGGTTCCAACCACCGGGGGATTGCGCCGGGTAGGCCGCAGTCTGGCGCTCGGCGATACCGACGCTACCGCTGGCAACGCGCTTGCGCGGCGTATTCAGCCGTGGTGCGGCCAGGGCCTCTTCGACCAGGCCCATAAAGGCAAAACCCGGGGCAAAACCCAAGGCAAATACCTGATATTCATGCTCGCTGTGACGGCGTATGACGTCGCTCACCGAGCAGCCCGCACGCGTGGCCAGCAAGCTGAGCTCCGGGCCAACGCTCAAGTCGTACCACACTGGCAGCACATGGCATTGGCCACTGTTTCGCGTTTCCGGGCGCAGGTCGGTCAGGGCCTCGGCGATCAGCTCACGGGCCTGGGCCGGGCTCAGCGCCAGCCCGTCGTAATGCACCATCAGGGTCGTGTAGGACGGCACCAGATCAATTAACTGCCCGGCAAAGCTGGCCCGTAGCCGCTCACTGGCAGCCAGCATCCACGGCATATTGCTTTCGGCAATGTCATCGAACAGCCGCAGCATCAGGCAGTCGATAGCGACCACTTCGATACGCGGCTTCATGCCCGGACCTGCTGGTCCAGGGCCTCGCGAATACGCTGCACGGCAGCAACCGAACTGGCGTTGTCGCCATGCACGCACAGGGTATTGGCGTGTAGATGCAAGGCGCTGCCATCACTGGCTACCAGGGCCTTGCCCGCCGCAATGGTCAGGGCCTGCTGCACGATGACCTCTGCCTCATGGTGCACGGCACCCGGCAATTGTCGCGAGACCAGCCGCCCGGCACTGTCATAGGCGCGGTCGGCAAAGGCTTCAAACCACAGGGTTACCCCGAACTCATCGCCGATCGCCTGGGCCGCACGGTTGTCGCGAGTGGCCATCAGCATCAGCGGCAAGCTTGCATCGTAAGCCGCTACAGCCTGGATAACGGCCCGCAACTGCGCCGGGTTGGCCATCATGTCGTTGTACATCGCGCCGTGGGGTTTGACGTAACTGACCTGCGTGCCCTGAGCGCGGCATATACCGTCCAGCGCGCCGATTTGATAGTGCAACAGGTCTTGCACTTCTTGCGCCGAATAGCTCATGGAGCGGCGGCCAAAGCCGGCCAGGTCCTGATACGCCGGGTGTGCGCCGATTTTTACGTTATGCGCCACGGCCAGTGCCACGGTTTTGCGCATGATGCTCGGGTCGCCGGCATGGAAGCCGCAGGCAATGTTGGCGCAATCGATAAACGGCATGACTTCGGCATCCAGGCCCATGGTCCAGCTGCCAAAACTCTCACCAATGTCGCAATTCAATAACAGGCGGCTCACGATGATGCTCCTGTGGTCTTTTTATAGATTAGGTAGCAAGCATTTTTCGACAGGCGCGGGCCATTCGTCCAACTAATAAAACCCGGACTCGGGCATAAGAAAAATTTGATTGCTTAACAGCATGTGAGGTAATGGGGCTGGTTGTGTGGGAGCGTGGCTTGCCCGCGATGGCGTCACTGCAGTCTGCCTGCAAGGGCGCATTGCCTGCATCGCGAGCAAGCCCGCTCCCACAGGGATTTTCGTGAGGCAATGGGCAGGCTGTGTGGGAGAGGGATACACCCCCGGGTCAGTAGCTGCGTTCGCGGCGGGCAATGCGTTCGCGCTGGCGCTTGCCTCCGAGCACCACCCAGTCCACCAGCCGCACAAACCCTTCAATGATAAAGGAGAACAGCAAGGCACCCGCCATGGCCCAGCCGATGGCACTCGGCGACAGCAATACCTGGTAGGTATAGGCGTTGTAGGTTTCTTCGCGAATGGCCGGGTCGGCCGCGTAGGCCACTTGCAGGGCGCGCATGTACCACGGGCCCTGCATGGCCTGGAACTGCTCATCGAGCAGGCGCTGACGGTTGAGCAAGGTGCCCAGGCTGCCGGCATCGCTGCGGAACACCGGGTCATCGCTGGCCTGGTAATGGGCTACCAGGGCTTGCAGGTCACCCTTGAAAAACTGGTTGGCGGTGTTCTGGAACCCCGCCAACCCGGTCTGGGCTTCGATCAGATGAGCTTCGACGCGGTTGGCGTAATCATTGATAAACCCCGGTACTTGCACACCGATCAACAGGCCCAGGGTAAACAACACCAACCGCAGGTAGCTCAAGAACATACACGCCCTTCCTTATTCGGTTGTGCCCTGGCTGACGCATTCGCCGCGTCGCCACAGGCTCCATTGGCCCGGCTCGTAGCGCGTCCAGGTTTCGTTTTCAGTCAGTGGCTCGGTGGCAATTACGGTAACGACATCGTTGGGCGTGGTTTCTGCCTGAAAATCGACGATAACGTCGACATCTTTCAGGCGCGCCGGGCCAAACGGAGCTCGACGGGTGATTTGCGCCAGCTTGGTCGAGCAATAGCAAAATAGCCAGTCGCCATCACTGAGCAGGCAATTGAACACGCCCTTGCTGCGATACTCGGCGCAGGCCTCAACCAGCACCGGCAGGATGCGTTCGACGTCGACCGGCTCCGGGAAGGCCTCGCGCACCCGGTTGAGCAGGTCACAGAATGCTGCTTCGCTGTCGGTATCACCAACAGGGCGGTAAAAACTCGTACTCGCAGAGAAGTCGGCCAATTGGCCGTTGTGCGCAAAACACCAGTTGCGCCCCCACAGCTCGCGAACAAACGGGTGGGTATTGGACAGGCACACCTTGCCCACGTTGGCCTGACGGATATGGCCAATCACCACTTCGCTTTTGATCGGGTACCGCTGCACCAGCAAGGCGACCTCGGAGTCGCAACTGGCGCCCGGGTCCTGGAACAGGCGCAGGCCACGGCCTTCATAGAAGGCAATGCCCCAGCCATCGCGGTGCGGGCCTGTACGCCCGCCACGCTGCATCAGGCCGGTAAAGCTGAACACAATATCGGTCGGGACGTTGGCGCTCATGCCCAATAGTTCACACATGCTCGCACTCTCGCATTCAGGCTCGACGAAAAATTATAACCGCGGCTCAACCCGGCTCGGGGCCGAGGCACGCGGCGCACCTGATGGCGCGTAACGATCATTGCCGGCCGAGCCAAACGGCTGGTCATCTTCAGGATCAAGACTACGCGCTTTGGCGGCCGCGTCGGCTTGCGCCTTGCGGGCCTTGCCGGCACGCTCGATCGGCCAGCGGATCAGCACAAACACGCCGTAGATGCACAACGCAATAATGGCGTACATCAACAGGTCAGAGACCGCGCGCCAGGCGTTGTCGCCCACCTTGAAGGCCAGATCCAGAGCGGCGATGGCCACTGCCGGGGCAAATTTCTCTTTGACCGGGTCAATAATGGTCGGGCTGAACAGCAACACGGCCATTAATACGCGCAACGGTTCGCGCAACCAGCGCCACATAAAGCGGGTCATACGGCACCACACGAGCAGGCAGCCCAAAGCAGCAAAGGCGTAAAGGCCCCAGGCGATCAGATAGTCGTTCTCGGTCATGGTATCCATGGTCGGCAGGCAATGAGAGGCTATGATAACGGCTTTTAGGCAGTGCGGC
>Ga0256410_1001361_pt1 | contig 18765 bp, 16 predicted proteins | sample PhyWR1_FD_185983 | JGI IMG/M metagenome (GOLD analysis project Ga0256410, IMG submission 185983) | Leaf surface microbial communities from wheat plants in UC Gill Tract Community Farm, Albany, California, United States - DLSL W.R1 | ecosystem: Host-associated > Plants > Phyllosphere >... | reverse complement strand
GCTTACCGAGCGCGCTGCCAGCAGGTTGCGCAAGGCATCCGGCGGTTCGCTGTCGGCATCCGGGCGCTGTAGCACCAGGATATGGCAATGCTGGAGCAACTCTTCCCAGCGATGCCATGTGGGCAGTCCGCAAAACGCGTCCCAGCCCAACAGTAAAAACAGCTGGTCATGCGCGGCCATCTCGGCCCGCATCAATTCCAGCGTATCAATCGTGTAGGACGGTTTGTCCCGTTGCAGCTCCCGGGCGTCCACTACCAGCGTAGCCACTCCTGCGACCGCGCACTCGACCATCGCCAAACGGTCGTGGGCCGACACTTGTGGCGTGTCACGGTGAGGCGGCCTGGCGTTGGGGGTCAGACGCAGCTCGTCGAGCCCCATCATCTCCGCCACTTCCAGCCCGCCACGCAGATGGCCTATATGCACCGGATCAAAGGTTCCGCCCAGTACGCCAATGCGCTGGGGTAACACGTCGATCACAGGGGCCGGCACTGACGCTTTCAGGGTGGCCAAGTCAGACCGGCTCCTGGCCGCGCAACTGGCCATCACCGACCACAATGTACTTCTCGCAAGTCAGACCTTCGAGACCCACCGGGCCGCGGGCGTGCAGCTTATCAGTAGAAATGCCAATCTCCGCACCCAATCCGTATTCAAATCCATCGGCAAAGCAGGTGGGTGTGTTGAGCATCACCGAACTGGAGTCCACTTCGGCCATAAAACGCCGGGCATCGCCCTGGTGTTCAGTGACGATCGAGTCGGTGTGATGGGAGCCATAGTGATTGATATGCTCAATCGCCTGGTCCAGCCCGTCAACGATGCGAATCGACAGGATTGCATCCAGGTACTCGGTGTTCCAGTCTTCTTCGGTAGCGGCAACCACGTCGATCAGCGCCTGGGTGCGTTCGCAGCCGCGCAGTTCGACGCCTTTGTCGCGAAATTGTTCAGCCATTGCCGGCAAAAACGCTGCCGCCACGGCCTGATCCACCAGCAGGGTTTCCATCGCGCCGCAAATCCCATAACGGTAGGTCTTGGCGTTGAACGCAATGCGCTGCGCCTTGGCCAGATCGGCATGGGCACTGACGTAAACATGACAAATACCGTCAAGGTGCTTGATAACTGGCACCTTGGCGTCACGGCTGACCCGCTCGATCAGGCCCTTGCCACCACGAGGCACAATCACATCAACGTACTCGGGCATGGTGATCAGCGCGCCAACGGCGGCACGATCAGTCACTTCAACCACTTGCACCACAGCCGGTGGCAAACCGGCCTCGGCCAGGCCGCGCTGGATGCACACGGCAATGGCACGATTGGAGTGAATCGCCTCGGAACCACCGCGCAGGATGGTGGCGTTGCCCGACTTCAAGCACAGGCTGGCCGCATCGATGGTCACGTTCGGGCGCGACTCATAGATGATTCCCACTACACCCAGCGGCACCCGCATCTTGCCTACCTGAATACCCGAGGGGCGGTAGCTCATGTCGCGGATCGCGCCGATGGGGTCTGGCAGGCTTGCCACCTGACGCAAACCGACAATCATGCTGTCGATGCGTGCAGGGGTCAGCGCCAGGCGCTCCAGCATGGCCGGCTCCAGGCCGTTGGCCCGGCCGGCGGCCAGGTCCAGTTCGTTGGCGGCAACCAGCTCCAGACGAGCGGCGTCCAGTGCAGCAGCAGCGCCGTGCAGGGCACGGTTTTTCTGCGCTGTACTGGCACGGCCGATCACGCGGGAAGCTTCGCGAGCAGCGCGACCCAGGCGGGTCATGTAGTCAAGAACGGACTCAGTCATGGTCTCAAGGGTCTTGGCAGGGAGGAAAGCGGCCGATTATAGCGGTCCAGCCGCCTTACGCACAGCGGTGGCAGGCGGATGGTCGAAATGGACGGTAAATACACTGCGTTCAGCCCTGATTAAGCATGACTTGCTATGATCTGCCCCTTTTCAGCTATCCACTGACCGTCCTGCACATGCCCACAATGCTGCCTGATGCCTTTTTCGACCGTGACGCCCAGCTTGTTGCCCGCGAACTGCTGGGTAAAGTCATTCGCCATCGGGTCAACGGCCTGTGGCTCAGCGCACGGATTATCGAGACTGAAGCCTATTACCTTGCCGACAAGGGCAGCCACGCCTCGCTGGGCTATACCGACAAACGCAAGGCGCTGTTTCTTGATGGCGGCAACATCTACATGTATTACGCACGCGGCGGTGATTCGCTGAATTTCAGTGCCCACGGGGCCGGCAATGCCGTGCTGATCAAGTCGGCCCATCCGTGGCTGGACGAGCTGTCGGGCGCTGACAGCCTCGCGCAAATGCAACGCAACAACCCCGATGCCCAAGGCCACCCCCGCCCGCAACACAAACTTTGCGCGGGGCAGACCCTGCTGTGCAAGGCGCTGGGCCTGAAAGTGCGTGAATGGGATGCAAAATGTTTCGACCCCGAACGTTTGTGGGTCGATGACGTCACACAACGACCTTCGCGAATCATCCAGACCACGCGCCTGGGCATCCCTCACGGGCGAGACGAGCATTTGATGTATCGCTTTGTGGACGCTGACTACGCTAAGTACTGCACCCGCAACCCGTTGCGCCGTGGCCAGGTTGAGGGGCGGGAATTCATCACCCTGGAACACAACTGACCCTGCGGGAGCGGGCTTGCTCGCGATGGCATCAGCGCATTTTTCCTGACAGACCGCGGGGCCTGCATCGCGAGCAAGCCCGCTCCCACAAATAGAGCCGGGCCAGCTTCAAGGCTGTAGCCCCTGCAAACACCCCAAACGCAGACAAGGAAATCGAAACATGGGCCCGTGGCTCGATAGCATCACCGGCTGGCTCACAGCCAACCCGCAGTGGCTGGGCCTCGCGGTATTTATTGTGGCCTGCGTCGAATGCCTGGCAATTGCCGGGATCATCGTCCCCGGCACCGTGTTGCTGTTCGCCATTGCCGTCATGGCTGGCAGCGGCGCCCTGTCTCTGGGCCAAACCCTGCTGCTGGGCTTTCTTGGCGGGCTGCTGGGTGACGCGGTGTCCTACGCCCTGGGCAGACGCTTCCATCAGAACATCCGCCGCCTGCCCCTGTTGCGCTCGCACCCGGAGTGGATGAACGGCGCCGAAAGCTATTTCCATCGTTATGGCATCGTCAGCCTGCTGGTCGGGCGCTTTATCGGCCCGCTACGCCCCATGCTGCCAATGGTGGCAGGGATGTGCGACATGCCGATCCCGCGTTTTATCGGCGTCAGCCTGCTGGCGGGTGCCGGCTGGTCGGTGGCGTACCTGCTGCCGGGCTGGGCGACCGGCGCGGCCATTCGCCTGCCGTTACCTGAAGGCTTTTGGCCCCAGGCTGCCATCGTAGCGGTGGGCCTCGCCGCGCTGCTGGGCTTGAGCATCAATGCCAGCATCCGCCGCCAGCCCCGGACCACGCTGCTGATCGGCACACTCAGCCTCGCCCTGCTGCTGGCCGTTTTTGTCGGTTATCCGCATATGACCGCCTTCGATCAGGGCATCACCGCCCTGGTACAAGAACATCGCAGCAGTACCCTGGACACCGCAGCCGTACTGGTGACGCAAATCGGCAACTTCCGCACACAGTTTCTGGCGGCAGCACTGGTGTGCGTCATTTTGCTGTTTACCCGGCAGTGGCGGGCCATGTGGTTCTTTGGCGGGGTCACGCTGGTTACCGCGCTGGCCAATACAACGACCAAGCACTTCTTCGCCCGGGTACGCCCCGAAGTACTGGCCGACCCGCTGACCACCTACAGCATGCCCAGCGGCCACAGTTCGGGCGCCTTTGCGTTCTTTGTCGCCCTGGCGATCCTCGCCGGGCGCAATCAGCCACAGCGCATGCGCGTCACTTGGGTATTGCTGGGCTGTCTGCTGGCGATCACCGTGGCCATGTCACGGGTGTACCTCGGCGCTCACTGGCCGACCGACATCACCGCAGGCGCCCTGCTCGCCATCACCGTTAACGCGTTTGCCCTGGCCCTGAGCCAGCGCTTCATGCCCCTGGCGCCGGTCCCGCAAAAAGTCTGGTGGCTGATCTTGCCGTCAGTCACCGCGCTCTACGGGTTTTTCATGCTCGCGCATTTGTCCAGGGAGCTGCTGCGCTACGCCTACTGACCTTAGTTGAGGGCCTCGCCCTGGATCTCATCGAGCAGCACCTGGATCCCGTCCAGCCGCTGCTGCGGGTCATTGACCTGCAGCAGCTCGATCTTGTCTGCCTCGGCAAAGGGCAACAGGTACGCCAGTTGATTGGACAAGGACTGCTGCCCCGCCACCTCGGTACTCATGTTCAGGGCCGCCACCATCGGGTGCTCGGCCAGGGCCTTGAGCAAGGCCAGCAGGTCCTGGTCCTCTTCCTGCAGCGGCTGCTCGGGGGCGTCATCCAGCCACTCGACTTCAGCCACCAGTAACTGGTCGCGCTGCACCTGCGTGCCCAGCACTTCAAAACGTCGCCCGCCTTCGACGCGAATGCCCAGCAGGCCGTTGTCCTGCTGCTGAAAATCGCGAATCAGGGCTTCACAACCGATCCCGGCGATACCCTGCGGCACATCGCCAACCTCCCGGCCATCGAGGATGCACACCACACCAAAGCCCGTACCCTGCTTCATGCAGCGGGCAATCATGTCCAGGTAGCGCGCTTCAAATAACTGCAAATCCAGCACGCACCCTGGAAACAGCACGGTATTCAAAGGAAACAGCGGCAACGTCATAGCTTCACCTTTACACCACCAGGGTCACGGCCAACGGCAAAAACACCGCCGTAGCCACACCCATCAGACTCATCGCCAACGCCGCAAAGGCGCCGCACTCTTCACTTTCCTGCAGGGCCACCGACGTGCCGACTGCGTGCGCCGTCATGCCCAGCGCCATCCCCCGGGCCTCGGGGCTGCTGACCCGCAACAGATTCAGCAGAGCCGGCCCGCAAATCGCGCCGATCACACCGGTGATCAACACAAATACCGCCGCCAGCGCCGCAACACCACCGATCTGCTCGGCCACCAGCATGGCGATCGGCGAGGTGACGGATTTGGGCGCCAGGGTCATCAGCACCATGTGCTCGGCCCCGAACCACCAGGCCAGGCCCACCACCAGCGCGGTGGCAAACACCCCCCCAATCACCAGCGTAGTAAAAATGGGCCAGAACAACTGCCGGATGCGCCGCAGGTTCAGGTACAAGGGCACCGCCAGCGCCACAGTCGCGGGGCCCAGCAAAATGCTCAGGATATCGGTGCTTTTACGGTACTCCGCGTAGCTCAAGCCGCAACTGAGCAACACACCGATCACCAGCAGCATCGAAGCCAGTACCGGTTGCAGGAAAATCCAGCGGGTTTTTTCGTACGCGGCGAGCACCAGCTGATAGGCGCCCAGGGTGATACCGATGCCAAACAGCGGATGGTGGATAACGGACTCCCAAGCGCCCTGCCATTGCATATTCATGGGCGCTCCTCGGTATGGCTGTGGTTCTTGAGCAGGCGCTGCATCAACACCCCGACAAACGCCATCGAGATCAACAGCGACAGCACCAGCGCCCCGACAATGGCCCAGAAGTCGGCGGCAATGTCGGCGGCATACACCATCACGCCCACCGCAGGCGGCACAAGCAACAATGGCAAATAGCGCAACAGCCCGCTGGCAGCCTGACTCAATGGCTCGCTGACTTGACCGCGCACCACCAAAAAGCCCAACAGCAGCAACAATCCGATAATAGGCCCAGGCAATACAGGGACGAACAAGTGATTGAGGGCTGTGCCGAGCAATTGAAACAGCACCAGCCAAGTCAAGCCGCGTAACAACATTTCACCTCTCCAGCGAATATTTTTGTACCGCATTATAAGCACGTCCCGCCGACCAACGGCCCAGGCTTACACCTTGGCATTGAATAACTGTTGATGTTTCATCCGGGCCTATAGACAGCCTGTATTGCTACGGCATACTCGGTGGCTTAATTACCCGGATCCCGCTATGCGCCCACTTGCCCCCCTTGCTTTGACCCTGCTGCTGACGGCCTGTGGTGACGGTGAATCACTGTCACCCCCCGACGCACGCCTGCCCGATGGCGGACGCTACCGAGGCGAAGTGGTCAACGGGTTGCTGCAAGGCCAGGGCCGTATCGACTACCCGAACGGCAATTGGTACGCAGGGGGCTTCAAAAATGGCCAGTGGCACGGCCAGGGCGAGTGGCACGCCAGCAATGGCGACAGCTATCGCGGCGATTTCGCCCAAGGCCTGTACAGCGGCCAGGGCCGCCTGACGACCCACGACAGCACCTACGAGGGCGGGTTCAAGCTGGGTAACCGCGAGGGCGAGGGCACGCTCAAGCAAGGTTCCCTGAGCTATCGCGGCGACTTCAAGGATGACCAGTTCTCGGGCGACGGCCATCTGGAGCTGGAAGACGGCAGCCAGTACCAGGGCCAGTTTGCCCACGGCAAGCCCCACGGCACCGGCCGGCGCAGCGACGCCAGCGGCAATGAGTTCGTCGGCGAATTCGTCAATGGCGAGCTGGAAGGCAACGGCGTGTTCAACAGCGCCGACGGCGACCAGTATGAGGGCGCGTTCAGAAACAACCAGCTCAACGGCAAGGGCCGCTATGAAAATGCCGACGGCGATGTGTGGATCGGCGACTTCAAGGACGGCGCCTTGACCGGCCAGGGCGAGCTGATCGGCATCGACGGCAGCCACTATCGCGGCCAGTTCAACGAATGGCGCTTCAATGGCCCCGGCCATTTGAGCATGCCTGACGGCAGCACCTATGACGGCGAATTCGCCGCAGACACCTATCAGGGCCAGGGCACCCTGACCCTGAGCGACGGCACCGTACAAAGCGGCTACTGGCTCAACGGCCAGCGGGTGCGCGATGCCAAGGGCGCGATCCTGCCCGACCCGCTGGAGCTGGGCCTGCTCAATCAGGGCACACTGCTCAACCAGGCCCTGGCCGACGTTGCCCCGTCCACCCCGGCCATCGAGCTGTACAGCCTGGTACTGGCAGGCGACGGCAAGCAGAGCGTGTTCAAGCGCGAGGCCGACTACGTCAGCGACATGCTCACCAGCCGTTTTGGCAGCCGTGGCCGGATCACCCTGGTCAACCACCGCGATCATCTGCTCGATCGCCCGATGGCCACCCGCGAAAACCTGCACCGCGCCGCAAAAACCCTGGCCGAGCGCACCGGCCCCGAAGACCTGGTGTTTATCTACCTCACCAGTCACGGCACCCAGGAGCACGAGCTGGTACTGGACCAGCCGCGCATGGAGCTGGCCGATCTGCCCGCCGACGAACTGGCGGCAGCCCTGGCGCCGCTGAAAAACCGCGACAAGATCATCGTGATTTCATCCTGCTACTCGGGTGGTTTCATCCCCGCGCTCAAGGATGAAAAAACCCTGATCATGACCGCATCCCAGGCTGATCGGGTGTCCTTTGGCTGCTCGGAAGAAGCCGACTTCACCTATTTCGGCAATGCCTTGTTTGCCCAGGCGCTGAACCAGACCGACGATCTGCAAAAAGCCTTCAAGCTGGCCAAGCAGTATGTGGCCGAGCGCGAACAGGCTGATGGCTACGAGCCATCTGAACCGCAAATATGGGCGCCAAAAGGCGTTCTGACCCACTGGCAACGCTTACGTCAGCAACAGGCAAAACAGGCTTTGCAGTAAGCAAATACCCCTGCAATGACTAAGCTGTTTGTATCAAGGGAGAAACACTATGCACTTGACGCCGTCACATATCCTGCTCGCCGGGGCCACTGGCCTTACGGGCGAACTGCTGCTCGACCGCCTGCTCAATGAGCCCACCATCACCCGCGTGCTTGCCCCTTCGCGCAAACCCCTGGCGGCGCATCCGCGCCTGGAAAACCCGGTGGGTGACCCGGTGGTGTTCCTGCCCCAGCTCAGTGGCCGGGTCGATGTGGCTTTCTGCTGCCTGGGCACCACGATCAAACAGGCCGGCTCCGAAGCCGCCTTCCGCGCCGTCGACCATGACATGGTGGTGGCTTTCGCCAAACGCGCCCGGGAAATGGGCGCACGCCATCTGGTGGTGGTCAGCGCGATTGGCGCCGACCCCAAATCCTCGGTGTTTTACAACCGGGTCAAAGGCGAGATGGAGCAATCTTTACGCGCCCAGAACTGGCCGCAACTGACCATCGCACGCCCGTCACTGCTGCTGGGTGATCGCATCGAGCCCCGCCTGGCCGAACAGATCGCCGGGCCATTGTCCAAGCTGATTCCGGGCAAGTACCACGGCATTGAAGCCTGCCAACTCGCGCGTGCGCTGTGGCGACTGGCACTGGAAGAGCAGGACGGAGTGCGGGTGATCGAATCCGATGAGCTGCGCAAACTGGGCAAGTAATCACCCAGCCTGCTGACTACAGGCCGCCGCTGGCCTGAAACCCCACACCCAGCACCGTCAGCACGGACAACGGCAACAGCACGGTATCGAGCAGCGCGCTGGCGGGCAGGTCCAGGCCGGGGTGGCGCGGTGCCTCGGCGCCAAAGCGATCCTTGGCACAACACCCGCCCTCCAGCGCATACAGGTCCAGCCGGGTTCCCGAATAGACCACAGGCGCGCCGGGCTTGGCGGCATCCAGCGTGCGAACACTGGCACATCCACACACCAGAGCCGCTACCAGCAGTGCCAGTAGCGCCTTACTCATCGCCGCCAACATGATGCTCACCCCAGCGCGGCAGCATGTCCTGGGGAATATTGAGCAGATTGAGAATGCGCGCCACCACAAAATCCACCAGGTCATCAATGGTCTGTGGCTGGTGATAGAAGCCCGGCGATGCCGGCACGATCACCGCGCCCATATTGGACAGCTTGAGCATGTTTTCCAGGTGAATACTGGAATACGGCGCCTCACGCGGTACCAGAATCAGCTGGCGGCGCTCCTTGAGCGTCACATCGGCTGCCCGCTCGATCAGGTTGTTGCAAGCCCCGGTGGCAATCGCCGACAGGGTGCCGGTGGAACACGGCACGACCACCATCGCCGCAGGTGCTCCCGACCCCGAAGCCACCGGCGACATCCAGTCTTCCTTGCCGTATACGCGAATCTGCCCGGCGGCAGCGCCCGTGTATTCAGTCAGAAACGTCTGCATTGCCTGTGGCTTGGGCGGTAGATTGACGTCCGTTTCGGTCGCCATGACCAATTGCGCGGCCTTGGAGATCAGGAAGTGGACTTCGCGGTCTTCTCGCACCAGGCAATCGAGCAGACGCAAGGCGTAAGGCATGCCGGAAGCACCGGTAACCGCCAGGGTAATGCGCTCAGGGCCACTCATTGCAGCGCTTCCGCCAGTTTGCCATGCAGGCCGCCGAAGCCGCCGTTGCTCATGATCACCACATGGGTGCCGGGTTTAACCCGGGTTTTGACCTCGGCAATGATGGCCTCCAGCGAATCGCAGACGTTGGTCGGCACCGGGCTCGATGCAACTGTTGCTGCCAGGTCCCAGCCCAGATTGGCCGGGGCGTACCAGACCACATGATCGGCCTGCACCACGCTTTGCGGCAGGCCATCACGGTGGGCACCCAGCTTCATGGAGTTGGAACGCGGCTCGATCACTGCAATCAGCGGTGCATCACCAATATGCTTGCGCAGACCATCGAGTGTGGTCGCGATCGCCGTCGGGTGGTGGGCAAAGTCGTCATAGATGGTAATGCCGTGAACTTCAGCAACCTTTTCCATGCGCCGCTTCACACTTTTGAACGCACTCAGCCCGTCAATGGCCATGCTCGGCACTACGCCTACATGGCGGGCAGCTGCCAGGGTCGCCAGGGCATTGGCGACGTTGTGCTGACCGGTCATGTCCCACTCGACGGTACCTTGCTGCACACCTTCAAACAGCACGTCAAAACGTGAACCGTCGTCGCTGAGCAACCTGGCTTGCCATTGGCCATCAACGCCCGTGGTTTGCACCGGTGTCCAGCAACCCATTTCGATCACGCGCTGCAATGCAGGCTCGGTGGTCGGGTGGATCACCAGCCCTTCACTCGGAATGGTACGCACCAGATGGTGGAATTGCCGCTCAATGGCCGGCAAATCCGGAAAGATGTCCGCATGATCGAACTCAAGATTATTCAGGATCGCCGTACGCGGGCGGTAATGGACAAACTTGGAGCGCTTGTCGAAGAAGGCACTGTCATATTCATCGGCTTCCACCACAAAAAACGGCGTGTCACCCAAACGGGCCGACACGGCAAAGTTCTGCGGTACGCCGCCGATCAGGAACCCCGGGGCCAAGCCCGCGTGCTCCAGCACCCAGGCCAGCATGCTGCTGGTGGTGGTTTTACCGTGGGTACCGGCCACAGCCAGTACCCAGCGGCCCTGCAGCACATGGTCGGCCAGCCATTGCGGGCCGGACACATAAGGCAGGCCCTTGTTGAGAACGTACTCCACCGCAGGGTTGCCACGGGACAGCGCGTTGCCAATGACCACCACATCAGGGGCCGGATCGAGCTGCGCAGGATCGTAGCCCTGGGTCAACTCAATGCCTTGAGCCTGCAACTGGGTGCTCATCGGCGGATAGACGTTGGCGTCAGAACCTGTAACGTGATGGCCCAGTTCTTTGGCCAACACCGCCAGCGAGCCCATGAAAGTGCCGCAAATACCAAGAATATGAATGTGCATAGTCGACCTCGTAAATCATCGAGGAAGGGTAGCGTAGGAGGGTTGTTTTAGCACCTGATGATTCTGATCGACGCTCACACACATCGCTGTTGTGGGAGCGGGCTTGCTCGCGAAGGCATCACCGCGATTTGCCTGACAGACCGCGCTGATACCTTCGCGAGCAAGCCCGCTCCCACATGCTCAAGTCACTCTGCTCAGCGTTCAATCCCATGCTTGCGCAGCTTTCTATACAACGTATTGCGGCTCACCCCCAGTTGCAGGGCGGTATGGGTCATGTGCCAGCGGTGCAGCTCCAATGCCAGGATCAACGCCTGTTTTTCGGCATCTTCGAGCGGGTGTTCACAGGGCTCGGACGCTTTGACCGGCGCCAGGCGAATAATGGCCGGCAAGTCCTCAAACTGGATGACGTCGCCCTCGCACAGCGCCGCCAGGGTACGCAGCACCGTGCGCAATTGGCGCACGTTGCCCGGCCACGAGAACCCCAGCAGCGCCTCACGCGCCGCAGGGGTGATCCGCAGCCGTTGCCCGGCCGCCTCTTCAGCCAGCAAAAAGTCCAGCAACTGAGATTTGTCCGTGCGCTCGCGCAACGCCGGCAAGCCGACTTCCAGCCCGTTGAGGCGGTAAAAAAGGTCTTCACGGAAACTGCCGTCGGCCACACGCTCCTGCAAGTTGCGGTGGGTGGCACTGATGATGCGCACGTTGACTGCCAGCGGCTCGCCACCAATGGGCACCACCAGCCGGTCTTCCAGCACCCTTAACAGGCGGGTCTGCAACGCCAGCGGCATATCGCCGATTTCGTCCAGGAACAAGGTGCCGCCATCGGCCTGCTGCAACTTGCCCTGCATGCCCTCCTTGCGCGCTCCGGTAAAACTGCCGCCGCGATAGCCGAACAGCTCACTCTCGATCAGGCTTTCGGGGATCGACGCGCAATTGAGCGCTACAAAAGGCCTGCTGCTGCGCAAGCTGGCCTCATGCACGGCTTTGGCAAACGCCTCCTTGCCCGAACCGGTTTCACCGTTGACCAGTAGCGGCACATCGCGTTCAAACACCCGCAATGCCCGGCGAAAATCCTCCTGCAGCGCCTCATCCCCCAGGCAGATACCGCTCGGGCGCGCACGCGTGGGCTCAGCCTGCACGACGACCGGGGCTGGCACATGTCGCGGCTGACCGCGCAGGGCCGCAAACAATCGGCGCCCGTCGCGGGTGCGCAGCGGCCAACTGGTACCGGCCAGGGGTGTGGCCCGGCTGAACAGCTCATCGCGCGGGCAATCGAACACAGTGTCGACCGACAGCCCCAGCAAGCTGTCACGCATATGGCCCAACAGGTTCAAGGCGCTTTGGTTGACTGCGCAGATCACCCCGTCGCCATCAAACGCCAGCATGCCTTCACTGAACAACCCCACAGACTCGGCCTGCAGATGAAAGCGCAGCAGCCACTGATTTTCGAAATGCCCCAGGAAGTAGCTGTTTTCGATGATTTTCGCCGACAGATTGACCAGCGCCATCGTGTGAAACTGGCTCTGGCGCGAAGCCTCATGCCGTGCCGAAGACACGTCGAGCACCGCCAGCAACTCGCCCTGCGGGTCGAACACCGGGCTGGCCGAACAGGTCAGGCCGGTATGGCGCCCGCGAAAGTGTTCGTCCTGGTGGATGGTCAGGGCCTGGCGCTCCACCAGGCAGGTGCCGATGCCGTTGGTGCCCTCCCGCGCCTCGCTCCAGTCCGCGCCGAGCCACAGCCCGGCCTGCTCGAACACCTTGCGCTCGGAGGGGGCCGTAACGCAGTTGAGGATCACGCCGCGGGCATCGGTCAGCAGTACCGCGTGCCCGGCACCGGAGAGCTGCTGGTGCAGGCTGTTCATTTCGTGACCGGCGATTTTCAGCACCTGCTGCAAACGCTCGCGGCCTTCAAGGATGCGACCTTGCTCAAGCACGGTCGGGGCGATGGTTTGCGCGGGGTCAAGGTGGTAGTCCTCCAGGCAACGCTGCCAGGAGCGGACGATAGACGGGTCACACCCCTGAGGGCGGCCCTGGGTGACATCAATGACTTGCCGTGCATGACGGCGCAGATCAGTACTGTGCATTTCTTATTGTTCTCCGCTCTGTCTCGGCGGTCCCGTGCTCATCAGAGGCAAACTTCCCTCAGCGGCAACAAGGATCCAGTCCAAACCGAACACCCAGCATCCTCTTGCTCACCGGCCATTGCAATCGCGAACTGACCCGCCGGTCATCGCTTGTACCAGCGATGGTACAAATTGTCACAGCCACTGTGCCACAACGGTGACATCCGCCCTGCCCCAACGCCCCCCTTAAACCCGCAAAGCCCCGGCCAGCAAGGGTTTCACCATTCTGGCCCAGCCCTTGCTCCTGCTTGTAACAGCGCCACAGCGCGTCCTCCCATAAGCACAATAAAGCCAGGAGACACCCACCATGCGTTACGCACAACCCGGTACTGAAGGCTCGATCGTCTCGTTCAAGAGCCGCTACGGTAACTACATCGGCGGCGAATTCGTGGCGCCCGTCAAAGGCCAGTACTTCACCAATACCTCGCCTGTAAACGGCAAAGCCATCGCCGAATTCCCGCGCTCGACCGCCGAAGACATCGACAAGGCCCTCGACGCCGCCCATGCCGCTGCTGATGCCTGGGGCGCCACCAGCGTGCAGGCGCGCTCGCTGGTACTGCTGAAAATCGCTGATCGTATCGAACAGAACCTTGAACTGCTGGCCGTTTCCGAAACCTGGGACAACGGCAAGGCCGTGCGCGAAACCCTGAATGCCGACGTGCCGCTGGCCGCCGACCACTTCCGCTACTACGCCGGTTGCATCCGCGCCCAGGAAGGCAGCGCCGCCGAGATCGACGGCAACACCGTGGCCTATCACATCCACGAACCGCTGGGCGTGGTCGGGCAGATTATCCCGTGGAACTTCCCGCTGCTGATGGCCGCCTGGAAACTTGCACCGGCACTGGCTGCCGGCAACTGCATCGTACTCAAGCCTGCCGAGCAAACCCCGCTGAGCATCACCGTGCTGATGGAGCTGATCGGCGACCTGCTGCCACCGGGCGTGCTTAACGTGGTGCAAGGTTTCGGCAAGGAAGCAGGCGAAGCGCTGGCCACCAGCAAGCGCATTGCCAAGATCGCGTTCACCGGTTCCACGCCTGTGGGCTCGCACATCATGAAATGCGCGGCGGAAAACATCATTCCGTCCACCGTTGAACTGGGTGGCAAGTCGCCGAACATCTTCTTCGAAGACATCATGCAGGCCGAACCAACCTTTATTGAAAAGGCCGCAGAAGGCCTGGTGCTGGCGTTCTTCAACCAGGGCGAAGTGTGTACCTGCCCGAGCCGTGCGCTGATCCAGGAATCGATCTACGACGAATTCATGAAAGTGGTGATGAAAAAGGTCGAGTCGATCAAGCGCGGCGACCCGCTGGACACCGACACCATGGTCGGCGCCCAGGCCTCCGAGCAGCAATTCGACAAGATCCTGTCCTACCTTGAAATCGCTAAAAAAGAAGGCGCGCAACTGCTCACCGGCGGTGCCGTGGCCAAGCTCGAAGGCGACCTGGCAACCGGCTATTACATCCAGCCGACCCTGCTCAAGGGCACCAACAAAATGCGCGTGTTCCAGGAAGAAATCTTTGGCCCGGTGGTCAGCATCACCACCTTCAAGGACGAAGCCGAAGCACTGGCGATTGCCAACGACACCGAGTTTGGTCTGGGTGCCGGGCTGTGGACGCGCGACATCAACCGCGCCTACCGCATGGGCCGGGCGATCAAGGCCGGTCGCGTGTGGACCAACTGCTATCACCTGTACCCGGCCCACGCCGCGTTCGGTGGTTACAAAAAATCCGGTGTTGGCCGTGAAACCCACAAGATGATGCTCGACCACTACCAGCAAACCAAAAACCTGCTGGTGAGCTACGACATCAACCCGCTGGGTTTCTTCTAACCCCTACGCTCGCCCCGTAGCAGCTGCCGAAGGCTGCGTCCGGCGGCGAAGCCGTCGTAAATCCTGATAATGCGGTGTTTCTGTACGACCGCATTGTTTGAACTTGCGACGGCTTCGCCGCCGGACGCAGCCTGCGGCAGCTGCTACACAAGGCCCTGTGGCCCAGCTCTTGCTTATCTCCCTGTCATATTTTCTCAAACTATAAAAGAACAGGTGAATTCCCATGCCTAGCGAACCAACTGCCGCTGCGGCGGCGTCCTCTGTCGACTTCGAAAAAGTCGGCTCCGAATATTTCCAACAACGTGAACTTAAAAAAGGCGCTGCCGGCTGGGTCCTGCTGGTGGGCCTGGGTGTGGCCTATGTGATTTCCGGTGACTACGCCGGCTGGAACTTCGGCCTGGCCCAGGGCGGCTGGGGCGGGATGTTTATCGCCACACTGCTGATGGCCACCATGTACTTGTGCATGTGCTTTTCCCTGGCCGAACTGTCCTCGATGATCCCCACGGCCGGCGGCGGCTACGGCTTTGCCCGCAGCGCTTTCGGGCCCTGGGGCGGATTCCTCACCGGCACCGCAATCCTGATCGAATACGCCATCGCCCCCGCGGCCATTGCCTGTTTTATCGGCGCCTATTGCGAGTCGCTGTTCGGTATTGGCGGCTGGATGATCTACCTGGCGTTCTACATCATCTTTATCGGCATCCACATTTTCGGGGTCGGCGAAGCGCTCAAGCTGATGTTTATCATCACCGCCGTCGCTGCCATTGCCCTGGGGGTATTTCTGGTCGCGATGGTGCCGCACTTCAGCGTCGCCAACCTGCTGGATATCCCGGTTACCGAGGCCAAGGGCGCCAGCACCTTCCTGCCATTCGGCTATGTCGGTGTGTGGGCTGCCATCCCTTACGCGATCTGGTTTTTCCTCGCCGTGGAAGGCGTGCCGCTGGCCGCCGAAGAAACCAAAAACCCCAAGCGTGACCTGCCTCGCGGCCTGATCGGCGCCATGTTGGTACTGGCCACCTTTGCCCTGCTGATTCTGGTGATCGGCCCAGGCGGCGCCGGCGCGCACCACTTGATGGCATCGGGCAACCCGCTGGTTGAAGCCCTGAGCAAGGCCTACGGTGGCTCGACCTGGATGGGCGGTTTTGTGAACTTGGTGGGCCTTGCAGGCCTGATTGCCAGCTTCTTCTCGATCATTTACGCCTACTCGCGTCAGATCTTCGCCTTGTCCCGTGCGGGTTACCTGCCGCGCAAATTGTCCGAAACCAATAAAAGCAAGGCGCCGGTGCTGGCCCTGATCATCCCCGGCATTATCGGCTTTGGCCTGTCGCTGACCGGCCAGGGCGATTTGCTGATTCTGGTGGCGGTATTTGGCGCGACCATTTCCTATGTGCTGATGATGGCTGCTCACATCACCCTGCGTATTCGTCGCCCTAAAATGGAGCGCCCGTATCGCACTCCGGGCGGGATTTTCACGTCGGGCACTGCTTTGGTGCTTGCCTGTGTGGCGGTGGTAGCCGGTTTCCTGGTTGATCCACGCGTGGTGATTGGCGCCGCGGTGATCTATGGAGTATTAATTGCCTACTTCGCTTTCTACAGTCGCCACCATTTAGTGGCCGGTACGCCGGAAGAGGAATTTGCGGCTATTCAACAAGCCGAAAAGGCCTTGCACTAACCGCTGAGAATCCGCCAGACGCTTCGCGTCTGGCGTCATGGAGCACCCAAATGGCAACTTTCTCACATGCGGTTGGCACCCAGACCTACCGTTTCGATAGCCTTAAAGACGTGATGGCCAAGGCCAGCCCGGCGCGATCCGGGGATTTCCTGGCCGGTGTGGCGGCGCAAAACGACGGTGAACGGGTCGCTGCGCAAATGGCCCTGGCTGACATCCCGCTCGCCTATTTCCTGCAAGAAATGCTGATCCCTTATGAGACCGACGAAGTCACCCGGCTGATCATCGACAGCCATGACCTGCAAGCCTTCGCCACGGTCAGCCACCTGACCGTTGGCGGGTTTCGCGACTGGTTGCTCAGCGACGCCGCCGACGAGCACAGCCTGCGCGCCCTGGCGCCGGGCCTGACCCCGGAAATGGCCGCCGCTGTATCAAAAATCATGCGCGTGCAAGACCTGATTCTGGTGGCCCAGAAAATTCGTGTGGTCACCCAATTTCGCGGCACCATGGGCCTGCGCGGCCGCCTGTCGACCCGCCTGCAACCCAACCACCCCACCGATGATCCGGCGGGGATTGCCGCCAGCATTCTCGACGGCCTGCTCTACGGCAATGGCGACGCCATGATTGGCATCAACCCGGCCACCGACAGCATTGCCTCGATCTGCGATTTGCTGAACATGCTCGATGCGATCATCCAGCGCTATGAAATCCCTACTCAGTCCTGCGTGCTCACCCACGTCACCACCTCGATCGAAGCGATCAACCGCGGTGTGCCGCTGGACCTGGTATTTCAATCGATAGCTGGCACCGAAGCGGCCAACGCCAGTTTTGGCATCAATCTGAATATTTTGCAGGAAGGCTACGAGGCGGGTTTAAGCCTCAATCGCGGCACGTTGGGCAATAACCTGATGTATTTCGAGACTGGGCAAGGCAGCGCGCTGTCGGCCAATGCCCATTTCGGCGTGGATCAACAAACCTGTGAAACCCGCGCCTACGCTGTGGCACGGCATTTCAAGCCGTTTCTGGTCAACACCGTGGTCGGTTTTATCGGCCCCGAGTACCTGTACAACGGTAAGCAGATCATCCGCGCGGGCCTTGAAGACCACTTCTGCGGCAAGCTGCTGGGCGTGCCGATGGGCTGTGACATCTGCTACACCAACCACGCCGAAGCCGACCAGGACGACATGGACACCCTGTTGACGTTGCTGGGCGTGGCGGGGATTAACTTCATCATGGGCATCCCGGGGTCGGACGACATCATGCTCAACTACCAGACCACGTCTTTCCATGACGCGTTGTATGCGCGCAAAACCCTGGGGCTCAAGCCAGCACCCGAGTTTGAACAGTGGCTGAGCAAGGTCGGCATTTTTACCCAGAGCGATGGCCGCATCGAGTTCGGCCAGCAACTGCCGCCGGCATTTCGCCAGGCACTGGCTCATTTGGGAGGGCGCTAAATATGGCCGACAACCTTAACCCGTGGCTGGAACTGCGCCGCCTGACCCCAGCGCGGATCGCCCTGGGCCGCACCGGCACCAGCCTGCCGACCCAGGCCCAGCTCGACTTTCAGTTCGCCCACGCCCAGGCACGGGATGCGGTGCATTTGCCGTTTGATCATCCGGGCCTGAGTACACAGTTGGCCGAGCGCGGCCGCGCAAGCCTGCTGTTGCACAGTGCCGCAGCTGACCGCCATAGCTATCTGCAGCGTCCGGACCTGGGGCGCAAGCTCAACGACGATTCTGCCCAGCGACTACGCGACTACGCCGCAGCCAACCCGGGCGGCATCGACGTAGCCGTGGTGGTGGCCGACGGTTTGTCAGCGCTGGCCGTGCATCGCCATACCCTGCCTTTTTTGGCGCGCATGGAGGAACATACGGCGACCGACGGCTGGACGTTGTCGCCGGTGATATTGGTGGAGCAAGGCCGTGTCGCGGTGGCCGACGAAATTGGCGAACTGCTGGGCGCCCGCATGGTGGTGATGCTGATCGGCGAACGTCCCGGCCTGAGTTCCCCCGACAGCCTGGGGCTGTATTTCACCTATGCGCCAAAAATCGGCCTGACCGATGCGTATCGCAACTGTATTTCCAATGTACGGCTTGAAGGCCTGAGCTACGGCATGGCCGCTCATCGGCTGGCGTACCTGATGCGCGAAGCCTGCCGTCGGCAATTGTCGGGGGTGAATCTGAAGGATGAAGCCCAGGTGCAGACGCTGGATATGGAGGCGCCCAGCGAAAACTTCCTGCTAAAGGGCGAGTAATTCCTGTGGGAGCCGGGCTTGCCCGCGATGGCATCAACGCGGTTGCTATCGAGACCAGGGGGCCTGCATCGCTGGCAAGCCAGGCTCCCACGCATTCACGCCGTGATTAACGGTCAATTGAGTACCCTGTCACCCTCAATACACGCTTCGCTACAAACTCAACCTGCAGAATTTGTCTCAATCCGTATAATCCGATTCTTCAAAAAAGTACGAAAAAACTACAATTGTTGTAGTTAACTACGCATCCCTACCCGCACAGACCTGCAGAGCCGGGTCATCAACACAGGTGCTTCACATGGAT
>Ga0256410_1001356_pt1 | contig 18797 bp, 9 predicted proteins | sample PhyWR1_FD_185983 | JGI IMG/M metagenome (GOLD analysis project Ga0256410, IMG submission 185983) | Leaf surface microbial communities from wheat plants in UC Gill Tract Community Farm, Albany, California, United States - DLSL W.R1 | ecosystem: Host-associated > Plants > Phyllosphere >... | reverse complement strand
AGCAAATTTGTTTTACCTCCGGCGAATTCGCCACGCTGGCGCAGGTTGAACCGCGCCTGAAGGATCGTATCCTCACGGTCAACGGTGTTTCAAAGGGCTATTCAATGACCGGCTGGCGACTGGGTTATGCCGGAGGCCCGGCCTGGCTGATTTCTGCGATGCAAATCTTGCAGTCCCAAAGCACGTCAAATCCAAGCTCAATCTCACAGGCTGCGACCGTTGTCGCACTGGAACACGGCAGCAAATTCATCACAGAGTGGATTGAAATACTGTCACGCCGCCGCACCCTGATCATGAACTGCATCAACGCCATTGACGGCCTGAGTGCAGAGGTCCCGCCAGGAGCATTTTACGTTTTCGCTAATTGCCAGAAAATGCTGGGCAAAACAACGCCTTCGGGTGAGTCCCTCAATACAGATGAAGATTTTGCGGCTTATCTGCTGAAATTTGCCCACGTGGCAACGCTTCAGGGTTCAGCTTTCGGCGTACCAGGTTATTTACGCATCGCTTATGCCATTGATGACAAGCGTTTACAGGAAGCCTGTGACCGGATCACCCGCGCCTGCGGCGAATTGCGCTAACCGGGCAAAGGCTGACAGAGTGCAGAAACAGGCCTTTCGCGTTCCTTTTTGACTCTATTGTCAACAACTTGACCAAAGTATCAGCAAACGAACGCATTTATAGAGTTTCCCCTTTGACATGCCACGGGGCAGTCGCTATTATTCGCCCCGTTCCAACGATTCCTCTGTAGTTCAGTCGGTAGAACGGCGGACTGTTAATCCGTATGTCACTGGTTCGAGTCCAGTCAGAGGAGCCATATTAGAAACGCCCGCTTAAGGAAACTTAAGCGGGCGTTTTGCTTTTGTGTTTTCTTATGCCGGTATCATCTCTGCATGAGAAAAGGCTTATGGAGAGGTAGCCCTAAGAAAATTGATCTCTATTAATGAGATTGAAAACAATAATGGGCGGATTTCACAAGCCTATAGATTAGCGTTGCTTAATACTCTACTGTAACGGGAAACTCAGATTGTTCATAAGTGCGTATGGCCTTCGGATAGACATGGCATGCTGTACCTGCGTTTGCTGACTTTCTTTCACACATCAGGCAAATGTTCTGCAGAATAAATTACTGTTGCCTTTCTTTACTTTTTAGCCTAATCAACGCCCTTTCTAAACCTGATATCTTAATCACTAGGCGCTGATCTTATTTAAATGCTTTAGTGATAATCCTCATTGGAGAAGCATTTATATGAGTATTAAGGCACAAGTTAGTGTCGCACGTAAGCTGGGATTCACATCACATCAAAATGCGGTTCCTCTATTACGTGAACTTGTCTTGCATAATGAATCGGAGCAAGCATTTCAGGATTTGACATTACATCTGCAAACATCGCCTGCAGTATTGGAAGCAAAACAATGGAAAATTGACCGTTTACTTCCAAACTCCTCGGTTGATATCCGGGAACGGGACGTTAAGCTCAATGCAGAATGGCTCTCCGAATTAACGGAAAGTGTCGTTTGTGAAGTCACACTATGTTTGCGTCATGGCGACGAAGAACTTTTTACTGAATGCTATCCACTTGAAGCATTGGCAAAAAATGAATGGGGTGGAGAGGCAATGGTGGAATTGCTGCCCTCTTTTATTATGCCAAACGATCCCGCCGTGGACCGGATTCTCAAAGCGACATCCGATGTTCTGCGAAGTGCAGGTAAAAATGAAGGGTTGGATGGTTACGAAAGTAAATCCAGAACTCGTGTCTGGGAAATTGCATCTGCGCTCTGGACTGCAATCTGTAATCTGAATATCAGCTACGCCCTTCCACCGGCAAGCTTTGAGCGTAACGGTCAGAAAATTCGTACGCCAGGTGCCATTATCGAAGGCAAAGTCGCAACGTGTTTGGATACCACGTTATTATTCGCATCCGCATTAGAGCAGTTAGGCCTCAATTCACTTGTATTTCTCACCGAAGGCCACGCCTTTGCCGGCTTATGGTTGCAACCGCAAGAATTTGCGCAGTTAGTGACTGAAGATGTCTCCGCAGTAAGAAAACGCATCGACCTGAAAGAGATGGTTGTATTTGAAACAACACTGGCCACCAAAGCCCAACCGGCTTCTTTTACTCAGGCTTCTGATGAAGCATTGCAGCATTTTACTGAGGATAAATTCCACGCAGCAATAGATACACGCCGTGCGCGGATGCAAAAAATTCGCCCGCTTGCACTCGGTACGAGCACATCCCCAGACCATAGCGACTCTGAACAAATCATCTCCCACGGTTTTGAAGATGCGCCGTTCTTGCCTTCGTTTGATATTGATGTCGACACATCTGAAGATAAAGAATCAGTCGGCCGTCTGGTTCAATGGCAACGTAAACTTTTAGATTTAACAACACGCAACCGCCTGCTGCATTTACCCGAGAGTGCCAAAGCGATAAAACTTGTATGCGCTGATCCGGGTTATCTCGAAGATAAACTTGCGGAAGGTAAACGCCTTAGAATTGTATCTTTGCCAGATCTTGAAATGGGCATCCGTGACGCTGAATTATATCAGCAGCAGACCCATGAAAACCTACAGGATGAGTTCGTCGAGCAAGCACTTGAACGCGGCGAAGTGGTCTCACCACTTGATAAAGAACGCCTTGAATCATCTCTGATTGATCTATATCGCAAATCAAAAAGCGATTTGGAAGAAGGTGGAGCTAATACGCTGTTTCTGGCAGTCGGGTTTCTGAAATGGAAAAAATCAGCAGATGACCCTAAAAGTTATTCTGCACCACTCATTTTACTGCCTATTCAGCTTGATCGCAGAAGCGCCCTTTCAGGCGTTACCATGCGATTGCTGGAAGAAGAGCCCCGCTTCAATCTGACATTACTTGAGTTACTTCGAAATGATTTCGCCCTGACAATTAACGGGCTGGATGGAGAATTGCCAACCGACGAAAGTGGTATTGATGTAGATGGAATTTGGAACTTAGTACGCCGTGCAGTGCGTGATATTCCTGGATTCGAAGTCAGCCGGGACGTCGTCATTGGTACCTTTTCATTTGCTAAATATCTGATGTGGAAAGATCTCGTTGACCGCTCGCCTCAGTTGATGGAAAGCCCGCTGGTTAAATATCTCATCGAACGTGGCAAAGAAAACGTTGTTCTTGAGAAGAGCGGAGAAGTTATCAGCGTCGAGCAGTTGGATAACGCAGTCAATACGCAAGACCTCTTCCTTCCATTGCCAGCAGACTCATCGCAAATAGCCGCCGTTGTCGCCTCAGCCAAAGGGCGTGACTTTGTCCTAGACGGGCCTCCCGGAACCGGTAAATCGCAAACGATAGCCAATATGATTGCGCACAATCTCGCGCTTGGCAGACGTGTATTGTTTGTTGCTGAGAAAAAAGCAGCGTTGGACGTGGTTTATCGCCGGCTGGAATCACAAGGGCTGGGTGAGTTTTGTCTTGAACTACATTCAAGCAAAACTTCGAAGATGGATTTTCTTAAACAGCTTGAACGCGCCTGGGATACGCGCGATATGCTTACAGCCGGCGAATGGCAAGAAGAGACAAGTAAGGTTCAAAACCTTAGGGACAAACTCAACGAAGTCGTCCGCCTGCTCCATTTGCGCTGGCCAAATGGCTTCTCATTGCATCAGGCTATGGGTCGGGTCATCAAAGACGCCACTGAGGCAACCCCGCATTTCACGTGGCCAGCAAATACACTCCATTCCTTAGAGCAAATGGAACAGTTCAGGCAGATTGCTAAACGTCTGGAACTGAACCGTAATGCAAGTAAACAGCACGGTGATCACTTTGCTCTGATTGCACAAACAGACTGGACAAATGCATGGCAATCATCACTTGTCGCAGAGGCAAAAACTCTGCCCGGTTCTATCGATGAACTTGAGCATGCTGCCGATGAACTGTTTCAGGCAACGGGAATAATGCTAGGTTCGAAAGAACCAACCAAACTCAAGCAACTGACCTCTTTCTGCGAATTACTGTCTAAAGCTGGTGGTATGAATCTCAGCTTTATGTTCGCTCCAAATGCCACTGACCTTGTTGAATCCGCTCACACTGCATTCAGTATACTAAGGGAGTTGGAGACAGTAAAAGCTCGGTTGTCCGTCGATTATCCGGGCGATGGCTGGCAATACGTTGACGTTCAGCAAATCAGAAATGCCCTTGAGCTCGCTGAAAAGAAATTCTGGTTCTTAGCTACCCGTGCGCGTAAGCAAGTAATTGCAGGCGTTATTACACAACACTCACTTAACTCCACCCCTAATTTGTCAACGGACCTGCCGGTCATCGTTATGCTGCAGTCTTTATTGCAACGCCTTAGCGACTTAAATGCTATGACGACAGCCTTGCCAGGATGGGATGGGATAAACACGGATGTCATAAGATTACAAAGCACATTGGCAATAGCAGAAGATATTCGCAATAAACTGGGAACCTTTGCATCTACTCCTCAACAGCTTGCAGAGATTCGAGAAGCGATTAAAACACTGCTCATTGATGCCAATGACCTGCTTGGTCCGCAGGGCATAGTTGCCGCGTTAACCCAAAACCTTCGTACAGCGTTATTTGAGCTAAATGAGGCAAAGGTACGATTCTGCCAGCTAATAAAACCATCAGAAGAAAACCTGTCACTCTCACAGCTGCGGGATTGTGCATTAGGCGTCTCTCAGCACCAGACAGGACTGAAAGCATGGAGCGACTGGAGCCGTGTCCGTGAGGAAGCTATTTCTCAGGGCTTATCGCCGATGCTTAACTCACTCATCTATCTCGACACTTCAGATATCAGCGCGACGGAGATTTTTGAAACGGCTTACTGCCGGTGGTTTGCTTCCTGGATGATAGATTCAGAGCCGACACTGCATAATTTTGTACCCGCTGAACATATGAGCGACATTGAGACTTATCGTCATCATATTGATCACCTTGCCAGATTAACTGTGCGCTATATCCGCGCTCGTCTTTGTGGTGTGATCCCCGCTAAAAATGAGATAGCAAAACATGGGGGATTTGGCCTGCTCAAACATGAACTGCAAAAATCGCGTCGTCATAAACCGGTGCGACAAATGGCAGCTGAAATGGGTGATGCGATGTCAAAGCTAGCTCCGTGTATGCTGATGAGCCCCCTATCTGTCGCTCAATTCTTACCTTCAGATCAGGCGCTGTTTGATCTGGTTATTTTTGATGAGGCATCGCAGATATCTCCGTGGGATGCTATCGGTGCAATGGCTCGTGGAAAACAAGTGGTCATCGCCGGCGATCCACGACAGATGCCACCGACCAGTTTTTTCAACCGCGCAGCAAATGAAACAGATGATAATACTGAAGAAGACATGGAAAGCATTCTGGATGAGTGTCTGGCTGCGGGTCTCTTCAACCACAAACTTAACTGGCACTATCGCAGTCGCCACGAAAGCCTCATCACGTTCTCCAACCATCGTTATTACGACAGTAATCTGATTACATTCCCCGCGTCCGAAACCAGGCAAAGCGCAGTACGCTGGCAAAAAGTTGAAGGCGTCTATTCCAAAGGGAAAGGCCGCCATAATCAGGCTGAAGCAGAAGCGATTGTCGCAGAAACTGTAAAACGACTGACAGATAAAAGCTTCATTTCGTCAGGCAGATCGATTGGTATTATCACCCTGAACACTGAACAGCAAAAACTCATCAGTGACCTGCTTGACCGTGCCCGGCAAATACATCCTCAAATTGAGCCTTTCTTCCAGCCGGAACGAGAAGAGCCAGTGGTGGTTAAAAATCTCGAAACCGTTCAAGGTGATGAACGCGACTTAATTATGTTAGGCATCGGATATGGTCCAACCGAGCCCGGTGCCAATACGATGTCAATGAATTTTGGCCCATTAAACCGCGATGGTGGCTGGCGCAGGCTCAACGTTGCCGTCACCCGCGCGCGTCAGGAAATGATGGTATTCAGCTCCTTCGATCCTTCTCTTATCGATCTCAACCGAACCAGTGCACGAGCAGTGGCAGATCTCAAACACTTTATTGAATTTGCCCACCGCGGCCCTGTTGCACTGGCACAGGCTGTACGGGGTTCCGTTGGCGGCTATGATTCACCGTTTGAGGAAGCTGTCGCTAACGGTTTGAGACGAAAAGGCTGGCAGGTCGTTCCGCAGATTGGCGTGTCCAGGTTCAGAATTGATTTAGGGATTGTTCACCCGGATAAGCCCGGTGATTATCTCGTGGGCGTGGAATGCGACGGCGCAACTTACCACAGTGCAGCGACAGCACGTGATCGCGATAAAGTTCGCAGCGCAATTCTTCAGGATCTTGGCTGGAAATTACTCCGTCTTTGGTCGACTGAATGGTGGATTGATAAAGAAGGCGCACTTGAGAGACTTGATTTAGCCATTAACACACTGCTGGTTGTGTCCAGAGCAGACGAAGCAGTTCGGATCGCTGAAGTCGAAGCAGCGGTGAAATTGGAAGAAGAGATCCAACTCCAGATTCAAATCAGTCAAGATGCAGTCTCCAAAGAAGAAACTCCTGTCGCAAGTTTGATTTCACCTGTGGCAAATGATGAAGAAATTGCAGCACCCATTGAGAGTGTCAGGCAAAAGGAGGCGGAAAATGACGATATTGGCAGCCCGGTGCCTGCCATAAAATATGCCTCTTCTGTCGTCCCGGATATTGCGAAAATCTCCCCTGCGGGTAAGTACAAGATCAATGATTTGCAGGAATGGAGCAGCAAAACTAATGCCAAGAAATTTTATGACCCTGAATACAATGAAACGCTCAATGATCTCATTGAAGCCGTAGTGACAACGGAATCACCTGTTCTTGAAACCACGTTAATACAACGGATTTCCAGGGTTCACGGTTTTAACCGGGCCGGCAGATTGATCCGGGAACGTGTAATGGAAGTCGTCGATAAGCACTATCATATTGCTACCGATCACTATGGCGAGAATTTTGTCTGGCTATCTGCCGGCCAGCGTGCCGACTGGAATAGCTATCGCTTGCCAGCAACGGAACATGATATCCGGCTGGTTGATGCCATTCCCAGCGAAGAACTATGCGCGCTGGCGCTGGACACCAGTGGAGAGAACAAGATTGCTGAAATGGCTAAATCACTCGGCATTAAACGTCTGACGACTCAGGCAAGACAAAAGCTTGAATCTTTACTCTGATAATTTACTGGATTCTCAGGGTTAATTACTGACTGAGCCCGACCAGAAACGCCCGCTTAAGGAAACTTAAGCGGGCGTTTTGCTTTGGGATGTTTCACTCTTCATCTGCCCGACAGGTCGCCACCTGCTTTAAAATTCGTTATCATCCGCTCCCACTCTTCCGCCGGTTAGTCTGATGTCTGCGATTATTGATACCTTTATTGCCCCGCCGTGCCATGAAACGATTGAGATCCTCTTTCAGGACGAGCATCTGGTGCTTATCAATAAACCCTCCGGACTACTTAGCCTCTCGGGGAAAAATCCGCAAAATCTGGATTCTGTTCATCACCGACTGGTCAGGCTATTCCCCGGTTGCACCCTGATCCATCGTCTGGATTTCGGCACTTCTGGTCTGATGGTGCTCGCCCGTAATAAAGCAATAAATGCTGCCCTCTGCCAGCAGTTCAGCCAGCGCGCCGTGACCAAAATCTACAGCGCACTGCTCTGCGGGCATTTGCAAGATGATGAAGGGGTGATAGACGCACCGATTGCCAAAGACCCGGCGCTGTTCCCGCTGATGTCGATTTGTGCAGTCAACGGTAAGCCTGCCCGCTCCGGCTATCAGGTGGTTGAGCGCTTTTATCATGAGCTGGAGGACGGAACGTCGCTGCCGTTAACACGGGTTCAGCTGATGCCGGAAACCGGGCGCACTCACCAGCTTCGCATCCACTGCCAGCAGATGGGTCATCCTATTTTGGGCTGTGACCTGTATGGCGGCCGCCTGCTGCCCGGCACAGAACAGACTCCGCGGCTGATGCTGCACGCCAGCGAACTGCACTTTGTACACCCTGTCAGCCTGGAGCGGATAGAAGCCCGCAATGCCAGCCCGTTCTGAATGAGAATACTCCCCTCTCAAAATTGCTGACTTCACCCCTATCTCATTGGGGTGTATAGTATTTTCTCGCAAAACTCAGGGAGAGAGAAATGGTAACGGTCATAGTGGATGGGGAAGATAAAACAGCAAAAATAGTCGACTGGACACTTTTTTATTCAGATAAATACGACTGCATTCAGCTCACCTGCCATTTCCCTTCTGGAAAAAAATATACACGCCCGCTAAGTGCCTCTCACATTGAACCGACTGTCGATGCAAGTGGTAAAATATTGGTAAAACGGGGACAGCCAAATGCGCAGCGTATCGTGAGTGCGCAAATCATTGGCAATAAATATGCGCTGATTACCTACGCTGATTCAGCACGTCCCTGGATTTATAAATGTGCAGATGTTGAACTACTCAACGAGTCCCCATTGAAACAAGGTAACGTCTTCAAATACTTGCGTGACGTGGCCGAACAACGTTCGCGACAGGCCAGCTCCGGCAAAGAAAATATCCCGCAAAACACTGTCAGGCAATTAGATAAAATCATCGCCCATCCTGATACCGTGCTGGAGGCTTATTGCTGTGGTGAAAATGCGCCACGTCGTGCCCCTGAAAACCTCATTTATCCTTTTGGGCTGAACGAAAGCCAGATGCAGGCTGTTGAAAAAGCGTTTAGTTCACAAATATCGGTTATTGAAGGGCCGCCGGGGACAGGAAAAACCCAAACTATTCTTAATATCCTGGCGAATATTTTGCTGCAAAATGGGCGCGTGGCTATTGTCTCGAATAACAATACTGCAGTAGCAAATGTGTATGAAAAGCTCGCTAAAGTGGAGCTGGACTATGTGGTGGCAAAGCTCGGCAGTACAGAGAAGCGCGAGCAATTTTTCGATGCACAGCCTTCCAGACCAGCAGCTCAGACCGATCCTGCTCCAGAAAAAGCCGTTCTCACAGAACAAACATTGCGTCTTAAAAAACATTTAAGTATGCAAAATGAAGTGGCAAAACTGCGCGCCGAGATTGATGAATTAAACATCGAAGAGAATTACCTGAACCGCTGGCTTCAGACTCAGGGGTTCGGTGTTCTGCCAGATATAAAACGCTACCGGCTAAAACCAGGGAAGATTACCGACCTGATGGCGTTTCTTCGCTCCCTGCCGCAAGGTAAGCCCGGCTGGCGCAACCGTCTCTCCCTGCTGTTCAAATTTGGCATTTTCAAAACCAACGTACTGAAGTCTGCCGCGAACCGGCAAACCCTCTTTTTTGCTCTTCAGCATCACTATTATTCAACACGTTTACAGCTGTCTCGTGCAGACCTGGCCGAAAAAGAGGAAATCATTAAGGCTAATAATGTCGAAGCGTTGCTAAAAAGTGTTACATCCGATTCGATGTCTTTTTTAAAGCAGCATCTCGACCAATCTATTGGTGAAAACGCTGACTTTACAATGAGAAACTACCGCAACCAATTCACCGATTTTCTCCAACGCTATCCCATTATTGGCAGCAGCACGCACTCCGTCATCAATTCCCTGGCTCCCGGAACGTTACTTGATTACATAATCATCGATGAAGCGTCTCAGCAAGATATCATTCCCGGCATTCTTGCCTTTGCCTGTGCCCGAAATGTGATTGTTGTTGGGGATCGAAAACAGCTTCCGCACGTCCCGGAAGAGACAGATATCCTTGCCCCTGCGCCTCATTATGATTGTGGTAGTCAGAGCTTGCTTGACTCACTTTTCGGACTCTATGGCGATAATTTGCCCGTGACATTGCTAAAAGAACATTACCGATGCCACCCCAAGATTATTCATTTCTGTAATAAGCAATTTTATGACAATCAGCTTGTGGTGATGACAAGAGACAAAGGTGAAGCGGCACTCTCTTTGATCGTGACCGCCAGAGGTAATCATGAACGGCATAACAGCAATCTGCGTGAAGTGGAGTCCTTCCTGTCAATGGAGAGTGCTGACGCGGCTAACCGCGGTTTTATTGCGCCTTATAACGCACAAGTCTCACTGTCTGAGCGCCTCCTGCCCGCTGAATTTATTACCTCGACAGTACATAAGTTTCAGGGACGTGAATGCGAACAGATTGTTTTTTCGACCGTAATTGACAAGAAGGCTGATACCAGATCACTCGATTTTGTTGATGATCCGCATTTAATTAATGTCGCTGTCTCACGGGCGCAAAAGCATTTCACCTTAGTCACCGGTGAGAATGTCTTTGCGGGCAATAATAAGCATATCGCTGCGCTCGTGCGTTATATGACCTACTACGCCGATGAACCCAATATTCATCACAGCCCGGTCGTGAGCGCCTTTGATTTACTTTATGAAGAGTACGACCATTCTTTAGAAAATTTAAATACCAGACTTAACCCGGAGGATTCAACTTATCGCTCTGAGCAAATCGCCATGAGACTCATTAAAGATATACTTAAGCACGAGACTTACCGCGCGATTGTTGTCCACAAGCAGATCCTGCTGAGGCAACTGGTCACAAATTTCGATGACCGTTTTGACCCACGCCAGAAAGAATTTATGGCACAAGGTGCAAGCTGTGATTTCGTTTTTTATTTCCGTGTTGGAAAACAGCCTTTCGCAGTCATTGAAGTGGATGGTCATTATCACGAAACACCTGAACAAAGTGAACGTGATGCCTTAAAAGCAACGATTCTGGATAAGAGCGGCATCACTTTACTGAGACTCAGAACCGTCGACAGCCAGATTGAGGCAAAAATTGCCGCGTTTATCCTGGCAAGCATGCAGGAAAATAGCGTACAGCTGGCAGGTTAATACGTCCGGTTGGTCCGGGCGATTTCGCCCCACGCCAACCTTGCGTAAATTACCGCTCCCCGCATTAAATTACCCTTCACTTTGCAAAAGCGTTTTTAACCTGACGGTTGAGGCTGTAGTCTCAGTAGCGGTTTTATTTAGCTGTGCGCCAGATGAAACCCGCTTAACTGTTTTAATAAACAAAAACGCTAATAACTAAAAGTTTAGAAATCTGAGGAACAGACAGGACAATTATGGACTCCATGCTCACCGCCCCCCGCCCCGATGAGGAGATAATTTCGCATAATCGTGCCCGCCGTGCTGCCTGGGGCAGCTTCGTTGGCGCAGTCGTAGACTGGTTCGATTTTCTGCTGTACGGCATCACCGCAGCGCTGGTGTTTAACAGCGAGTTCTTCCCGCAAATCGACCCGGCAATGGGCACGCTCGCCGCATTTGCTACTTTCGGCGTCGGCTTTCTCTTTCGCCCGCTCGGCGGCATTGTCTTCGGCCATTTCGGTGATCGTCTGGGCCGCAAACGGATGCTGATGATGACCGTCTGGATCATGGGCATCGCCACCGCGTGCATCGGTATTCTCCCCTCTTTTGCTACGATTGGCTGGTGGGCTCCGGCGCTGCTGGTCACGCTGCGCGCCATTCAGGGGTTTGCCGTCGGGGGTGAATGGGGCGGCGCAGCGTTACTGGCCGTCGAAAGTGCGCCTGCCGGGAAAAAAGCTTTCTACAGCAGCGGTATTCAGATGGGGTATGGCGTCGGCCTGTTACTCGCAACCGGTCTGGTGTCTTTGATAAGCAGCCTGACAACGGATGCGCAGTTCATGAGCTGGGGCTGGCGTTTGCCGTTCCTGTTCAGTGTTGTGCTGGTACTCGGCGCGCTGTGGGTACGTAACGGTATGGAAGAGTCGGTCGAGTTTGAACGCGCTCAGGAAGAGCAGCCAAAAGAAGCAAAAAAACGCTTACCGGTATTCGAAGCACTGTTTCGCCATCCCGGCGCATTTCTGAAAATCATCCTCCTGCGCCTGTGTGAATTGCTGACGATGTACATTGTCACCGCGTTCGCACTTAACTATTCGACGCACAACCTTGGGATGACGCGTGAACTGTTTCTGAATATCGGACTGCTGGTCGGCGGTATTAGTTGCCTGACAATTCCTCTGTTTGCCTGGCTTGCAGACCGTTTCGGGCGTCGCCGCATTTACATTACCGGCGCACTCGTTGGCGCACTGAGCGCCTTCCCGTTCTTTATGGCACTGGAAGCCCGCTCCATTATCGGCGTAGTGATCTTCTCGTTGCTGCTGGCAAATATCGCCCACGATATGGTGGTCTGCGTCCAGCAACCGATGTTCACGGAAATGTTCGGCGCAGGTTACCGCTACAGCGGTGCGGGTGTGGGGTATCAGGTCGCCAGCGTGGTGGGCGGTGGATTTACGCCGTTTATTGCCGCTGCGTTGCTGAATTTCTCCGGAGGAGAATGGCATTCTGTCGCCATCTATCTGATGGCCGGTTGTGTGCTCTCGGCCCTCACGGCGATGTTTATGAAAACGTCTCAGCCGCACTGAACCGCCACCTGTTAAAAAAGCATCATCCGGAACAGTTGCGCGAATAAAACATTGGCGGCACCGCGCAGACAAGCCATATTTAAAGTGAATGATGACGAACGAAGCACAAAGGAAAACGTATGGATAACAAGTCCCTCACCGCTTCACAGGCGATTGAGAAGCTCGAAGAGATGTATAACAGCTCTGTGGCCGCATTGCGGGTGGCGATTAAAGACTTCATCGTTGAGGGGACGCTGCCTGACATCAGTGCGCGTGCCGCCGGGCTGTTTGTTTACCCGGAATTACGTGTCACCTGGGACGGCGTAACGCCCGCTAAAAACCCGACCCGCGCCTATGGTCGTTTTTCCCATCCCGGCCGTTATGCCAACACCATCACGCACCCTGAATTGTTCCGTCACTATCTGCTCGAGCAGCTGTCCCTGCTGGAAGAAGAATATGAAGCGGTAATTGAAGTCGTCCCTTCCCAGCAGGAAATCCCGTATTCCTACGTGATTGACGGCTCAGATCTGATGCTTGACCGCTCAATGAGCGCGGGTCTGGCGAAGCATTTCCCGACCACTGAACTCTCGCAAATTGGCGATGAAACCGCAGATGGTCTCAGCTATCCCGGCGATATCTTCCCGCTGTCGCATTTTAATGCCCTGCGGGCGGACTTCTCGCTGGCGCGCCTGCGTCATTACACCGGCACACTGATCGAACACTTCCAGCCGTATGTACTTTTCACCAACTACACCCGCTACGTGGATGAATTCGTCAGCTGGGCGTGCGCGCAGATTGCCGATCCTGAAAGTCCTTACGAGGCGCTGGCCTGCGCGGGCAGTGTGTTCATTACCGCAGAGACGCAGAATCCGGAACAGGCAGTGTCTGATCTGGCCTGGAAAAAGCATCAGATGCCTGCCTATCACCTGATTGCCCGCGACGGCTCAGGTATTACTCTGGTGAATATCGGCGTGGGTCCGGCGAACGCTAAAACCATTTGCGATCACCTTGCCGTCTTACGGCCACACGTGTGGCTGATGATTGGTCACTGCGGCGGATTACGTGAAACGCAGTCGATTGGGGATTATGTTCTGGCACACGCTTATCTGCGTGACGATCACGTTCTGGATGCCGTTCTGCCGCCAGATATTCCTATCCCAAGCATCGCTGAAGTACAGCGCGCACTTTACGACGCAACGAAAAAAATGAGCGGAATGCCGGGTGAGGAAGTGAAGCAACGGCTGCGCACCGGTACGGTTGTGACCACCGATGACCGTAACTGGGAATTACGTTACGCCGCGTCGGCACTGCGCTTTAATCTCAGCCGCGCCGTAGCCGTCGATATGGAAAGTGCGACAATTGCCGCGCAAGGTTACCGTTTCCGTGTGCCTTACGGCACGTTGCTGTGCGTATCGGATAAGCCATTGCACGGTGAAATCAAACTGCCGGGCCAGGCGAACAAATTCTACGAAGGCGCCATTTCAGAACATCTGCAAATTGGCATCTGCGCTATCGACCTGCTGCGCGCCGAAGGCGATCATCTGCATTCACGCAAATTGCGCACGTTTAATGAGCCGCCTTTCCGCTGATAACCACCCTAAAGTCCCCTGAATAGTTCGGGTTGCAGGCAGGCGGCAAGTTTGATAATCCCGATGAGCTGACATTAAGTCAGTGATTCGGGTTGTTAAACGCAGTCAGCGCATCTGCGGCACGAAATATGACGGGGAATTAAGGATTTCCTTAAAAAGACTTTGCATATTGCGGAGTCTTTTACCATCATAAATTAAAACGCTGTTCTACTTTCTTCCACACTGGAACTCTCTTGCAAAACGTCATCGTCTCTTTGCGCAAAGCCATCGAGCGCACGCCCTGGTATCCGAAACGGCGTTCTTACCGCACGTTGTTCTGGCGCGAAATCACGCCCCTCGCTGTCCCGATCTTTTTTGAGAATGCCTGCGTACTGCTGATGGGCGTACTGAGTACTTTTCTGGTCAGCTGGCTGGGTAAGGAAGCGATGGCGGGCGTTGGCCTGGCCGACAGTTTTAACATGGTGGTGATTTCGTTCTTCGCGGCGGTCGATCTGGGGACGACCGTTGTCGTTGCCTTCAGCCTGGGAAAACTCGACCATGAACGCGCCCGCGCTGCTGCCCGTCAGTCGCTGGCCATCATGACCGTTTTCGCGGTGCTTCTGGCCATACTTTTGCAATTTTCCGGGCATGTGATTATCGACATGATCGCCGGAAATGCGGAGCCGGAAGTCAAAGAACTGGCGCTGTCTTATCTGCAAATGAGTAGCTGGAGTTATCCGGCTGCGGCCATCGCGCTGATAGGTTCCGGTGCGCTGCGGGGTGCGGGCAACACCAAAATCCCGATGTTACTGAATGGCGGGATGAACATCCTCAATCTGGTGATCAGCAGCGTGCTGATTTACGGTTGTTTTGGCTGGCACGGTCTGGGCTTTATTGGTGCCGGTCTGGGGCTGACTATCGCCCGTTATATCGGTGCGATTGCGGTCATTGTTGTGCTGATGGTCGGTTTCAACCCTTCGCTGAAAATCTCCCTGAAAAGCTATTTCCTGCCACTCAATACCAATATTTTGCGTGAAGTGCTGGGCATCGGTATCCCGGCCAGTATTGAATCCGTGCTGTTTAACGGCGGTAAATTACTGACACAGGTTTTTGTGGCGGGCATGGGCACCAATGTCATTGCAGGTAACTTTATTGCCTTCTCGATTGCCGCACTGATCAACCTGCCGGGGAATGCGCTGGGGTCAGCTTCTACCATCATCGTTGGTACGCGCCTGGGTAAAGGGCAAATTGCCCAATCCGAGCGCCAGTTGCGCCACATTTTCTGGTTATCCACTTTCGGGCTTTGCGTGCTGGCGTTCCTTTCCGTGCCGTTTGCCGGTTTGCTGGCGCGGTTTTACACCAATGAACAAGACGTTATCGACGTCGTAAAAATCCTCATCTGGCTCAACGCCGCCTTTATGCCTTTCTGGGCCGCTTCCTGGGTATTACCTGCAGGACTAAAAGGCGCACGCGACGCACGTTTCACTATGTACGTATCGATGCTCGGCATGTGGGGTTGTCGTATTGTGGTGGGCTATTTCCTCGGTATTGTTCTTGGCTTTGGCGTGGTCGGTATCTGGCTGGGGATGTTCCTCGACTGGATCGTGCGCGGGATATTCTTTTACTGGCGCATGGCGAGCGGTCGCTGGCTGTGGAAATACCCGAAAACGAAAAGAACCGAATAGTTTTGACTGCTACGCCCGCCGGTACATCCGGCGGGGATGGCCAATTTTCCCGTACAGCATTTCGACTTTCAAATCCCCTTTCTGCACACAATGTTCAAGATAGCGCCGGGCGGTGGTTTTACTCAAACCGGTTTCACTGACCACTTCATCCACTGAATAGCAACGCCCGCCCTCCTGGATAAAGATGCCTTCAACCAGATTCAGCGTATTTTCCTCGATGCCTTTATTGCCTGCTTTCTGTGTAAAATCCTTTGCCTGTAGCTGATAAAGACTGTCGACGTTTTGCTGATCCACCACTTTCCAGGCACGCTGTGTCTGGCTGAACTGAATAAAACGCTCCAGCGATTGTTGCAGCCGGTTCCACGACACAGGCTTTAAAATATAATCAAAAGCCCCGCAGCGGATCGCCTGACTGCATGTGTTCATGTCACTGGCCGCAGTAATAAAGATTACCGAACAGTGGGTCTTTTTAAGCAGGTCATTTTCAATTAATGAAATGCCCTGACCGTCAGGTAAATAGTTATCCAGCAGCAGGAGCTGCGGTCGTTTTGCTTCTATAAGCTCTCTGGCTTCTCTCAACGTTGTTGCTACACCCGCCAGTCTCAGCCAGGGATGATTGTCTATAAGTTCGGCATAAAGCTGTGCCAGCCGGTTTTCATCTTCCACAATCATTACGTCAATTATTTCAGCTTGCATCATTTACTCACTTCCGTATTTTCCGGTTGAAGGTACTCTGCTGTATGACCTGGAACTCCGTTACCGTTGGGGATAAAAACAGAGAAAACAGCACCGGTTGGCGGATTGTCGGAAACCTCAATACTGCCACCAGCATGGCTGACATAGCTGGCGACCAGATGCAGCCCCAGGCCGTGATCACCTTCCGGCTTTGAAGTCACCCCCATCGAAAATATGTCTTCCCGCCGTTCCTGCGTAATACCCACTCCGTGATCTGCCACTTCGATCACCAGTTCATCTTTGCTGCAAACGATATACACCTCGACCGGCCCTGCCTCGCTACCGCGCAGCAACGTTGCTTCAATGGCGTTATCCAGCAGATTTCCGATAACTGACATCAGCTCAGTTTCACTCAGTGCTGCCGGCAACCGGGTTATCTCACAGGCCGGGTCAAACTCCAGCACGACGCCTTTTTCCCGGGCACGGGCATATTTGCCCAGAAGTAATCCGCACAGTCTGGGTGAGCAAAAACGCGCCGAGACAAAATCCAGTATTTCCTGTGCATTTTCTGATTGCGCCTCGATGTAGCGTATGGCCTCATCGTAACGCCCCATATGCAACAAACCCGCGAGCGTCGCCGTCCAGTTAAGCTGTTCATGGCGCATGATGCGCAGGTTATCGGCATAACGTTGCACCTGACTGAGCTGGATGCTGAGCCGGTCGATATCGCTGCAATCGCGGAAAGTAATTACCCAACCCTGCAGCTGATTTTCCAGCATGATCCGCACCCGGCTGGCGATCACCGTCAGGTTATTGAACAGGCAAATTTCATCGTGAATATCTTTTTCCAGCATCACCTGCGGAGTGAAAAAGCCGACCGGAACGATGACCTGCTGAAGCGGGAGACCGCGCAATTCACGCGACGGCGCCTCAAGATTGAGTAATTTTTTGGCTGCCTGGTTGATCACAGCCACGCGAAACTGGTCATCAATGGCGATCACGCCTTCGTAGATAGACTCCATCAGGGCTTTTTGCTGACGCACCAGCAGACCGATGTCGCGCGGTTCCAGCGAGAACATCTGCTTTTTGATCGAGCGGGAGAAAAACCAGGAGAAGGTAAACAATGCCACCAGCAAAGTGACCGCCGCCAGTAAAATGCTGATCACTTTCTCGAGCGTCAGGCTATTAATGTGGCTGGTCAGATACCCGACCGAGACGATACCTATCACCTGATTTTCAGCATTGCGGATGGGTGCTTTGCTGCGCAATGACAATCCGGCGCCTCCCAGCCTGATAGTGGTGGTACTTTTACCGGCCAGCACCTCTTTGTTATCCCCGCCGATCAGCGTTGACCCCAGCCTGTCGGCATCGATGGAGTGAAACAGATGCATCGCTTTCCCGTCGCCGATCACCATATAACTGGCATCACTGTGTGCAGAGACATTCCTCATTAAATGGTTAATTGCTGAAATATCCTTATTTTCAACTGCGTTTATTAATGAGGGAATAAGTGCAATTTCGTCTGCCTGAACTTTTGCACGAATACCCATATCTTCATACAACTGTCTCTGAATATCCTGATAGTAATAAATACCCACTATCGAAAACAGCGCCATAAATAACATAACAAGATAAGTAAAAAGTTTTATCTGAAAAGAAGGCCGAAACCGCATCAGGCAACCTGTAAACAAACAGTGATATTAATAACAGTGCAGGGATATTATCACCGGGCGGTATTCCAGTCAGAGTGAAGAATAAAAGTTGCGAGGCGTGCCGCAGAACATCGCCCGCCAAAGCAAGCCGCGGGTGGCGAGATACATAATTAACAACAGTTATTTCACCATAAATTAACAGCAATATTATAATTACAAATAACACCATAAAAACCACGAAAAAATAAACTCAGCCACTTTATGAATTTAATTAAAACCATAAAAACCTTTCACTCCTTTAAAATACCGTTTCTAATTTGCGGCACCTCACATATTAGCGGGCATTATCTCTCTTACACTCCCTGCACAAATTGACACAGGGGATTCATCATGAGTACAACCGACGACACCTATTCTGTTCCCGCGGGATCTTCACCCGCAAAACAGCTCTCATTAAAAGAAAAATGGTGGCATATTCTCGACACCTGGAAGATCGGCATTATTCCACTGCCTTTATTTGTCATGGCTGGCGTGCTGATCGCCATTGATTGCCTTGATGGAAAACTGCCCAGCGATATTGTGGTGATGGTCGCTACTTTAGCGTTCTTTGGTTTCGCCTGCGGTGAGTTCGGTAAGCGTCTGCCTTTCATCGGCAAGATGGGCGCGGCGGCGATTTGCGCCACCTTTATCCCTTCCGCACTGGTCTATTACGGCCTGCTGCCGGACGTTGTGGTGGAATCCACCACTAAGTTCTATAAAAGCACCAACATTCTTTACCTCTATATCTGTTGCATTATCGTCGGCAGCATTATGAGCATGGATCGCAAAGTGCTGATCCAGGGTTTCATGCGCATCTTCTTCCCGATGCTGTGCGGTGA